>Ga0315907_10001649_pt1 | contig 29856 bp, 24 predicted proteins | sample LakEriMetagenome_3_FD_203525 | JGI IMG/M metagenome (GOLD analysis project Ga0315907, IMG submission 203525) | Freshwater fungal communities from buoy surface, Lake Erie, Ohio, United States - Buoy 12 MA123 | ecosystem: Environmental > Aquatic > Freshwater > Lake > Lake biofilm | place: USA...
TCGGAATCAAATACTAAAATTTATGCTGCAGCCGAAAATGCGTTGTTTACTAAAAACCTCGCGACCAACGATATTAAGACCATAAACACGATTGATGGTCTTTCTGGACAAACTATTTCAGCAATTTATCACAGTGATACTTTCAACAAAACTATAGTAGGCTATGAAGACGGATTGATGATAGTCATTAATGATGCTGACGGAAGCATGTTAAATGTTGTAGACATTATCAACAAAAACATTCCAGCTAATATTAAAAGAGTAAATCACTTTATGGAATATGATGGGATTGTTTATGTATCTTGTGATTTTGGGATTGTGCAATACAAATTGGCAACATTAGAATTCGGGGACACTTATTTTATTGGGCCGGCCGGACAAGAAACAAAAGTCTATCAAACGGCAATTTATAACGGAGATTTATTAGCAGTTACACAATTTTACGGAATCAGAAAAGCAGCCATAACGAATCCGAATTTGATTGATTTTGCACAATGGCAAGTTTTTGATAGTGGTTTCTGGAACGGATTAGTGACATTCAATAACCAACTAATTGGAATGAATACTAATAATAAAGTCTATAAGTATAACGGTTTTTTCTTCGAGGAATTTGGAACAATTGGACAACCCGGAAAAGATATTCGTGCTACTTCAAATTATTTAGTTGTTACTTCTTCTAGCCATGTTTTTATTTATAACACTTCGTTAAGTCAAATAATACATGTTCAAAATTCACAAATAACTTCAATACCTGTAACTTTTACTTGCGCAACTGTTACCAATGAAACGATTTACTTCGGAACAAATGAAAACGGAATCGTTTCTTCTCCAATTAATGCTCCAACAAATTTTGAAATTATAATGCCTAACGGACCATATCGAAATAATATTTTTTCGATAAATATGACATCATCAAATTTATGGGCAGTTTATGGGGGATACGATATATTTTACAATCCTTATAACTTTATAGGGTTTTCACTTTCAACATTTGGAATTAGCAAATACAATCCAACTAGTTTATGGACGTATATTCCTTATAACACTCTTCCGGATACAGAAGCATTGACAAGAATTACAGTAAATCCAAACAATGAGAATCAATCTTTCTTTAGTTCTTACAACAGAGGTTTGCTGCAACTAGATTCAGATGTACCGACAACACTTTTTAACGAAAGTAACAGCACTTTGGAATCGTTAACTTCTCCATCAACTACAAACATCAGAATTGGACCTTCGGCTTATGATAAATCCGGAAATTTATGGGTAACTAACAGCCGTGTAAAAAATGGATTGAACGTTTTAAAATCCGGTAATCAGTGGCAGGCTTTTAATATGGAAACCATTTTAACCGATTATACAAGTAATGATTTTAGCAAAATTGCTATTGACAAAAACGGGACAAAATGGATAGCAACCTATAAAAATGGCGTTGTAGCTTTTAACGAAACGGCCAATATCTTTAAAAAAATAACAGAAGGAGCTGACACAGGAAATCTTCCCTCAATTGATGTTCGCGCCATTGCAGTAGATAATCGAAATCAAGTTTGGATAGGAACAAATAAAGGTTTGCGCGTATTGCCAAATACGAGCAGCTATAATAGTGATGACCAAATGAAAGCCAATGCGATTATAATATTGGATGATGGCTTGGCACAAGAACTTTTATTTGAACAATTTATCACCGATATCGCTGTTAATGGTTCTAACCAAAAATGGATAGGGACAGCTGATTCTGGCGTTTTTCTTTTTTCTTCCAATGGACAGGAAACCATTTATCATTTTACAAAAGACAATTCGCCCATACCAAGTAATGTGATAAATGACGTCGAAATCAATTCGGTTACAGGAGAGATTTTTTTTGCTACTGATAAAGGAATGGTTTCTTTTCAAGGAACAGCCACAAGACCAGCAGATAATTTAGACGCGGTATATGTGTATCCAAATCCGGTGCGCCCCGAATTTGTGGGAACAGTAAAAATAGCCGGATTAATATCGAAAGCCAATATCAAAATCACTGATATCGAAGGAAATCTAGTCTACGAAACCACTTCCGAAGGCGGAACCGTTGAATGGGATACCAAAGCTTTTGGAAAATACAACGTAGCTTCCGGTGTGTACATGATTTTCATCGCAGCCGAGGACGCCTCAGAAACTGCTGTTAAAAAAGTGATGATAATAAGATAAATTATGAGATGTCAATTACGGATTCAACTTCGTAATTCGTAATTCATAATTCGTAATTAAATATGTTAGTCAAAACCAAAGCCATAGTCATCTCTTCTCTAAAATATCAGGAAAAAAGCCTGATAGTAAAATGTCTGACACAGTCTGATGGTTTAAAAAGTTATTTTGTTCCCAATGCTTTTTCCACCAAAAAATCAAATCAAAAAATAGCGTATTTCCAACCTTTGTCGTTACTCGAAATCGAAGCCAATCACAAGAATAAAGGAACACTCGAACATTTCAAAGAAATAAAACTAGCACACGCTTATCAAACGATTTCTGGCGATATTGTCAAAAGCACTATCGTGATGTTTCTCTCCGAAATCATTAATCACAGCATACATGAAGAAGAGAAAAATGAAAACTTATTCAACTTTCTCGAATCGGCTTTGCTTTGGCTCGATGCACATGATGAAATGGCAAATTTCCATTTGATTTTGATGTTGGAAATGACTAAGTTTTTTGGCTTTTATCCCGATAATTCGGAAAGTGTTTTTAAATTTTTTGATTGCAAAGAAGGAAACTTTACCATCTTTCAGGGAACCAATTGCCTATCCGAACACGAAACCTATCTATTCAAAAAACTAATCGATTTAAAATTTGATAGTGACCAAAAAGTCTTCGCAGGCATAGAACGTCAAATCTTGTTGAAAATTCTCCTCGATTATTACACCATTCATCTCGATGGTTTCAAAAAACCAAAATCATTGGATGTTTTAAAAGAAGTTTTTGCTTAAAGTCATTGCGAGGAACGAAGCAATCTTGGCGTTTCCCTTCGGGTCGGGCTTTCCACTCCAATCTTTTTTGTCCCCCAAAGTGCAGTCGAAGGGCTTTCTCCTTAACAAAAAAGGATTTCCGTTCCAATCCCTAACGCAAAAACTTATCACTCATAACTCATAACTCATAACTATTTATTACTTTCGCAGACTTGATTAAAGAATACGACAAAAATGAGTACTAAGTTTACTGAATATAAAGGACTTGATTTGCCAAAAGTGGCCTCAGATGTTCTTGATTTTTGGAAAGAAAACAACATCTTTGAAAAAAGCGTAACATCTCGTGAAGGTGCAACGCCTTATGTGTTTTTTGAAGGTCCGCCATCTGCAAATGGTTTACCCGGAATTCACCACGTAATGGCACGTGCGATTAAAGATATTTTCTGTCGTTATAAAACTCAAAAAGGTTTTCAAGTAAAAAGAAAAGCAGGCTGGGACACACACGGTTTGCCGGTTGAATTAGGAACCGAAAAAGAATTAGGTATTACCAAAGAAGATATCGGAAAAACCATTTCCATCGAAGAATATAACGAAGCATGTAAACGCACCGTTATGCGTTATACAGATGTTTGGAATGACCTGACTGAAAAAATGGGTTATTGGGTTGATATGGAAGATCCATACGTAACTTACAAATCCAAATACATGGAATCGGTTTGGTGGTTACTAAAACAGATTTACGAAAAGGACTTATTATACAAAGGCTACACAATTCAACCTTATTCTCCAAAAGCCGGAACAGGTTTGTCTTCACATGAAGTAAACCAACCAGGAAGTTATAGAGACGTAACGGATACCACAGTTGTAGCTCAATTCAAAACAAAACCAGAAACGTTACCAATCTTTTTAAAAGGCTTTGGCGATGTTCACATTTTAGCTTGGACGACAACGCCTTGGACGTTACCAAGTAACACAGCATTAACTGTTGGACCAAAAATCGATTATGTTTTGGTTGAAACGTTTAATCAATATACTTTCCTTCCTTTAAAAGTTATTCTGGCTAAAAACTTAGTTGGGAAACAATTCGGAAAAGGATTTTTTGCTAGTGAAGAAACTTCAGATTTTGAGAATTTTAAAGCGAACGACAAACAAATTCCATATAAAATTTTAACTGAATTCAAAGGAAAAGACTTGGTCGGAATTCGTTACGAACAATTAATGCCATTGACTTTACCATATCAAAATCCTGAAAACGCCTTTAGGGTAATTTCAGGAGATTTTGTTACCACTGAAGACGGAACGGGAATTGTTCACACAGCTCCAACTTTCGGTGCCGATGATGCTAAAGTTGCTAAAGAAGCAAAACCCGAAGTTCCTCCAATGCTGGTTTTGGATGCCAATGAAAATCCAGTACCGTTAGTTGATTTACAAGGTAAGTTCATACAAGGTTTGGGAGATTTATCGGGTAAGTATGTAAAGAACGAATATTACGAAGCCGGACAAGCACCGGAACGTTCAGCCGATGTTGAAATCGCCATTCAATTAAAAGAAGAAAACAAAGCGTTCAAAGTAGAAAAATACGTTCACAGTTACCCACACAGTTGGAGAACCGACGAACCATTATTATATTATCCGTTAGATTCCTGGTTTATCAAAATAACCGAAGTCAAAGACCGAATGTTCGACCTAAACGAAACCATCAACTGGAAGCCAAAAGCAACTGGTGAAGGTCGTTTCGGAAATTGGTTAAAAAATGCCAACGATTGGAACTTATCGCGTTCACGTTATTGGGGAATTCCTTTGCCAATTTGGAGAACAGAAGACGGAACAGAAGAAGTGATAATCGGTTCAGTAGAAGAATTATTCAACGGAATTGAAAAAGCCATTCAAGCTGGTTTCCAAAAGGAAAATCCATTCAAAGGTTTTGAAATTGGTAACATGAGCGAGGAAAATTATGATTTGGTTGATTTGCACAAAAATGTTGTTGATGCCATTACATTAGTTTCTCCAGCAGGAAAACCAATGAAACGCGAAGCCGATTTAATTGATGTTTGGTTCGATTCGGGAGCAATGCCTTATGCACAATGGCATTATCCGTTTGAAAATAAAGATAAGATTGACCAAAATAAAGATTTTCCAGCCGATTTTATTGCGGAAGGTGTTGACCAAACGCGTGGTTGGTTTTATACATTACACGCCATCGGAACCTTGGTTTTTGATAAAATTGCTTATAAAAATGTAGTTTCAAATGGTTTAGTACTTGACAAAAACGGACAAAAAATGTCCAAACGTTTAGGGAACGCTGTTGATCCGTTTACAACATTGGCAGAATATGGACCGGATGCCACACGATGGTATATGATTTCAAATGCAAATCCATGGGACAATCTGAAATTTGATATTGAAGGTGTTGCTGAGGTTCGTCGTAAATTTTTTGGTACTTTGTATAATACGTATTCGTTTTTCTCGTTATACGCTAACATTGATGGATTTAAATATGCTGAAGCTGAAATTCCATTAAATGAAAGACCGGAAATTGATCGTTGGATTTTATCAGAATTACACACTTTGATAAAAGTGGTTGATGAAGCTTACGCCGATTACGAACCAACCAAAGCTGCTCGTGCGATTTCTGATTTCGTTCAAGAGAATTTGAGTAACTGGTATGTTCGTTTGTGCAGAAGAAGATTCTGGAAAGGCGAATACGAAAAAGATAAAATTGCAGCTTACCAAACATTATATACTTGTTTGTTAAACGTAGCAAAACTATCGGCGCCTATCGCTCCATTCTTTATGGATAAATTATACCGAGATTTAGTTAACACTACTAATTCTGAGCAATTTACCAGTATTCACTTGGCAAAATTCCCTGTTTCGGTTGAAAACTTTGTTGATAAATCACTTGAAAGCAAAATGATGAAAGCACAAACGGTTTCGTCACTAGTTTTATCACTTCGAAAAAAGGAAATGATAAAGGTGCGTCAACCATTGCAAAAGGTTATGATACCTATACTTGATGAGAATCAGCGTGCTGAAATTGAGGCAGTTTCCGACCTAATAAAAGCCGAAGTAAACGTGAAAGAAATAGAACTTTTAGACGATGCATCGGGTGTTTTAGTGAAGCAAATTAAACCAAATTTTAAAGCACTTGGTCCACGCTTCGGTAAAGACATGGGATTGATTGCCAAAGAGATACAAAACTTATCTGCAGAACAAATAAATGAATTAGATAACAAAGGATGTCTAACACTTGTTATTTCGGGAAATAGTATAATTTTAACATCCGATGATGTTGAGATTTCCTCTCAAGATATTCCAGGTTGGTTAGTGGCAAATGCGAACGGAATTACTGTTGCATTAGATATTACTTTAACAGAGGAATTGATTAAAGAAGGAATAGCAAGAGAATTAGTAAACCGAATTCAAAACCTCAGAAAAGATTCTGGATTTGAAGTTACAGATAAAATTAAAGTTCATTTACAGCCAAGTGACGGCTTAGAAAAAGCAGTTGAAGCCAATGAAAAATACATCAAATCGGAAACACTAACAGAAACATTAACTTTTGTGGATGATTTGGAAAACGGAATAGAAATAGAATTTGACAATATAAAAACAAGAATATTAATCTCAAAATAGCATTAAGATGATAGAAGAAAAAATGAGATACTCAGATGCAGATTTAGCAGAGTTCAAAGAAATAATTTTGCAAAAAATGGAGAAGGCAAAAATTGACTTAGAGTTGATAAAAAGTGCCTACATGAATGACTTAAACAATGGAACTGATGATACGTCGCCAACATTTAAAGCATTTGAAGAAGGTAGCGAAACTATGTCAAAAGAAGCCAATTCACAATTAGCCATTCGCCAAGAGAAATTTCTTCGTGATTTAAAAAATGCGTTGTTCCGTGTGGAAAATAAAACTTATGGTGTTTGTAAAGTTACAGGAAAACTTATCTCTAAAGAAAGATTACGTGTCGTTCCTCATGCAACGATGAGTATTGAAGCAAAAAATCTGCAACGATAAATACTTTACCATTAATAAAGTAACGCTCCAAAACGGAGCGTTACTTTTTAGAAAAATAATCTTATTTTTGCGCCACACGAGGCCGAAGGCCGAATTGTATGAAGTAAATAAAATCCGAAAAATGTCCTTAAGAAATTCCATTTTAATCATTGCCATTATTTTATTGATTGACCAATTCGTCAAAATTTATATCAAAACCAATTTCGTTTATGGCGAAGCTGGGCAAATTGACGTTGCCAGTTGGTTTAAAATATTGTTGATAGAAAATGAAGGAATGGCTTGGGGAGCAAAAATTCCGGGAATGCATGGTAAATTAATACTGACTGTTTTCAGAATTCTCGCGATTTTTGGTATCGGATATTGGTTGTATGATGCCAGCACAAAACACAGTTCTAATTATTTAATGGTTGCCATTGCTCTAATTTTTGCTGGCGCAGCAGGTAATATAATTGATTCTGTTTTTTATGGGGTATATTTTGACCACAGTTATAACCAAGTAGCAACATTATTTACGGATAACCCATATGGAACATGGTTTCACGGGAAAGTGGTTGACATGTTATATTTTCCTATTATTGAAGGGAACTTTCCAAATTGGCTGCCTATATGGGGAGGACAACCATTCAAATTTTTCAATGCTATTTTTAACATTGCCGATATGGCGATTTCAACGGGAGTGGGAATTCTAATTGTATTTAACAAAAAAGCATTTGCTAAAAAAGAATCTCTCGGAACGCATAGTTAGTTGTTGGTGTAACGCAATAATCTAGTCGAATATCAGTTGCGAAAACGTCATCTATCGTTTCTTCAGGGTCAAAAAAAGACAACCCAATTTTGATAACATCTTCATTACAATTGGATAAAAAATTGTCGTAAAATCCTTTTCCATATCCTACTCTATTACCAAATTTATCATATGCTAAAAGTGGTACAAAAACGACTTCTATTTTAGCATTCGGAACTTCGATACCATCAACGGGTTCGTAGATGTTGTGTTCGTTTTTTTGGAATTTAGTATTGTCAGTTAACAAATAATTGGTCATTTCATGCGTTTCAAAATTGCTTTTGGCAACAACAATTTCCTTGTCTTTTCCCGCTAATATTTGAAGAATAAATTCAGTTTCTACTTCCTTTTGCTCTTCGATAGTAAGAAATAAATGGAAATAGGTTTTCTCCCAGATGTCAAGCTGTAACATTCTATTAGCAATAGCTAAACTCTTGTCATCAATTTCGTCTAGCGATAATTCTTGGCGCAAGGCTTTATATTTAGCTCTGAGTACTTTTTTATTCATACTTCAAAAGTACTTTAATTTTTATAACTTTGAAATCGCGGTCAAAAATTAAGTTAGCGTAAGCTAACACCAAAAAATAAACGCAATAACACATATGACAGTTTAAAAAATAAAATATTGCATATGTGAAATCAATGAATCCAAAATCCCAAATGAATATTCCTTCTATCGAACTTCAAATACAAACACTTCCTGATAATCCGGGAGTATATCAGTATTATGATAAAGAAGGAAAAATTTTGTATGTTGGTAAAGCCAAAAATCTAAAGAAAAGAGTTTCTTCCTATTTCAACAAACTCCATGACAATGCCAAAACCAATGTGTTGGTCAAGAAGATAGTCACTATTAAACACATAGTGGTTTCATCTGAGCAAGATGCGCTTTTGTTGGAAAACAATCTGATAAAAAAACTCCAACCACGCTATAATGTTTTGTTGCGTGATGATAAAACCTATCCTTGGATTTGTATCAAAAAAGAACCGTTTTCCCGAATATTTCCAACGCGAAGAATGATCAAAGACGGTTCGGAATATTTTGGTCCTTACACCAATTTCAAAACAGTACATACTATTTTAGATTTAATTAAAGAATTATACCCGCTTAGAACATGCAAATATGATTTAAGCGAAAGCAATATCAATTCAGGCAAATACAAAGTGTGCTTAGAATACCATATTGGAAACTGTAAAGGTCCTTGTGAAGGTTATGAGACTCTTGAAAATTATCAGAAACAAGTTGATGCCATTCGTCAAATTTTAAAGGGAAATTTCAAGGACAGTATGCGTGATTTTAAAAAAATGATGGTCGATTATGCTTCTGAAATGAAATTTGAAGCGGCTCAAAAAATCAAAGAGAAAATCAATGTTTTAGAAAATTATCAATCACATTCTACGATTTTAAATCCCAAAATTTCCAATATTGATGTGTTTTCTATTGTTTCAGATGAAAGTATGGCTTATATCAACTTTTTGCAGATTTCACATGGCGCAATAATACGGTCTTTTACTTTAGAACTCAAAAAGAAGCTCGATGAAACGGATGAAGAATTGTTAGAACTTGCTGTAGTGGAACTTCGTGAACGGTTTAATTTAACTTCAAAAGAAATTATCCTGCCTTTTGCTTTAGATTTTGGTTCAACAATAAAAGTTACTGTACCTCAACTTGGCGATAAAAAACAAATATTAGACCTTTCCGAAAGAAACGCAAAATACCAACGATTAGAACAACTGAAACAAATACAGATTGTTGACCCAGAACGCCATACCAATAGAATTATGGCGCAAATGCAAAAGGATTTACGCCTTTCATTTGAGCCAAGACATATCGAATGTTTTGACAATTCGAACATTCAAGGCACAAATCCGGTTTCGGCTTGTGTGGTTTTTAAAGATGGAAAGCCAAGCAAGAAAGACTATAGGCATTTTAATATCAAAACGGTTGAAGGTCCAAATGACTTTGCCTCTATGGAAGAAGTGGTTTATAGAAGATACAAACGCCTGTTAGACGAAAATCAACCATTGCCCCAGCTTATTATTATTGACGGCGGAAAAGGGCAATTATCGTCTGCTTTAAAAAGCATTGATGATTTGGGCTTGCGAGGAAAAATCGCTATTATTGGAATTGCCAAACGATTAGAAGAGTTATTTTATCCTGGTGATTCAGTGCCATTGTATTTAGACAAGAAATCGGAAACACTTAAAATTATACAACAATTGCGCAACGAAGCACATCGTTTTGGAATCACACATCATCGAGACAAACGAAGTAAATCGGCATTAAATTCATCAATAGAACTCATTCCTGGAATTGGCGAAAAGACCATGCTAACGTTATTAAAACATTTTAAAAGTGTTAAAAGATTAAAATTAGCCACAGAAAAAGAGATTTCTGAGGTTATTGGAGTATCGAAAGCCAAAAAAATTTCCGAATTTTACAACTTCAGTAATTCCTAATCCTTTTATGAAAAAAACAATACTTGTCTTGATTGGTCTTCTTTTCCTTCAGACTGTTGTTGCTCAAGAAACTGTCAAAAAGTCTACACCAAAAATTGGTTTAGTACTTAGTGGTGGCGGGGCTAAAGGATTTGCACACATAGGTGTACTAAGAGTACTCGAACAAGCTGGTGTAAAAGTTGATTATATAGCCGGAACAAGTATGGGAGCTGTGGTTGGTGGTTTATATTCGTCGGGTTATAGTGCAACACAAATAGATTCTATTTTTTACAATACTGATTTCGATGAATTATTACAAGATTATATTCCTCGTTCTTCCAAAAGCTTTTATGAAAAGCGAAATGACCAAATGTATGCGCTTACATTGCCATTCAACAAACTAAAAATCGGAATTCCTATTGCACTTTCTAAAGGGATGTATAACTATAATCTATTATCAAAACTTACTCACAAAGTAAGATATGTTAGAGATTTTAGTAAACTCCCTATTCCTTTTTTCTGTATTGCTACAGATATTGAAAAAGGAGAACAAGTAATTTTGAAAGAAGGCTACTTGGCTCAAGCTATGTTAGCGAGCTCTGCATTTCCCTCTTTATTTTCACCAGTAGAAATAGATGGCAAATTATTAATTGACGGTGGCGTGGTAAACAATTATCCTGTTGAAGAAATTCGCAAAATGGGAGCTGAAATAGTTATTGGTGTTGATGTTCAAGACGATTTAAAAGACAGAAATTCGTTAAATGATGCTACAAGAATTTTAGTTCAAATTACCAATCTAGATATGATTAAGGTAATGAAAGAAAAACAAGAGCTTACCGATATTTACATCAAACCCGATGTTAAAAACTATGGTGTTATTTCATTTAGCGAAGGGCGGGATATTATCAAAAAAGGAGAAGAAGCTACATTTGCGGTCTATGAACAGATCAAAAAACTCGTCGACTCATCAGAGATTTACAAAACAACTCAATTAAATGTTAGAAAAGACTCTCTTAAAATTAAAAACATCTCTATCGACAAATTAGAAAATTATACTAGAGCTTATATTTTGGGGAAACTTAATTTTAAAAATGGCAAAAAGATATCTTATGAGAATTTAAAAACAGGCATAAATAATATCAATGCTACTCAGAACTTTAGTAGAATTAGTTACACACTTGAAGGTAAAGAAAATGAAGATGAATTAAAATTAAGCTTGACCGAAAACCCAACCAAAACCTTTTTGAAATTCGGACTACATTATGATGGATTATACAAAAGTGCTGTTTTAGCTAACATTACTCAAAAGAAAACGTTGTTTAAAAATGATGTATTATCCCTAGATGTTGGGCTTGGGGATAACATCAGGTATAATTTAGATTATTATATTGATAATGGTTTTTATTGGAGTTTTGGAATAAAATCTCGATTTAATACTTTTAATAAAAATGTAATTACTGATTTTAGAAATGGGGAAATATTGTCTCAACTAAATTTGAATAATATAAATATTGATTTTTCAGACTTAACCAATCAAGTTTATATGCAAACTGTTTTTATTCAAAAGTTCTTAATAGGAACTGGAATTGAGCATAAGCTATTAAGAATAAAATCAGACAACTTAGGCAATATAAGTCCAACTATAGAAAATAGTAGTTATCTAAGTGTTTTTGGCTATATGACTTACGATTCATTTGACAATAAATTTTTTCCCAAAAAAGGGTGGATGTTTAACGGAGATATTCAGACTTTTATTTATTCTTCTGATTATACAAATGAATTTAATCGTTTTACAATAGCAAAAGGAGAAATAGGATTAGTTAAATCTATTAATAAAAAACTAACCTTTAAAGTTCTATCAGAAGCAGGAATTAATTTTGGAGAAAACAGTGTTCATTTTTTCGATTTTGTTTTAGGCGGTTATGGATTTAATACCATAAATAATTTCAAACCCTTTTATGGCTATGATTTTTTAAGTATTGCTGGTGATAGTTATATTAAATCTTGTTTTACTCTGGATTATGAGATTTACAAAAAAAACCACATTAATATTGCGGCCAATTATGCCAATGTTCAAGACGGGTTGTTTGAAAATGGGAACTGGCTTTCAAGACCAACTTTTAATGGTTATGCAGTTGGTTACGCGTTGGAATCAATTATTGGCCCTGTAGAAATTAAATACTCATGGTCGCCAGAATTAAATAGAGGTTATGCTTATTTCACAGTTGGGTTTTCATTTTAAAACCAAACGCCATTCTTTATTATCATTATTGAAATAAAAAACTATATTTGAAACTATAAAAATTTTAACTAAAAACATACTAAATATGTCAATTTGGAAAAGAAAACCACTGTCTCAACTACTAAATGAAGCATCTGATTCTGAAAAAGGATTAAAGAAAACACTGTCAGCTACAGGTTTAGTAGCTTTAGGAATAGGAGCAATTATTGGTGCTGGATTATTTTCAATTACTGGTTTAGCAGCTTCAATGAATGCTGGTCCAGCAATCACGATTTCATTTCTTGTCGCAGCATTTGGATGTATTTTCGCAGGCTTATGTTATGCTGAATTTTCATCAATGATTCCAGTCGCTGGTAGCGCTTATACCTATTCATTTGCAACAATGGGTGAATTTATTGCTTGGATTATCGGATGGGATTTAGTTTTGGAATATGCTGTCGGTGCTGCAACTGTGTCTATAAGTTGGTCAAGATATTTCGGAAAATTTTTAGGAAATTATGGCATTCATTTACCAGATTCATTCATGTTGTCTCCATTTGAAGGAGGAATAATAAATGTTCCTGCTGTAATAATAGTGATGATAATGTCTTTAATTTTAATTCGAGGAACTAGAGAATCAGCCTTTGTAAATGGAATTATAGTTTTATTGAAAGTTACAGTTGTTTTAGTCTTTATAGCTGTAGGATGGCAATACATCAGACCAGAAAACTATTCGCCATACATTCCTGAAAATACAGGAAAATTTGGAGAATTTGGCTTTTCAGGAATCATTAGAGCTGCGGCAATTGTATTTTTTGCCTACATCGGTTTTGATGCCGTTTCCACAGCTGCGCAAGAAGCTAAAAACCCTAAACGGGATATGCCGATAGGTATTTTACTATCATTAGGAATTTGTACCATTCTGTATATACTTTTTGCTCACGTAATGACTGGTGTTGTAAATTATCAAGCATTTGCTGGTAAAGACGGAATTGCTCCCGTTGCTATTGCAGTAGAAGCCATGGGTACAACAGGTGCAGATGGTATGATAACTCCAGCCTATCCTTGGTTAAATACAGCTATTTTATTAGCTATTTTGGGAGGTTATGCCTCGGTTATTTTAGTTATGTTGATGGGACAAAGTAGAGTATTTTTCTCGATGAGTAAAGATGGTTTGATGCCAAAAGTTTTCTCTGAAGTACATCCAAAATTTAGAACTCCTGCAAAGAATAATTTATTATTTATGTTAATTGTTAGTTTGTTTGCTGCATTTGTTCCTGCAAGAGTTGTTGGTGAAATGACGAGTATTGGTACTTTGTTTGCGTTTATTTTAGTTTGTATAGGAGTCTTAATCATGCGTAAAAAAATGCCAGATGCGCCAAGAGCTTTTAGAACGCCTCTTGTTCCTTTTGTTCCCATTGCTGGTGTTTTAGTATGTTTATTTATGATGGTGTTTTTACCTTTAGATACTTGGATTAGACTTATCGTTTGGATGATGATTGGATTTGATTTATATTTATTTTACGGAATGAAAAATAGTATATTGAACAAAGGAAATTTTAGCTTGAAAAACTATAAAACAGTCGCTGGTTCGGGATTAGGAATGGTTTTAGCGTTAATAGTTATTGCTTATGTTCATCATTCCGATCCAAATATTGATGATAGTTTCCTGTTTTATTTTTCTTTATTTTTTGCTGCATTACACGCCCTGATTTATGCCTACAGCTTTAAAAAAGCAAGATAAATTAATTTGAATCAATTAAAAGGTGTTGAAAATTTGATTTGTCAATTTTTTAACACCTTTTGTCTTTAATAAATATTTCAGAATAAAGAAGTTCTAAAATTAAATTTTTCCGATATTTGTTATATGAAAAAATGGGATAATTTATTAGCGCATTTAAAATTCCTTATCAAGAGAAATCCTGAATGAAATGATTTTGAACACACAAAATCTTATATTTTATATCATAAATCTAAAATTTAAATCATGCCATTATACCATAAACTTGGAAATATTCCACCCAAAAGGCACACCATCTTTCGCAAACCTAACGGAGATTTATATTACGAACAATTGTTTGGGACTATAGGTTTTGACGGAATGTCAACTAACTCCTATCACGAGCAAAGACCAACTCAAGTAAAAGAAATTAGAAAACAATACAGTGTTGCTCCAAAAATTTCAAAAGCGAACAACATTCAGTCCTATAGACTTAGAGGATTTCAAGTTAATCCTGAAAATGATTTTCTCGAAAGTCGTAAAATTGTCTTAACAAATTCGGATTGTCATATTGTTTTGGCCGCACCTAAAAAATCAATTACTGACTATTTTTATAAAAACACCGATTCTGATGAAATGCTTTTCATTCACAAAGGCTCGGGAAAATTAAGAACCATGTTAGGTAATATCGATTTCAAATACGGAGATTATCTAATCATTCCGCGTGGAATTATTTATAAAATTGATTTCGACACAGAAGACAATCGTTTGTTTATAGTAGAGTCACATCGTCCAATTTATACACCAAAAAGATACCGAAATTGGTTTGGGCAATTATTAGAACATTCTCCTTATTGTGAACGAGACATTCGTCGTCCTCATGAATTAGAAACCTATAACGAAAAAGGGGAATTTGTAATCAAAGTAAAAAAGAAAGATGAAATTTTCGACATGGTTTATGCTACACACCCATTTGATGTGATTGGCTATGACGGTTATAATTATCCTTATGCGTTTTCTATTCATGACTTCGAACCAATAACAGGAAGAATTCACCAACCACCACCGGTACATCAAACTTTTGAAACGGATGCTTTTGTGGTGTGCTCTTTCGTGCCGCGTTTGTACGATTACCATCCTGAATCAATTCCGGCTCCATACAATCACAGCAACATCGATTCTGATGAAGTATTGTATTATGTAGATGGTGATTTTATGAGCCGAAACGATGTTGAAGCCGGACACATTTCATTACACCCTGCGGGAATTCCTCACGGCCCGCACCCAGGAGCAGTAGAAAGAAGTATTGGAAAAAAAGACACTCAAGAATTAGCCGTTATGGTTGATACCTTTAAACCTTTAATGGTAACAGAAGAAGCTATGAAAATTGCTGATGATAAATATTATCAATCTTGGTTAGAATAAAATAAAACACAACTTTGGGTAAATGACATTATCCTTTAAAATAGTAAAACATGTCAAAAGAAATAAAATCCGTTGAATACGGACTCGAAAAAATATTCGAAGGAGCTCAAGATTTCCTGCCTCTTTTAGGAACTGATTATGTCGAATTTTATGTAGGCAATGCCAAACAAGCCGCTCACTTTTACAAAACGGCTTTTGGATTTCAATCACATGCTTATGCAGGATTAGAAACCGGAATGAAAGACAGAGCATCCTATGTCTTGAAACAAGACAAAATACGTTTGGTTTTAACAACAGCTTTGAACAGCGACTCACCAATTGGAGAACACGTAAAAAAACATGGTGATGGCGTAAAAATCATAGCGCTTTGGGTTGAAAATGCACGTTCAGCATTTGAGGAAACTACCAAACGTGGCGCTAGAGTATATATGGAACCAACCGTTGAAACCGACGAACATGGAGAAGTGGTTCGCGCGGGAATTTATACATACGGAGAAACTGTTCACATGTTTGTAGAACGTAAAAATTACAATGGTGCTTTTTTACCAGGTTATAAAGAATGGAAATCCGATTACAATCCGGCTCCAGTTGGTTTAAAATACGTAGACCATATGGTCGGAAATGTGGGTTGGAATGAAATGAATACTTGGGTAAAATGGTACGAAGACGTAATGGGATTTGTAAACTTTTTATCGTTTGATGATAAACAAATCACTACCGAATATTCGGCACTCATGTCAAAAGTAATGAGCAATGGTAACGGTAGAATTAAATTCCCAATTAACGAACCGGCAGAAGGTAAAAAGCGTTCTCAAATAGAAGAATATTTAGATTTCTATGAAGGTTCTGGTGTACAACACATCGCTGTGGCTACTGATGATATAATCAAAACAATTGCAGATATGCGTTCAAGAGGTATTGAATTTTTGAGCACGCCACCACAAGCATACTATGATGCGATTCCGGAACGATTAAAAGATCACATGAACAAGTTTAAAGAAGATATTAACGAACTTCAAAAACTAGGAATAATGATTGACGCTGATGATGAAGGTTATTTGCTTCAAATATTCACAAAGCCTATTGAAGACCGACCGACTTTATTTTTCGAAATTATTCAAAGAATGGGTGCTAGAGGTTTTGGTGCAGGAAATTTCAAAGCACTATTTGAATCTATCGAAAGAGAGCAAATGTTAAGAGGAACTTTATAAAAATATAATTCCTTTAAACATTATTTAAAAAATAACCAAAAAAACAGCAATTCTTTATTTATTAATTGTTAAAGTTGATAAATCACTTGTAATTATGTAATGGGTTGAATTACATTTGCATCATCAAAAAATGAGGAGTGGTTTCCTCTAATTTTTGGATAAATTTTCATAATTTATAGTTTTTTGGTTGGTTAATAGCATAAAAACTCAGTCATTAATTTGACTGGGTTTTTTTGTTTTAATACATTTGGAACAGAAATTGCAATTGCAGGATTTAAAATCAATTAAACATGAAAATTTTTTTCTTCTTATTGTTGCTTTTAATGACTGTAAGTTTCGATTCTCAAAAGCCAGATGCCTATGAAAGTGGTGAATGGTTCAAATTTAGAATACATTATGGTTTTATTAATGCGGGTTATGCAACACTTGAAGTTAAAGAAGCCATCAGAGAAAACAAAAAAATATACCATGCAATTGGAAAAGGATATACTGTCGGTATGTCACGTTTTTTCTTTAAAGTAGATGACAACTACGAAAGCTATTTTGATAAAGTAACCAACAAACCCTTTCAATATGTTAGAAAAATAGATGAAGGCGGTTACACCAAAAACCAAGAAGGATTCTTTAATCAAGATAACAATAAAGTTTTGGTAAAAGATTATAAAAATAAAACTGAAAAAACATTTTCGGTAACAGAAAATGTTCAAGATATAGTTTCAACCTTTTATTATTTAAGAAATCATCCTAATGTAGATAAGTTAAAAGTCGGAGAATCCATTGTTGTAGATATGTTTTTTGACGATGAGGTATATAAGTTCAAGTTAAAATTCATAGGTAAAGAAAATTTAAAAACTAAATTTGGAACTGCGCCAACTATGATTTTTAGACCAATAGTTCAATCAGGGAGAGTTTTTAAAGAAGAAGAAAGTCTTACGGTTTGGATATCAGATGATGAAAATAAAATTCCGTTGCGTATAAAAGCAAGCCTTGCGGTTGGTTCTATAAAAGCAGATTTAGAAAGTTTCAAAGGATTAAAAAACCCATTTATGGTTAAATTAAATAATTGATGAATACTAAAACAAATTCAGATATAATATTAGATGCATTAGAACAAAAATTTGATGCTATAAATCAAAAGACCGAAACACATCTTGAAGGATTACTCTGGTCAAAGCCAATAACTTATTGGGATTATATTCAAACGGATGCTCTACTGAATTTGCAAATACAAAGAACTGTTCTTCCTGATGAAATGGTTTTTATTATGTATCATCAAGTCAATGAATTATTATTCAAAATGATACTATGGGAAATCAATCAATTATGTCATACCGATAAACCAAAAACAGATTATTTTACCGAAAAACTAAGACGAATCAGTCGCTATTTTGATATGTTGACGACTTCTTTCGACATCATGGGTAACGGAATGGAAGTTGAACAATACATGAAATTTAGAAATACACTAACTCCCGCAAGTGGATTTCAAAGTGCTCAATACCGATTTATAGAATTTTCCTCAACTGATTTAATAAACCTAATTGATTATCGATTCAGAGCTTCTATAGATAGAAATACTCCTTATTCTCACGCGTTTGAACATCTGTATTGGCAAGCTGCTGGGAAAGATTATCAAACCGGAGAAAAATCATTTTTGATTTTAGAATTCGAAAGAAAATATCGTGAAGAATTTCTTCGCTATATGGAAGAATACAATAAAATTAATATTTGGCAAAAATTCAAGCAATTGCCTGAAGCTGACCAAAAAGATAGTGAACTAGTAAAAGCAATGCGTCATTACGACCATACAATTAACGTTACATGGGTAATGGGACATTTGAATGCTGCCAGAAAATATATTGACAGCGGAAAAGGTTCGGGCGAAGCAACCGGAGGAAGTGATTGGAAAAAATACATGCATCCAAAATACCAACGCAGAATATTTTTCCCTGAATTATGGAGTGAAGAAGAATTAAAAAACTGGGGCGAAGGAGTATAGGTAAGCATATGTCAAAAATCTTTCAAAAACTAACCCTAATTTTTCTTCTGTCATTAGTAATAATATCTTGTGATAAAACAAAAGAAGAAGAACTAATTGTTCCAAAAACCAAACCAAAATTGGTCGAATTTGGATTTAATATACATGATTTTAACATAGTCAACGACACTATTAAATCAGGCGATACTTTTGGAAGTTTGTTAGAAAAACAAAACCTTAACGGAAGGGAAGTTTATGATATTGTAGCCAAAGTAAAAGACACTTTTGATGTTAGAAGTATCCGAAAAGGAAAACCATTCACTATTCTCAGAAGTAAAGACCGAACCAATAAAATTCAGGTTTTTATTTACCAACCTGACCGATTGAATTTTTATGTGATTGATTTCAGAGATTCAGTAGTAGTTCATAAAAAAACAAAGCCGTTAACCTTCAAAACCCGAACAATTGCTGGCGCACTAAATGGTTCTCTTTCTGAAACACTTCAAAATCTAAAAGTTGATCCAGCACTAGCCTCAAGAATAGCCAAAATTTATGCTTGGTCGATTGACTTTTTCAAATTAAAAAAGGGAGATAAGTTTGCGTTAAAGTTTACAGAAAGATACATCAATGACACTATTTATGATGGTGTTGATAGTTTGAAAGCAGCCTTTTTTGAATACAAAGGAAAGAAAGTATATGCTTTCCCATTTGCACCTGATGCCAATACAAAAAAGCAGCAATATTTTGATGAAGAAGGGAAAACATTAAAAAACTTTTTCCTAAAAGCTCCTTTGAAATTCGTAAATATTACGTCTCGTTTTGCCAAAAACAGATTTCATCCAGTTCAACTAATTTGGAAAGCACACAAAGGAACAGATTACGCCGCGCCAACAGGAACTCCTATTATGACAACTGCTGCCGGAGTTGTAGAACAAGCCGGATTTACAACAGGTAATGGGAATTTTGTCAAAGTAAAACACGACAGAACTTATTCAACGCAATATTTACACATGTCAAAAATATTGGTTCGACGTGGTCAAAGAGTAACGCAAGGTCAAGTTATTGGGAAAGTAGGAAGCACTGGTTTAGCAACAGGACCACATGTTTGCTATCGTTTTTGGAGAAATGGTGTTCAAGTCGACGCCTTACGGTTGCAATTACCAACATCTACACCAATGGATTCAAAGTATAGACAAAAATATATGGAGTACATGAATCCGCTTAAAAGAGAATTAGATAGTGTTTCTGGCGCTTCCAAAAAATAATTTTCTCAACTACAACGTTAGCGTAAAAGATTCCTAAATTTTTTACCAATCATATTTGTAAATTTGTCATTTAAAATCTTAAAGATGGCTTTACCAAATATAAATCCAACCAATACAAAAGCTTGGGAAAAACTAAATCAGCACTATGCTCAGATGAAGCAAGTTTCCATGAAGGAAATGTTTGCCAACGATACATCAAGAGCAGAGAAATTCCATATTCAATGGAATGATTTCTTAGTTGATTATTCTAAAAACATCATCAATCAGGAAACGCTAACATTACTTCAAGATTTAGCAATTGAAGTAAATTTGAAATCGGCAATTGAAAGCTATTTTTCAGGAGAAAACATTAATCAAACAGAAGATAGAGCAGTGCTTCACACAGCTTTACGTGCACCACAAAACGCAACGGTTTTAGTTGATGGACAAAATGTATTACCCGAAATTTTCGAAGTAAAAAATAAAATAAAAAACTTCAGTAACGAAGTTATTTCAGGGACAAGAAAAGGATTTACAGGAAAAGCATTTACTGATGTTGTCAATATCGGAATTGGAGGTTCAGATCTTGGCCCAGCCATGGTTGTTGAAGCCTTACAATTCTATAAAAATCATCTGAATGTTCATTTTGTTTCCAATGTTGATGGCGACCATGTAAACGAAATCATTAAAAAATTAAACCCGGAAACAACGCTATTTGTAATCGTTTCTAAAACTTTTACTACGCAAGAAACCTTAACCAATTCAGAAACTATCAGAACTTGGTTTTTGAAATCGGCAAAACAAGAAGATGTTGCTAAGCATTTTGTAGCGGTTTCAACCAATATTCAAAAAGTTACCGATTTTGGAATTAATGCGAACAATATTTTCCCAATGTGGGATTGGGTTGGTGGACGATTTTCACTTTGGAGTGCTGTTGGTTTATCAATCAGTTTAGCAGTTGGATTTGACAATTTTGATGATTTGTTAAAAGGCGCAAACGAAATGGACGAACATTTCAAAACGGCTGATTTTGACAATAACATTCCAGTTATTTTAGCTTTGTTAAGTATTTGGTACAACAACTTTTTTGGAACCGAAAGCGAAGCGTTAATTCCGTACACACAATATTTACAAAAGCTTGCGCCTTATTTGCAACAAGGCATTATGGAAAGCAACGGAAAAAGTGTTGGACGCGATGGAAAACCTGTTAATTATCAAACTGGTACCATTATTTGGGGCGAACCTGGAACGAATTCTCAACATGCTTTTTTTCAATTAATTCATCAAGGCACAAAATTAATTCCGACTGATTTTATTGGATTTGTAAAACCACTTTACGGAAATCAAGACCATCACGATAAGTTGATGTCAAACTTTTTTGCTCAAACCGAAGCTTTATTAAATGGTAAAACCGAAACCCAAGTCAAAGCCGAATTCTCCAATCAAAACATTACAGGAGAAAAGGCTGCATTTTTGCTTCCATTCAAGGTTTTTACTGGCAATAAACCAACAAATACTTTTTTAATAGAAAAGCTCACACCAAAATCTTTGGGTTCTTTAATTGCATTATACGAGCATAAAATATTTGTTCAGGGAATTATCTGGAATATTTTCAGTTATGATCAATGGGGTGTTGAATTAGGAAAACAATTAGCCAATTCTATTTTGGATGAAATTCATAATTCAAAAGTAAATCAGCATGACAGTTCAACTGAATTTTTACTCAAACACTTCCTTAAAAATAAATAACTACAAAAAAAGGTCTCCTTATTTATAAGGAGACCTTTTTTTTATGCCTTTTTCTTTATATTTGTTACTCTAAAAAATAAAATGATGTACACTTTTGTTCAAAAATTCCATTCAGGTTGGGCTTATATAGCTTTGTTATTATTAGTTTTTGCAGTGGTAAATTCATTTATAGGAAGATCAAGTAAAAAAGAATTTACAGCCAAAGACAGAAAAATCGCCTTGTTTGCGCTTATTACCTCACATATACAATTAGTAGTTGGTTTGATTCTTTATTTTGTTTCAGAAAAAGGATTTAATCAGCTTTCAGGAGCAGCAATGAAAAATGCAGAGTTGAGGCTAACAGTTTTGGAACACCCATTAATAAATATTCTTGCAATTACATTAATTACAATAGGTTGGTCTAAACATAAAAAAGCAACTACTAATAAAGCAAAATATAATTGTATTTTCATTTTCTACGGTTTAGGATTGCTGTTAATTTTAAGTCGAATTCCATGGAAAATGTGGTTTTAAAAAGTAAAACTAAAAGTCCTTAGCAGGGCTTTTTTTATCAAGGTATACTTTTTGTAATATAGCCCTAAAATTAAAATACCACTTATGAATAATAAGATATTTATACTTTTTTTTGTACTGTTTACTTCTTTATTTACAAGTATTTCAGCTCAAAGCAAGCATCATAAAAAAACTAAAAGTAAAGAGAAAACAACCAAAATTACTGAAGCCAAAGAGTTGGAAAAAGTTGCTTCTTCAGTAAAAGTTGACACCTTTAAACTTAAAGTAATTTCAGATATAGATTCTTTAAACTTTTACTTAGCCAATTCTAAGTTAAAGCTACTAAAGAAAAATGCTCATGCCTCTTATTATGCTAGTAAATTCCATGGAAGAAGAACTGCCAGCGGGAAAAAATTTAATAATAGCGGATATAGTGCAGCACACAAAAAATTACCTTTCGGAACAAAACTAAAAGTAACTAACGAAGCTAATGGTAAATCAGTAATAGTTGAGGTTACTGACCGTGGGCCATTTTCAAAAGCACGTGAAATAGATTTAAGCAGAAGAGCATTTATGGAAATTGCTTCAAACAAAAATTCAGGAGTAACTATAGTAACTATTGAGGAAGTTATAGAACCAAAATAATTACCAGGTTTTATAAGATTTTATACTTAAATAAGCGTTATAATAACGTTCGTCATTAGTAACTTCTTTTCCAAGCCAGTTTGGCTTTTCAAAAGCTTCATCTTCCGATTGCAATTCTATTTCTGCAACTATTAATCCTTCATTTTCACCCGAAAAAACATCAACTTCATACATGTGATTTCCGATTTTTACCTCGTGTCGAATCTTATCAATAATGCCGCTTTCACAAATAGTCAATAATTTTTCAGCATCAAGTAAGGGTATTTCTGTTTCCCATTCCAATCTAGTTGTGCCAGATGCATTTCCTTTCCCTTTAATGGTCAAAAAACCTTTATTTTCTTTAATCCTGATGCGAACTGTTCGCTCCGGATTTGAATTTAGATAGGCCTGTACAATTCTCTTTTTTGCAAAAGCTTCTTTTATAAAATCATCCGAAACCACTAAAAATTTACGTTCTATTTCTATCATTTTTTGAATTTATTCTGAATAGCCTCGAGTTTTAACCCGAGGGAATAAATATATTATAAATTTGTGATATGGCTGAACCAATTCCACAACGAAAAATTATTCATATCGACATGGATGCATTTTATGCTTCTGTTGAGCAAATGGATAATCCCGAATTGAAAGAGAAACCATTAGCTGTTGGAGGAAGTGAAACCCGAGGTGTAGTTTCGGCAGCAAGTTATGAAGCCCGAAAATTTGGAGTTAGAAGTGCCATGAGTGGTGTTCAGGCCAAACGCAATTGCCCCGATTTAATTTTCGTCCGACCAAGATTTGAGCGTTATAAAGAAATTTCAAAACAAATCCGAAAGATATTTCACGAGTATACCGATTTGGTTGAACCATTATCTTTAGACGAAGCATATCTTGACGTTACTCAAAACAAAAAAGGAAATCCAAGTGCGTCATTAATTGCACAGGAAATCAGGAAAAGAATTTTTGAAGAAGTTGGACTCACCGCTTCAGCCGGAATCTCAGTGAATAAATTTGTGGCAAAAGTCGCCAGCGATTACAACAAACCCAACGGACAAAAAACAGTAAACCCCGAAGATGTTGAATCCTTTTTGGAAAACCTAGACATCAAAAAATTCTATGGAATTGGAAAAGTCACCACCGACAGAATGTATCATTTGGGCATATTTACAGGAAAAGACTTGAAATCAAAATCGGCAGAATTTTTAGAAGAACACTTCAATAAAAGTGGTTTGTATTATTACAACATAGTTCGTGGAATTCATAACAGCCAGGTAAAGCCTAACAGAATTACTAAATCGGTAGCAGCAGAACATACGTTTAACGAAAACCTGACTTCAGAAATTTTTATGATAGAACGTTTAGAACGCATTGCTTCGGAACTCGAAAACCGTTTGAAGAAAAACAACATTTCAGGAAAAACGATAACACTCAAAATCAAATACAGCGATTTTACGACACAAACCCGAAGTAAAACGTTGCCTTACTTTATTTCTGACAAAGGATTGATTCTAGAGACTGCAAAAGAGCTTTTATATCAGGAAAGAATGAAAGAATCAGTACGATTGCTGGGGATTTCGTTAAACAACTTAAATACAGAGATTAAAAAAACGGTTGTCGTTCAGTTAAGGTTTGAATTTTAGCTATAAAAAAACCGCCTCAAGTGGAGACGGTTTCTAAATATTTAGAATGCAAAGATTATTTTCTATTAAGTTTTGATAATAATCTTAAAAATTCGATATACAACCAAACTAACGTAATCATTAAGCCCATAGCACCATACCATTCCATGTATTTCGGCATTTTTTGTTGTACGCCTTTTTCAATTTGATCAAAGTCTAGGAATAGATTTAATGCTGCAATTACAATTACAAAAGCACTAATTCCGATACTCATCCATGAATTTCCATTGTGAACCGGTTGGAAGCTGGTAAACATTGACAACAACCAAGAAATTAAATAATAAGTAGCGATTGCTAAAGTAGCTGCAAGAACAACTGATTTAAAACGTTCAGTAACTTTTACAATTTCATATTTATATAATCCGAAGCAAACCATAAACGTTACGAAAGTGCAACTTACAGCCTGTATCACAATTCCAGGATACATAACTTCAAAAATGGATGAAATCCCACCTATAAAAAGACCTTCAAAAATAGCATAACCGGGTGCTAAAAATCCAGAATATTGAGGTTTGAATGCTGCGATAAGTACCAAAATAAAACCAACAATCGCACCACCAATTGCAAAAACAATCGGATTCGCCATTGACCAAGTTACAGCAGCGCTTGCAATTAGTAAAATCAACATTAGGAAACTTTTATTGATAGTTCCCGAAACAGTCATCGTTTCATTGCGGTCAATAATTTTAGCTTCATGAACTTCTGCAGCTGCTGAAGTGTTTGTAAACGTTTTGTTTTTGAAAAACGGGTTATTTGAATTCATAATTTTTTTGTTTTAAAATGTAAAAATATAAAATTATTCTATTTCTGAAACTCTTAACGTATTTACCATTCCTTTATTGGCAACAGGCATGGCTGCTAAGTTGATAAGCATATCGCCTTTTTTCACATATCCTTTTTCTTTGGCAATATCATTTACATCGCCAACGGTATCGTCGGTGCTTACAAATTTGTCATAAAAGAAAGCGTTAACTCCCCAAAGTAAACTTAATTGAGTCAATATTCTTTTGTTAGAAGTATAAACTAAAATATGTGCAGAAGGTCGCCAAGCCGAAATTTGAAAAGCAGTGTAACCGCTATTAGTCAATGTAGAAATCGCTTTTGCTTTAATTTCGTTAGCCATAATTGCCGCATGATAACAAATAGATTTTGTGATAAAACGTTTGGTTCTAACATGAGGCGGATTCTGAGGTACAATAATCAACGGAGAATCTTCAACAGCTTCAATAATTTGAGTCATTTTTTCGATTACTTCCACAGGATAATTTCCGACCGATGTTTCTCCCGAAAGCATTACAGCATCAGCACCATCCATTACAGAATTGGCTACGTCATTTACTTCCGCACGAGTTGGCGTTAAACTGGTAATCATGGTTTCCATCATTTGTGTTGCAACAATGACAGGAATTCTAGCAGTTTTAGCTCTGTGAATTAATTTCTTTTGAATTAATGGAACTTCATGTGCAGGAATCTCAACACCTAAATCGCCACGAGCTACCATCAATCCGTCACAAAACGCAACAATTTTATCAATGTTCTCAACCGCTTCTGGTTTTTCAATTTTGGCAACAATAGGAATTTTATATGATGAATGTTTGGCAATCAAATCCTGCAATTCTTCTAAATCTTTTGGAGTTCTAACAAAGGAAAGCGCAATCCAATCTACTTGTTCTTCAATAGCAAACAACGCATCTTTTATGTCTTTTTTAGTCAAAGCCGGTAAAGAAACTTTTGTATTTGGAAGGTTAACACCTTTTTTAGATTTTAACGGCCCGCCTTGAATTACTTTACAAACAACTTCTGTTATTCCGTTTGTTTCTAAAGCTTCAAACATCAATTTTCCATCATCTAAAAGAATTTTTTCACCTGGATTTACATCACGAGGAAATTCTTTGTAGTTCATGTAAACACGCTCTTTTGTTCCGGGAACATCTTCGGCAGTTTGAAAAGTGATAATATCCCCAGGGCTAACAACGACATCTTCTTTCATTACACCAACACGAAGTTTTGGACCTTGCAAATCGGCCAAAATAGCTGTTGTATATCCAAACTCTTCATTTAAACCTCTGATGATATCAATTCTTTCTTTTACATCGGTGTAATCGGCATGTGAAAAATTAATACGAAACACATTTACTCCAGCGTCAATCATTTTCTTAATCACTTCCTTCGAACTACATGCAGGACCAAGCGTGGCAACAATTTTGGTTTTTTTTCTAGTTGGCATTATACTTAAAAAATTAAATTATTTTTTGATTTTATTTTTTCTACTTCTACAGCGTAAACAGTGCTTACCCTGTCTATTTTTTTAATACAATTTGTAATTTTTGACACATCGACAGTGACTTCTCTATTTTCAATTTTTAAAAAATAATCTACTTTTTTAAACTCTGGAATTAAATAAATCTTTGTCGAAAATTTGCTGTTGCTTTCGGCAAATAATCCTTGATTGCTATTTTGTGAAGGCGCAAAAACATCATTTTTATTTTGAATTAAATTCCACTCAATATCTTTCGAATCTTCAAAAACAAATCTTGTAAACTGAGTTTCACCGTCTTTATTGCTAATCTGAATATTGCAATTTCCCTTTTGTAGATTAATTGGCAGATTTTGATTGATATAATAAGCCAATCGATAATCTTCTAAAGTGGAATGAATCGCAATTAATTGATAATCTATTTCGTCAAACTCTTCAAGATGCAATTTGTGAACAGTCATAAATTCGCAAAATTAGTTGTAAATATAGTTTATCTGATACAGATTTTCGCAAACAACCCTTTAGCTTAACGTTATTTTATGAACGAAAACGTTATAGTTTTTTAAGAATCGGAATTATTTATTGTCTATTTTTTCCTGAAAAACAAAATAAGCACGTTGCGATGCTTTTTCTTCAGCTTTCTTTTTAGAAGTAGCTCTAGCTTTGGCAATTACTTTGTCATCTATACTTAGTTTAACGCCAAAATATTTTTGCCCATCGTTCCCATTATCGTCATATACTTCATAGTTGAACGATTTTTTTTCCTTTTGGCACCATTCAATCAAAAGACTTTTATAACTAATAACTTTTCCTTCGAGTTTGGCAATATCAACATAAGGAATAATGACACTTTTTTGGATAAATTTTTCGCAATAATCATAACCTTTATCAAGGAAAATGGCGCCGACTAATGCTTCAAAAATATTCCCGTGAATGTTTTCACCAAAGTGTTGTGTTGGCACTTTACTTTCTACAAATCGGATTAAGTTTAAGTCTCTTCCCAATTCATTTAAATGTTCCCGACTCACAATTTTGGAGCGCATTTTGGTTAGGTAACCTTCATCTCCGGCCGGAGCTTTTTTATAAAGATGGGCAGCAATTACAGCACTTAACATGGCATCACCCAAAAACTCCAAGCGCTCATAATTCATCGGATTTCCTTTTAAATCCATTTGATTTGTCGAGCGATGCGTAAATGCTTTTTGGTAATAAATAATCGACTGAGGTTTGAAACCTATTATATTTTGAATTTCGTTAAAAAAAATCCCGTCCTCTTTTGAACGGGATTTGCGAAATATATTTTTTAGAATTTTCATTTAGTGATTAAGCTTCAATTTTTTTGAATAAAACGCAAGCATTGTGTCCGCCAAAACCAAAAGTATTACTCATCGCTACATTGATTTCTCTTTTTTGAGCTTTGTTCAATGTTAAGTTTAAACTAGGGTCAATATTTTCATCTACAACAGTATGATTAATTGTTGGAGGAACAATTCCGTATTTCATAGCTAAAATAGAAGCTATAGCTTCAATAGCACCTGCAGCACCAAGTAAATGACCTGTCATTGATTTAGTAGAATTGATATTGATATTTTTAGCATGATCGCCGAAAACAGCACTGATGGCTTTCAATTCGGCAACATCACCAAGTGGAGTTGAAGTTCCGTGAGTATTGATGTGATCAACCTGTTCCGGTTTCATTCCTGCATCGCGAAGTGTATTATTCATAACTGCAATTACACCAATTCCTTCAGGATGTGGAGCTGTTAAGTGATACGCATCTGACGACATTCCGCCACCGCCAATTTCACAATATATTTTCGCACCACGTGCTTTGGCATGTTCATATTCTTCAAGAACTAATGCTCCTGCACCTTCGCCAAGGACAAATCCGTCACGTGTAGCATCAAAAGGTCTTGAAGCAGTTTCCGGACTTTCATTTCGTGTTGATAAAGCCTGCATCGAATTAAATCCCCCCATTCCGGCAATTGTAACTGCAGCTTCTGAACCACCTGAAATAATGACATCACACATTCCTAAACGAATGTAATTAAAAGCATCAATCATGGCATTAGCAGAAGAAGCACAAGCTGAAACAGTGGTATAATTTGGTCCCATAAAGCCATTTCTCATAGAAATATGAGCTGGAGCAATATCGGCAATCATTTTCGGGATAAAGAAAGGGTTGAAACGTGGAGTTCCGTCACCTTGAGCATAGCTCATTACTTCTTCTTGAAAAGTTTCTAATCCGCCAATTCCGGCACCCCAAATAACGCCAACTCTTTGTTTGTCAACATTAGTATCCGTTATTCCTGCATCTGCAATTGCTTCTTGGCTTGCTGCAACAGCATATTGGGCAAATTTATCCATTCGTCTTGCTTCTTTGCGGTCCATATATTCTTCTATATTGAAGTTTTTGACTTCGCAAGCAAATTTTGTCTTATGCTTTTCGGTATCGTAATAGGTAATCGGAGCAGCACCACTAACGCCATTAATTAAAGCGTTCCAATAGTCGGAGATGTTATTCCCGATTGGAGTTATTGCGCCCAAACCTGTTACTACAACTCGTTTTAATGTCATAATTTATTTTTTACAATGTATTTAAACAAATAATACCCATGTTTTCTTCAAATATAATCATTAAAGAGACAAGGGTATTTCAATATTTTTGAGATTGGATATCAATCAATTTCACTCTTTTCAGTAAAAATAATAAAAAATCCGTGAAACTAGTTCAAGTCTCACGGATTAGTAATTATTATTTTTTTGCTTCTTCGATATAAGAAATAGCTTGACCTACAGTAGCAATGTTTTCAGCTTGGTCGTCTGGAATTTGAATGTCAAATTCTTTTTCGAACTCCATAATCAACTCAACAGTGTCTAATGAATCAGCTCCTAAATCATTGGTGAAGCTTGCTTCTGTTACAACTTCGTTTTCATCAACGCCTAATTTGTCTACAATAATCGCTTTAACTCTTGATGCAATGTCTGACATAATTTCTAATTTTAATTTTTAATTTGTTGGCAAAAATAAAAAACTTTATCTTAAAACAACATTTTTGTTAGTAAA
>Ga0315907_10001650_pt1 | contig 29817 bp, 37 predicted proteins | sample LakEriMetagenome_3_FD_203525 | JGI IMG/M metagenome (GOLD analysis project Ga0315907, IMG submission 203525) | Freshwater fungal communities from buoy surface, Lake Erie, Ohio, United States - Buoy 12 MA123 | ecosystem: Environmental > Aquatic > Freshwater > Lake > Lake biofilm | place: USA...
AATGATCTTTCATCAAGGTCACGTCTAGCCGCTTCAATTTCTTCTAGTGGAACGTTGCCACCATCAATGGTTGTGAACTGAAAGCTCTTCCACTGTGAGCTTTTGCTCTCCATCATGTACATGTCATGTGCCCAGTTACTGAAGCCCTTGGGAGTTCCAATGAACATAGCACCACCCTGCTTGTCAGCAAGTGTAGGACGAAGAACTTCAAACCAAGCAGCTGAGTCCATTTCTGCAAACTCATCCAACACTAGATAGTCCAGACCCACTCCACGTAGGCTGTCTGCGTTGTCTGCGCCCTTTAATTGTATGGTAGAATTGTTTTTCAGCAATATGGTTAATTCTGATTCGTTAATTTTTTTAGCCCAACGAAGATCTATGAGCTTCTTTTTTAATTTCGTCCAAGCAATCATCTTAGCCTGGCGATAGGTTGGCGCTACATACCATACATCTCTATTAGGTTCTCTTGCATTCCTACATAATTCGCGTATTGCTAGGTGTGTTTTGCCAAAGCGACGTCCCGCTACAATTACTTTGAAGCGTGTTTCTGCATCAACTATTTGTTGTTGGGCGTTGCTAAGTGCCATTATAGGTATCTGTCCTCTACCTTGATTCTAAAGCGTCTTTTATCAATGTCAGAGTCTGAAGTTGTTACTGTGCAGGTCACTGTGTAGAGTTCACCTGCTTTGCCACCACTTAGTTCTACATAGGTAACATTGCCACCCTGTATGCCCTGCGAGACTATTACCAATGGTGCTGTGTCACCTGTGATAGTGCTCACAGCGTAAGAACTAGTAGCAATGGTGTTGCCAGTGGCTAACCATTCAGTACCCCAGTCCATTGAATAAACTAATGTTGCGCCAGGATCTTTGGGTATCCAACTGCCCTTTACGTCTTGTTTGTATCCAGTTTTTGTTGTCATACCGTAAGTTTCCTTGTTTCTTGATCTATTATAATAGTTCTATCCTCTGACTGCACTTTAATAATTCTATTTTCTTGTGGTACAATCAGCGTGTAGTATTCATCAATGTGTATTACTCTACCAGCCGTTAGTTGGAATCCATTTGCCTGTAGGTTAGCTTGTGCTACAACCAACTTGGTAATAATGAATAAACCTGTGGCCTGTGCTTGTAGTGCAGCATTAAAGAAAATAACAATCTCTGTAATAGGCACCGCAAGCGCAGTAGTAGTATTTAAGCCAACCGCATTATCACGTATGCGATTTGGGGTTGAAACGGTCGTAAATGTTGATACTAGTCCACTGCTGGTGTCTGTGACCTTCTGACCAGGTATTGCCACAGTGAACTGTGTGTTCAAGTCTGCTTCAACACGTTTGATCTTGTCTGCAATAACCGCAACATTGAACTGTGATGCAATGGCTGCTTCACCAAATACTGTTTTGATTGGATCCGCAGAACATGTAGCTTCAACTATTAGATTGCTGACCACATCAGTTTGTTTAAATGCTTCTGCGCTTAGTTGGCTTGCACTTTCTAATGTTATTAGGAAGTCACCAATCTTGGCCACTGCACTAAGTTGTGTTGCAATTGAGTCAGTGTCAATTTCATTGTCTCTGAATCTTGCATTGACCGTAGTTTGACTAAACTCACTTGTAACTAAAGTGTTACCTGGTGTTTTGAGTATCTTACCAAATGGTAATGCAAGATTGGCTGAGGCGGAAAGAGCAGAGTCTGCAAAGCGAACTCTACGTTCACTTGCAGTTTGAGTAAATGCACTTGATTGGTTACTTGCAGTTCTTGCAGTCTTAACTGCATTGGTTGATTGCGTAAATGCAGAACTTAGTGTTCTAGCACCAGGTGAACGGAATCTATCATTAATTACAGTCAATGCAAATGCACTAGCGAGTGCAACACCAGGCTCACGCAATCTAGCATTAATTGTGCTTTGTGCAGCCACAACATTTATATTAGCATCAGCATTTACAATATTTTGTGCATCAATGAATATTGTGCTTTGCGCACTAGCACTTGCACTAAAGTCAAATGTGTAACCAGTTAGAACTGTGCCTACTTTAGTGTAGTTCCAAGCAGGTGCTACGTTGTTGCCTGTTTCAAATATGCCTTGATTCCAGTTGTGGAACACTTCAGGAGTAATAAGATTGTTATCTTCATCAAAGCCTGGCTCATTAGGCATTACTTCTGTAGACGTTACTTGTCCATTAGTACCATAAGCTACTTCCCAATTAGTTGCATTATTATAGAAATCTGTATCTCTAATTACGTTAGGGAATCCTGTTTGCTTGATCCACAATTTGTTAATGTAGATGCTGAGGTCAGTTTTGCTACTGTCACCCCATGTTCCTGGGTTGTAACTAGTTTCAACAGTTCCATTCAGAATGGTTGAAGTGCCGCCGGTGCTAGTAAACACAGCTCCGTTAATAGCAGGAACTCCATCAAATGATGCTGCACCATAACCTTCGTTACCAATTAGTGGCATAGTTAGGTTATGCCATTGTGTAAAATCAATGTTGGTAGCTACACTAGTAAATGCTATACTTGAACTAAACCATTCATTTACATCTGCTTGCATGTAACGTGTAGCAGTAAATCTATAAGCACCTGAACTTAGTTTTGTTAATTTTAAATTTGTTGTGTAGTCAGGGTTGCTAATAAATCCTCTAGCATTAGCTCTCCACAGAGTAATTGTTTCATTGTTGTTTAGGTTTCTGCTTAGACGCAACCACATGTTAACTGTTGCCAAAGTAGTTAACCAAGTGTTAGTATCATTAGCGTTAACAGCAGTAATTGTACCACCGTTGATTAATTGTAGGTGTTTGAAGTTAGCAGTTGCAGTTAGTGTAGAGCTTGATGATAGATTCTGTATTATGCCTTTAAACTTGTCAACATTAGCTGTTAAAGTTGCTGTTGCTGTGAATGTTTCAATTATGCCCTGCAATCTGTCAGCCTGTGCAACCTGTGTGCTAACAACATTAAGATCGCTTTGTGCTGATCTAAATCTATCTCCAGCTGCAACCACAGTGGCAATAGCAGTAGCTTCCATTTCGCCAGGATTTAGAGCGCCAGCATTAACTGCAAATGTTAAAGCACTATCAATACTTGCACTAGCCTCAATGGTAAAGCCGCCAGCCGCAATTACACTTGCTGTTGCTGTAAGTGTTATAGAATTATCAATAATTGCAGTTGCAATTGCACTTACTGCGGCCTGACTACTAATGTTGCTTGATACATTTTTTGTAACACCCGCAACTGCTTCTAATCTTGTGTCTACGCTTAGAAGTGCTTGATTAGGTATGAATTCACTTACATCATCGTCTGCTGTGGCATCAAAGTGAACTAGTAAACTAGTCTTAGGTAAGTTTACAAATGGTTCTGTAGGAACTGTAATTGTAGTGCTTGAAGGATTCCAGCCCAAGGGCCAGCTTGAAGTTCCCTTCATTACTCTAAATTCATCTACTCTAGCAAGACTACCTGCTTGCCAATCACCTATTGCAAACGAACCATTGTTTAGACTGAATCCAGTGTTGGTAGTGGCTTGAGCACGTCTGGTTCCATTTAGGTATATTGCAGTCTGATTGCTGCCAACTCTGGTTAATATTAAAACATGGTTCCACACATCAGCCGTTAGTGTAACTGACGTAATTAGATTTGTTGAACCAACTGTGAATCTAACATCCGCAGAACTTGGACCTGTAACTGCTAGGTAACGTGATGTGCCGCCACTGTCTTTGGCCTGCAATAAGGGCACATTGGTAGGATTGCTGTAGATCCAAAACTCAATGGCTAGGTAATCATTATCAAATGACGAGTTGTTAGGTATAGCATACACAACACCATTGTCGCCATCAATCTTTGCAGAGTGCGTGCCAAACTTCTTAATACTTGCGTCATAGTCGCCTGCGCCTACACTCAGAGTATTTGCACTTTGAGTGAGCGGACGACCAGGATTGACAGGAGATAATGTTGCTGCAATACCAAATGCTGATTCTAATCTTGTTCTTACTAAATTGGTTACGCCAGTAAATGTTGCAGTTACTGAAGCTGTACTTGTTATAGTTGCACTTGCTTCTTTAGTGTTGGCATTTGCTGTAGCACTCAATGAAAACGCGGCTTGAATATTTGAATCAACGCCGCGGCTTCTACTTACATCTGTGCTTTGTGTGAATGCTGCGGCAGCATCAGCACTTAGTTGTTTGATTCTAATGTAGTCAGTGGCAATGTCAAATACTGCATTAAGACTTGCTGAATAATCTCTTAGTCTTGCAACTGCTAGAGCAAGTTGTGCTTCACTGAATGCAAACAAGTCAGCGCCTTCAATGTGACTGATTGTAGCTGTGGTTGAGAATGCTGCACTTACACTTGCACTAGCTTCTTTAACAACACCTACTAATGCTGTAACTGAGGCTGTTGAGCTTAACGCTGCCTCAGCTTCTTGTAGTGTGCCTTGTACTTCAGTTAGATCACATGCAAGTGTAGCAAACGCATTACCAGCTCTGTCTTCATAGTAATCATATTCAATGTAGTCTGGATCAATGTAGTAGCCTGACTCTAACACAGCCTCAGCGGTGTAGACATAATACTCCTCTGGTGTAAAGTATCCAAGTTCTATGTATAATTGATCTGAGGCTTGTCTTGACATTGCAGGTCCTTAAATTCTTAGATTAACTATTGTCATCTGTGAATACAGTTGATCCATCTGTTCCATCAGCGTGTATTAGTAACAATGTATTTGCATCATTGGTAAATGCCGCTGTTGGCGCTGTAAAGTTAGCGGTATAACGTGCGCTGTTGCTGTAACGTATCTCATCAATCCATCCATTGAAGCTTTCAATACCACCGCCAGTGCTAACAAAAGCACCAATGTCAATGTCTCCATTGGTGTCTAAGCTAGCTGAACTTGTGCCAATGGTTGTAACAGTTCCGTTAACAGAGCCATACCAGGTGTTACCACTGCGAATTACAGCAACGTGATAAAAGGCACCTGTGGCCACTGTGCCTATGCTGACACCGTTCCATATGTTCCATGTTGAACTGCCTGACGATGCATAGACTCTCATAGTAGTGCCATTCTGATATACAGTAAGTCCCCAACGACCACTGTTGCCAGTGAGACTCATAACGTGATAGCTTGTGCCAGTGTTGGCTGGTCTAATCTGCGCTTCAAATGTAAAGTTGCCACTGGCAGTTACACCTACAGCATTGGCTCTAAGATGATCGCCACTGCCATCAAACAAGGCACTGGCACCACCAAATTTACTTTGTGCGGTGTCTACTTGTGCATTGCCCACTGTAGTAATTACTAATCCACTTGGAGCAAAGGTAGCGCCTACCATAGAGCATAATACGCCTGCCATTATGATATATTCCCTGTTAGGATTGCTACAGTTGCACTTACAAACAAGATGTTGCAGACACCACGTGTTGCAAGACTCACTGATGTCTTGTTGGTGTTAGTGCCAGCAATGTAAGCGTTGGTTGTTGAAAGTGTAATTGTAATGGCTGCGGTGTGATTGTTATAGATCACAACCACATCACCTGCTGCGAATGTTGAGTTAGGAACTGTGATTGATCCGCCTGAAGCAACCTGCACAAACTCACCACGGTCTGAAGTTTGTAGTGTGTATGAACTTGACTTTTCTGCACCAGCACTTGGAATAACTCTAAAGCCTACACCATTGGTGCCATCTGCTGTACAGTTCTGTAGGTTACCACTTGTTGGTGTTCCTAACAGCGGAGTTACCAAAGTTGGACTTGTGGCAAATACCAATGCACCAGTTCCTGTTTCATCTGTTACAGCTGAAATAAGGTTTGCTGAACTTGGTGTGGCTAAGAATGTTGCAACGCCAGTGCCTAGACCGCTTACGCCAGTGCTCACTGCCACTGACTGACTAGCAAAACTTAACACGCCTGACCCATTGGTCTGTAACACTTGATTGGCTGTGCCATCTGCTATAGGATGTTGAATGCCATCTATGACCACACGACCTGTGCCGTCTGGTGTAATTGAAATATTACCATCGTTACCATGATTAATTACTATGCTGCCGCTATTGGTTCCAGCATGAGTGTTAATGGTCAGTGTGCTGGTTCCATACGTGGTTAAATTTACGGCGCTGTTCTGATCACCAACTCTAATTGTGTCTGCTGTGAGATATACATCACCTGTGCCATTAGGTGCTATTTCAATGTTGCCATTGCTAACACTTACAATGCTGTTGCCGTTAACGTCTAAGTTGCCACCTAGCTGCGGTGTTGTGTCCGCAACTATGTTTTCTAATTTGTCTGTGTTGAGGTTGGTGATATTTGCATCACCTTCTGTCCAGGTTAGTGCTGAACCTTTTGATGCTCTTGTGTATATTGTTGACATGTGACTTGCTCCACTAAATGTTTGTTCTACAATGCACTAGGAGTCTAAGTCTAGAGCACTGGGTGTTTTCAGCAGGAAAGGGGCCTAAGCCCCAAACCTGCATTTAACTATTAGGCCAAGCTAATTGTTAAGTTACCAGCTGACACTTGGAAAGTATCGCCAGTCTCAATGGTCTTTGAAGTTGTAACTGCACCGTAGAACAATACGTTACCTGCTCCAGCAGTAGCGCCATCCATAACTGCAACGTGAGTAATAGTTCCCCAGTTTGCTGTGGCTGCATCAAAGGTCACAGTTGCTGCTGAGGCGCTGGAACCGCCTGAAGCTGCGTTAAATGTGATTGCTTTGCGAGCATAAGCTGAACTAGAAGTTGTTACTTCGTCAGTTAATGTGCCTGCTTCAAGGTTGGCAGCTGCCGCTGTTGAAGTGTTGGTAAACAGAGCTAGGTAGCGTGTACCAGGTGCTGTGTATGATGTTGCAGTTAGAACGTGGTCTAACAGTTTGTTCTCTAGATAATTTGAGGCTGCGCTCATGTGTATTTCTCCTTATAAGGTGTGAATCTGCGTTGCGAATCGCACTTGTATTTAGTGCGGGGCTTCTAAGACGGTAGGGAAAGAGTCTGTTTTGTTTAGATTCTTGTGAGTCTCCACTGACTAGAACCAAGGAATTCAATGTCATAACTGTAGGTGCCTGTTTCACCTGACGCAATGGTTTGTCCGCTGGTGAATACGCCTTGCACACCAAATCCTACCACAGCACTGGTGGTTTTGTTTATGTGTAGTGTGTAGAGTCTACCAATTTGATCTGTACCATTAGGCAGTTGAATGTTGCCATTAATTGTAGCAGAATAGTCTGTGTAACTGATACTGTAGGTGAATAAGTCTTTGCTTACCCAACCAGCGGCAATGTCACCGTTAACAATGTTGGTATTTTCACCAATGGGTCTAACACTTCTACGATTACCTACTTCACTCCACTCTGTGCCATTGTAAAAGTCTAGCACCTTAGATGTTTCATTGTGTATCAAACTGCCAGTTAGTGGACTGCTTACTGCATTACGCTCTGTTCTAGTGTAATTGCCTAATACTAAGCGGCATTCAACTGTTGTGCCTAGGTTATCTTCAGACCTTAATAGTAATTGATCTGCGCCTATTTCTACATCGCCATCATACTGATCTGTGATTAAACTAATTCTATCAATGCCACCATCAAAAAGAATATAGTTGGCAGAGTCAGTTACGCCAATGTTTAGAGTATTGCCAGTGCCTTTAATAATTGCTCCACCAGCAGCTGGTCCAACATTGACGGTATCAAACTGTAGTGCAAGGTCTTTGCTAGAAAATCCTGTAGGTGCTCTTAACACTACGGTGTTATTATCAGCAACTCCTAGTGGCAGGTCATTGCTGGTTAAGTTAGCGGCACTTGCGTCAACAGTAATAGTCTTTGCTGTGTTGTCACCTGTGAAGGTTACGCCTGAACCTGCTACCAATGTGATAACACCATTCAAATCCGCAGTAACTGTGGTGCCTGCACTTCCTGCACGTAGACCCACAGTGGCATTCTGTAGGTTGGTGAAGTTCTGATCGTGTTCTGCTGTGGTTAAGGGTGAGCCCTTTGTGGCTCTGTTTACTATGACGGGTTTGGTCATTGTGTGTTCTCCATGTATAGTTTTTGTAGACTCATCACAGCTAAATTAACATTCTTCATGTGCTCCTGCTGTATGGTGACTGACCTAATCAGTTCTTCTTGTATTTTCTCCAGGAGTTCTACACGCTGTTGCATGATTAAGATTCTTTCCCAGGGGTCCATGTCTTCAAATATTTGACTCATTTTAGTCTTTCCTTCTGTGTGCTGAGGTGATACAGTCTAGTAACAACTTCAACATTGCCTAAAGCCCAGGGCTCACTGTTGTCCAGTCTGATCATGCAGTAGTCATCTGGTTTGCGTCCACGCTGCACAAACATATCATTGGGCCACAGAGTTCTGAAGTCTTCCCAGCTTAGGTTATAATCTTCCTTGCGATAACGTGCTTGTGCTCTATGCTTCTGCCACGCATAATACTTATCGTGCTCTACAGGGTCAGGACCACTGATCCATGTTTCAGGTGAACGTCTGCGAATCTTGCGTGTAGTAGTAGGCTTGGCTTTTGAGCCAATGATGTAGGGTTCATATTTTATTTGATAGGTCATTCAAACAGTTCCTCTTTGATTGTGCGTTTACTTGAGTCATCATTAGGCAGGTCTATGCCCATGGCCCTGCACCATATCTCACGACCTTGACAGATCAACTTCCAGGCTGTGCCTTTATAGTTGTGACCATTGGTGCGTGTCTTAAATGGTGTAAGGATATTGTTGGATGTGGAGAGATCACCGTAGCGGTCCAAAGTCTTTTGTGCTTCTAACACAGTTGCAATCTCATCCATCTTGACTAGGTATCCAAATTCTTTATTGATTATTTTAAGCCCATCAATGTAGGCACGCCATATGTCATTGTCCATAGCATGTAACATTGTCCATACTTCTTTGTTGTTGCGTTCTAGCTGACCATGTTGTTCAATCTGACGGTTAAGAGTTTCTGACACTTTCTTAACGATCATTAAACAATCTTGTTCATATTGTTTTCTATCTGCCATCTGCATCTCCTTTGTGTAAAAGTATTTATAAGATAAAGTTAAAGGAGGCTATAAATGTGGTCAATATGCGTCAAAGCAAACCAAACACAGTGAGCCATCGTTGACTAGGATGCGATGCCCATATCTTTAAGCCAACCATCTGTGCGTCTGTGTCTCTGGTGTAGGCCATCCAGAATGAACCGCCTGAGGCTGTGAAACGTTTGACGTAGTGACTGCCAAACATATCTTCTATTTGTTCACCAGGGGAAGAGAAGTCCCATACTGAGTCTTCTTCGTATATGATGTCTCTGACTAGAACCTTGTGAGTGCCACGCTTGGGCCTATTACCAACCCAGAAGAACTGCACACTATCAGGCAGTGGAGTTGTTGATGTCCTCAAGGGGGATGTCCAATTCGTCAGCTATCTCAGCCTTGTCATCGTCACTCCATGGTAGAGGAGCGTGACTCTCTGATGCAAGTGGTGTGTCAGCCATGCCTAGAATGTTCTTACTGAGAAATATCTGCACAGCCGCATTCATGTTTTCGCAAGCGTTGCGGAACATGGCCCTACGCAGTTTAACCTTCATCACTTCACGCCCTTTTGTGAGATTGGAACTAAAATTGTATCTAAGGGTCTGTTCAGTAATACCGTAGAAGTTGGATATATCTCTGTCTGTACAGCCCAGAGCTGCCAACTCCTCTACTTGCTCAGGTGGGACCACTGTTTTGTCACGGCCCACAGGCAGTCCTAGTATAGTGCCTTCTACTAGTTCTTTGGGCTTGGGCCCTGTCTTACTTGGATTATGTTCTGTCTGCATCAAATATTTATAGCCCCTGGATGCAATTGGGCTTTGAATTGGCGGTTTTAGGTCAATTACTGATCTAATACCCAATCTTCTGCGTAGTCTTCAGCTAGGTCTACTGTGGGGAATGGATGTGCAAAGCGTTCCATTTGATTTTCATCATAGCATACTGTGACCCAGTCTTTGAGCCAACTTCTGTGATACACGCGAGCTTTTACTTCTTTGCCCACGTGTTCACTGATTAGATTCATTTCTAGTTGCTGTTGCATTTCTAATTCCCATTGATGATGTAATGCTTGGCTGTCATCTTCTATATAGTGCATTAGCGGCTTCTTGACGTCTGAATTACACTGATTGTAGAACCACTCTGTATTACACTATAACCACCGTAGGGTGTAAACACCTGTGTTGATGAGATGCCTGTGCTGGGTGAGTATCCGCCACTGCCTGATGCCGCACTAGGGTTTTGTGCAAGACGCTGTTCCCATTCTGCACAGGTCCAAACGCAACCTGTTTTAAGGTGTGTGTTGTAGGTTGAACAACCACTCAATGTAGCCAATGCTAGAACTGCTATTACTGCTTTCATTTTGAGCCTTTGTGTTGTGATTAAGTTTAGGGTTTTGGCACTCACCCTAAAAGAGCGAGGAGTAGGGCTGTTACACCCTACTGCCATTTTACTTATTTTTTATTACTGTTAGTATGCTTTTCATTGTTTCTTGAAGTTCATCCAAACTGTAAGCAATGTTGGCTAAACTATCTGCTACTCTATCACCACTATCACTTTTTGGATTTGCTTCATTGCTGATAATAATACCTACTTCTTCAATTGCGTTTACTATACTATCAATTTGCTCTTTGGTTACCATTTTATTCTCCTCAGTTAAATGATATAACAACATTGTGTTGCTATGTAGTTATTATATATTTATCACACTAGAATGTCAAGCGGTTTGGATGACCGCTTTTGGATAAGATTTGGGCAGGCAGCGGGCCCAAAAGGGATAACACAATAGTTCTACACAGACTGCCTACTTGCACACCTGTGCAAGCCCACTCTTACTTACCAAGGTTCTGCTGACTCTGATACTTCTGTGACAGCCGTCCATTTATACACTCCTAAACAACCTTTGGCTTTTTGTTTACGACTAATGCTGTCATAGTCAAATTCGCCTTTGAATGTTAGATCTTTCATTTTAAGCATGAATCCAAATATATCTGTATTTTGACTTTTCATAAGCGCACAAAAGCCCTGTGCTACTACACGGCCTTTGGTTCCTGTGTTGCGTGTTTGTTTGCTGATATACACATCAAAGCCTGCTTGTTGCAGTTGTTCAAATTGTGTTTTAAACTTTCGTTTTTCATCTTCAAACCATTCTTTGGTATTTTCTGGTTGGCTACGATTGTAGGCAGTCCATGTGTTTTTAGTTTGGGCGCCATTGTATGAAAAGAACCAGCGTTTTTCTGTGGGTAAATTGTAATTGGTTGTCATGGTTAGGTGTAGGCCTTCTTCAGCGTTATCCCATAACCAAATGGTGAGGTTTTCTAAACCAGATGTTGGTGCGTTTGACATATTGTCTCCTTGTTTGCAATAGTATTTATACTACATCTAAAAGGAGATGTCAAGAAAAGAAGCGTTTTATATATTACTATAGAACTATTTAGAACATATAGAACAATAGAACTTTATAAAGTGGAAACCACTTTACTCTGGATTTCTTTTCAGAAACACCAACTAGAACGGCTTCGCCAAGAGAACGGGCTACGCCCAGATATAACGGCGAGGCAGTCCTTCGCCAAGAGAACGAGGCAGAGCCTCAGATAACAAATAGGAAACGCGGGCCGTCAGTCAAAAAAAAGCCCTGCCATAAAGACAGGGCCCATATTTCAATTGGTGCAAACAAGTTGAATATGTCTACGTTATTTATACAGTTTTACATTGTGCAATTTAATATTTGTAGGGCTGTGATCTTTTCACGTCCTCTTTACTAAGCCACTTAACAAATACTTTGCATTTGGCACAGGTCATCTTAGCATGGTGTATACCAAAAGGTCCAAGCACAATATTTTTTGGATGTCCGCGATGATCCTGCACAGGTGTATATTTTGCCATTATAATCTCCGTTCATGTAGTGTGATACATTTTACATAGTATAACTGAAATTCTGTAAAAAATCAAGAGAAACCGCATTTGCGGGGTATTGTATAGCTATGCAATGCCCCTACAATAGGTGTGAAGAAAATAAGGCAAAAAAATGCCTACCTCTGCAGTTTTACCTTGGCATTGCGCTTCAGTCTGACAGGATAGGCAATAAAAACCCTAGGGTTTTTTGTTCTCTAGGCTAGAAAACCAATTTACAGGAAGATAAACGGAACCCAAAGAACAAGTGTAGCGGAAACTCATCACGGAGTTTTCAGAATGGCAGTACTGAATGATATTGATGGGTGAAGTGACAGCCTCACCATTGTCTCCGCTACGCATTTATTTATTCTTGCTTAATGTGTGGTTTCTGAAAAACGAAGGTGCTTGTGCAGCCTTGACATCAAACACACCTGTTTCTGGATTTTTGTACATCTTGCAACTGAGGCAGTATTCACGCCAATGCCGCATGGGCCAAGCATGAGTTTTAATTTCTGTTCTGCGATCCACAACAATTTTGTTGCAGCTATCGCAGGTTAGTTCAACAGGGGTGAGTTTTTCTACTTGTGGGAATGCCGCACACTCATCGTCTGCGTTTTTGCGGGTCTTGTAGACCAAGCGTTGTTCAATTTCTGGTGGTATCTGCATCATGCAGATATTTACGGCATATTGGAATACACCACGGCAATTGCGGATGCGATAGCCGCAATGATGGTCGCTGTTGCAGCAATCAATGCTTTCAGCGTGGTGTTTTTATTGTCCCTTACTTCATTGGATATACTATCCAATTTAGATTCAACCTTGTCTAAGCGTTGATCCATTTGTTCAAACTGTTTTTGCAATCCCTCATACCTCAACGAACATTTGTCTACGTGAACTTCTAAGTTTTCTGATTCTAATTTGCTAACTGTAGCTAGACCTTGCATGATCTACTCCTTAGGTTGCTGAAATAGCAGCACCCAGTGCCACTCTTAACCAATTAGTGCCATTGTACACAGCTAGGCATGGCGAACCACCTGCTCCATTAGAACAGTAAGCAACGTCACCTGGACTTGCACCTGGTGATGTAGCAAATGTTGTAAGCTGTGCTACTGTGCGTGTTTCCAATCTTAATATGTCTTCAATCTTTACCACTGTGCTGGTTGGATCCAGTGTAAGCACACCTAATGGCTGCTGTAGTGCTGGAACTGCTGTACTGCTGATAGCGCCTGTGCCATCCAACAGCGCAACGCCACCATTAGTGTTGCGTTCTGAAATAATTGTGTTTACTGCTGTGGTCAATGCCAGCAGGTCAACTCTAGCTGCTGCTGGTGAATCAGCATCACTGTCTAGATTTGTTGTGTTAATTGTTGATGTTGGAAATGCCATGTTCTATCCTCTTTTTATATTTAATTAAACTTGATCAGCGCAGTAACAAATTGTTCCCGCTCATGTACTGTTCTGGTAATGCTTCAGCTACTACATCTATAATGCCATCTCTGGGCACGTTGTCTAGACCTACCAAACGTATTGAAGGCACAGTTTTATCTACCACAATAGGAACAACTACATTTGATGTAGGATAATCTGTTGAGTACACAGCCATGGTGTAATTGCTTACTGCTTTGGGTGTGATCTGTATGTTGGTAATGCCTGCAATGCTTCTACCCAAGTCCAATGTTCTTGCACTAGTTGTACCTGCCAGTGTTGAAGTATCAATACCATTCACACTGATTATTCTACTTTGATTTGTTGCTCTGGCACGCATGTTCAACAGTTGTGGTAAGCCTGAGGTATTGGTTACTCTTACTAAAATATAAACCATAGCGCCTTCAAAGGCTGGCACATCTGTGTCATCTTGCTCAATGTATGTTATAACTTCTTCACCTGCATAAGCACCATTGGATGAAAGCCATATATCGTATTCAACATCACCCACTGCTTCTGAAATAATTTCAATAGCACAAGGTCCAGGACTCAGTGCCAAAGGTTCTGATACCCATTCAATTGCTGCCGCTGTAGGATTCCAATTTGGTGCTGCTGCCCAAGTACTGAGTGCAGTCCATGATCCTGTAGGAGCAGGCTCTACAATATCTAGTATAGGATTTAAGACTGCTGTTGATTGTGGTAGTGCCATAATATCTCCTTAAACTACTGCTGGCTCGCCTGCTGGTACTGGAGACAGAGACGCAACACTATTTGTTCCAAATCTCAAATTAGCAGTTGCAATACTGGCCACAGACTGATTAAAATTTCTTAGGTACAGCACAGGAAATGCATTGTAAGAACTTTCTGTAACATTTGTAGGTAATCCATACGTAAACCCATTAACCTTGCTGGTTAATGCAATATAAGGTATGTGTGGCAATAACTGTAGACTGTTGCCTGTGCTGGTTACAGTTACAATCATGTACTCAAACCTTTCTGCTCTAAAACCACACAGAGGTTTGTTTGTGGTGTAATCAGGTTGTATGCTTACCACAGTAGAGTTGTTAACTGAATCTGCACTTGGAGCACCATAATAATAATTAAACTCTGCATGACTCAAAGGCACTCTAAGATTAACTGTGGTAACACCGCTGGCTGTGGTACTGTTAGAACCACTGATTGTAAGTTTTTCCCAACGCCCAACACCATAATAATTGTTGTATCTGTCCTGAGCAGTGATGCTACGTTCACGACGATATATTTCTACTCTGGTAAAGTTACTGATGTTTTCAGCATTGTACTTGACTTGGAAATACAATGTGCTAGGACTAGATCCAGTACCATCTCTTTGTATTCTACTCCATTCAACAACCTGTACCTGTGTTTTAGGACCACCAGCCTGTGCTTCTTGTAAGACAACTGAACTATCTCTAAGAATAAAGTTTAACTGCTGCCAATAGTTAGGGAATGTAGTGCCTGCTACAAAATTCACAGCACCTTTACCATACCATCCTTTAAAGGCGTTAACAACTGCGCCATTATAAGACACCAATGGTACTAAAAAGTATTCATATTGAACATTATATTTTATAACTGTGCCAATGAAGTAAAATCCACCTGAAAGATTCATTGGACTTACTCTTGTGCTACTCCAAGTAGCAGCACCTGCTTCTTTAAAGTATAATCTAGCACCACGCCATATAGTATCAGGATCTACAACAGGATCAATATGAAATCCAATACTGCTGTTGCCTGTGGCAAGGTTCTTGCTTTGTGTAACAGTAAATTTAAATTCTCTTGGATCTGCAACACCACCGCCAGGAGGTGCATCTTCTGTTGTTAATAAATTAAATGCTGTAACATCTTCTTGACCCTGTGCAATGGCCTGAGTGGTTGTAAAGATGTTAAAGTTAGTAGCGCCTAGTGCATCAGTTTGCACATCTGTGTTCATTACTCTGTACTGTTTGGTGCTTTGCTTGCCATCAGTGTATCTGAATCTAACTACCCAATCATATTTGTCAGTGGTTCCTGCTGTGCCCAGTGTTGCAGGAAATTCAAACGTGTAAGGTGCGCCTTCTGAATAGGCCACAAAGTCTACAGGTTGTTTGGTCCAATAGGTATTTGCACTTGGTTTAAAGTAAATGTCTACGCCTGCAATCTTATTTGTAATAGGATAGTTATTGATGTCCTGTACCACAGTGATATTTGCACGTCTTGGATTGCTGGCTGCAATAGGACGACCATCTATTGATTTGAATACATTGTTGTAGGTCAGTGGAGGTGCTTCAGTGTTTACTAACCAACCACTGGTAACAGTTTCTTGGTAGTCAACAGGATTACCTGTACCACCTGCAACAATAGGAATGTTTACTGTGCCTGCAAATTTACTAGACTCACCTGTGCTGTATTTTACTCTACTCTTAATGATGTAGGTAAATCCAGCAATGAGTGGTTTTAGTGTTGCAGTAATGTCTTGACCAGCACCTGGCTTATAAGGAACATTAACTGTGTCCCAACGTGTTTCACTTGCAATACTGCGTTTGTAATAAAAGTCAACGCTGTCAAATAAAGCATTGTTAGGTTGCTTGTAGGTTAAGAATAAGAAAAATCCAGTGGTTGCATTACCTGACACCACATAGTTGTCAATAGTAATAAAATCAGTAAGTTCTTGTATTGGAGTAGGTGCTGGAGGAGGAGTGTTTACACCACCGCCTTCATTTACTGGACCATCAGGTGCACCTACACCACCACCGCCTGTAGCATCTGTACCATCTGTTGGAGGTGGATTAACAACTGGATCTGCAATAATTGGATCACCTGCACCATCACGTGGGAAGTCTGCACTGGTAGGTGGCACAAGTCCAACTGGAGGTGTGCGTCTATTACCTGGATAATAGATCTCTGCACCTTTTGGAATGTATGGAGGAAGCACCACGTCAATTTCACCCACACGAGCATGTGGATACATGAAGTCAGGGTTTCTTACAGCACCAATATCAAATGTATAATCATTGTTTAACTTTATACTTACAATGCGCCATGGAATTGCATTAGCATTTGGATCTGTACCAAACTTTAGTATGTTGGCTTCAATGTAGACATTGTCACCTGGCTCTAGTTCAAAGCATGAACTGTCACCTTTGAATGTAATTGAATCTTGATAGCGTGACTTTTCTAAGATTAGGCGTGCCATGTCTTTGGCAATAGCATAATTGGTTAGACCTGGAAAGGTAATTTCTGCCTTGTTCTCTCTACCACCGTCATCAATTTGTAGAGACAAACGTAATGCTTCCTGTTCAGGGTACACAACTTCTTGCACACTCCATTTTAGGTCTGGGTCTACATAGCGCACCACAACTTGGTTGTATTTGCTGCCTCTGTCAATACCTGTGTAGGTAATTGAACCTACCATATTGTCTTTGGTAAAGGTCTTAACAATAGTAGCCGCACCTGACAAGATATCATTTGCATTGCCAGCATCTTCAATCTTAAGTTTGTATTTGCCTTGAACAAACGGCAAATAGCCCCTAAAATTGCTTAACAAGGTCTTAGTGTTGTTAAAAAGTGTTTGTCCTGTATCCAACACAATGTTAGTGGTCATGATAGGACCTTGTATGCCATTTACATAGGTAACTGTTTGGTTACACTTGGCAGCGGCTGTGCGGAAACTAGCCCAATCAATTTCTGAATTGCTAAGTCCCTTACCATAGCGTGGATTGCGTAGGTAGTCTAACAATATTTCTGCTGGGTTTGTTGAATAACGTTCTGTGTAGTTTGCACTACCATAGCTGTAGTTTTCAGTATCTGTATCAATCAAGCTGGCTACTTTTTTACCCAACAAACACACCTGCACTTGTGGAATACCACCACTAAATGGATTGTTGTCTGAATCTTCTTGAGTCTTAATTTCTTTCCATTCATAGCGAGCAAACATTGTAACAAGACCATTGTGTGCCATAGTTGATTTCCAACTAGGTGAGTCTTTGGTAATTGCTTGTGTGCCTATAGGTGAGTTTGCAGGATTACTGTAAAATGTTCCTTGGAAGAATTGTAATCTTACTCTACCAGCATACTTGCCTGTGGTAAGTTCAATTGCTTGTCCTGCATTCAAAGGAGCAATTATGTTGTTGTCTAGCTGTGTGTCATCAATGAATATTTCACGCAAGCCTTCAACAGCACCTTCTGCAAATGTGTAAACAACCCAAAGGTATCTGTTGTTGTCTGCACCTGTTTCAGCAAATGTTACTGAGCCTGCAAGTTTTCTATAACCATACACCACAGGTATGTTTACGTTTGATCCAGTTTGTTGTATTAAGACGCCTTGCTGTCTATCTGCTTCAGCACTATCATTGGGTATGTCTGGAGAACCAAATATTCCCATAAACGGACTTGCTACGAAGTTTACAACGCTGCTGATTACTTTGCCAACAGCCTTTACAACGCCTGTGATGACATTACCAACTGCCTTGGCAACACTTTTAACTGCTTTAACTACGAAGCTCATCGTCTAACTCCTTGGTCATCCACACGCCTTCAGTAAATCCTAGATGTGTGTATATTTTTTTTGTTCGTTCTGGATTAATTCCAATATCGCCTGCTGTTAGTTTTGTGCAACCACACATCTTTGCCCATTGCTCAACAGCGGTGTATAATTCTTTAAAGTTGTCTAATGACCTATGACTTTCTAGCAAGAAGATCATGTCAATGTGTCCAATAAGGATCTTTCTATTCCAAGGCACAGTGGTTACACAGCCTGCAACAAGACCAATTGGACGTTGACCTTCATAGGCATTGAACCAAATGTATTCATTGTGTGAATTGTAAAGACGTATTGTTTCTAACACTGAGTCAGTGTCATATTCTTCATTAATTTCTGGCAAGCGTTCTATGGCTTCATCTCTATAGTAACCAAAGAGATTTACTGTAACATCTATTTCGCTTGGCTGCATACGTCTTACTATCATTTACTTACGTCCCCACTTAAATTCTGTTTGACCAACAAAGCCTGATTTCTCAAAGGCTGTATCATAGTTATAACCTTGGTATAACCAGTTGCTGCCATTGTTGGTTTTTCTGCTGGCAATTCTTTCAAAGTCAGCAAACAGAGTGGAACACTCCACAGTGATACTAGCGGAGTTTGCAGTTTCAGTGATAGCAACGTTGTGTAGTTGTCCATCAAATATTATGATTGGTGTGTCAATGATGTCAAGACTCATTGGATCAAAGTCAAGGAATGCTTTGCGTATCACAACACGCTGGCCTTCAAAGTCTTTGTTTAAGAATCTGTTTACCATACCTGATCCTAGACCACTTAGGTAAACTGAGAACTTACCAACCTTCACATCAAACTCTTCTGGCACAGTTGAGAAGCCAATAAAGTCTCCTTGTGCTGTGTAGGTATTTGAATTGAATACTATATCAAAGCCACCTGAACAAAGATACAGGTAGGCAGGATCTCCTACAGCGTCAGTGAGGTATAATTCTAACAGGTCTACACATATAAACTTGTCACGAAAAAATTCATCTCTAGTGGTACTTGGATATGTTTTCATTACCAAACTTCTCGCATATCTAATTGCATTGTGGTAATGCCACCAATGCCTACATCAAATTCTTGTATTTCGTTGTCAAGTATAACATTGAATGGCACAGAATTAAAAACAATCTGTGTTCCACTTGGCACAGCACTTACCAAGCTGCCTGAGAAATACAATGGCTGACCATATACCCAATCTGCTGTACACATGTAAACTTTAGAATGATTAGAGAACTTAAAAAAGTCTCCAGCAAGTAAAAATGTATCGCCACTTGAAAATCCAGCAACTGGCACAGAGTTGTCACCAATTGCTTTTGCACTTGATGTAGTCACTGTGATACTGCCCAGTGTAGTATTCTTTGTAAAACTAAGTTCTGGCAACACAATTGAAAAGTTATCAAGCTGTCCATACTGTGCAGCCACAAAGCCCAACACTGGGCCCATGTTGTAGGCAGTTTGATTAGGAAACTTTGTAGTAAAAGTATAGTAGCTGTGCCCCATACCTACTCTGCGTTTCTTGCCACTAATTGTTTCGCTGGTTAAGGTTGGTGTGTTAATCTTAAAGTTAACAGCTTCAAAGCCAGGGCTAGATGGAAACGTTCCACTCATTATAACATACTCCTTTGTCCACGTTCAGTAATTGCGTCACTGACCATTTGTTGTATCATGCCACGACGCTGTATTAATAAGTCATCAAAGCCTTCTGCATCATTGGCTTGGATGTTAAAGCTAATGTTCACAGGTGCACCACCTAGGTCACTGTTGCGTGTGATTGATCCAGTTGCGTTTGGTGTAAACAATTCAGGACCATTCTCACCAACTAGATAAGGTTGTCCACCCATAACAGGTCCACCAAGTTGACGTCCTGAATATTGTTGAGCTCTGATCTGTGCAACCTGTGCAAGACCTAAACCAATTGCTGCCGCAGCAGCAATAAAGCTGAATGGTGGCGGATATGTTGCAAGTGCTTTGGTTGCTGCCATGTAGGTGTTCATGATAGCGTTGGCAATGTTAAATGCCTTGGCTGCTTCAAACGCCTTCTTATTTTGTGCGCCTAGTGCGGAGAACATCTGTGCGCCTTGGTCAATGGCAAACTGTGCCTTCTCCCCTTCTGTTTTCTTCTCAAATGCAACTCTGTCACTGGCAATTCTCTTCTGACGTTCGCTTTGACCAACTTGTCGTAGTATAGCTTGATCTTGCTGGCTTAGTACAGCAGCTCTACCATTGTTCTCAGCTTCTAATACTTTGTTAATTCTATCTAGTTCAAGTTTCAAACGCTGGTCAGCAATTTGTCTGTCAAATTCTAGTCTTTCTAATTGTTGTTTACGATATAGATCTTCTTTGCCCTGTAACAGCGCAGCTTCTTGTTCAGCACTTAGTCTAATGTTGTTAACTTGTAAACTTAGTGCAAAGTTATCTAGATCTTGAATTTCTTTTGTATGGCGTGTCTTAATTGCATACAGTTGATTATTTTTTGCAATCTCACCAATAATTGTATTTTGTAAATTCTGCTCCATTGAAGCCTCAGCCATTTGACGATATCTCTTGTCAGTGCGGAACTGTTCTTCACGGATCTTCTTAATGTCATCAGCACTCTTGCCTTCCATTAATAAACGGAATTCAAGTTGCTTTTGTAATTCTTTTTCAACTGGGCTTTGACCACCTAGTATTGCACCAAATGCAGCACTAGCTTGCTCACTTCTAAGTTGTATCTGACGCTTGATACTATTTTCTTCTTCAATAGCTGTGCGTAAACGTTTTTCTTGGTCAGTGGTAATGCTTAGGCCAACTTTTTGTAACTTGGCTGCTTCTTCTGCAATAGTTTTTCTAACAGTTGCTTCTTGTTCACCAAGGTTCAACACATCACGTTGATACTGTGCGCTTTGTTGTAGCTTTGTAACTGTGTCATCAAATGCTTCCAATGCTTTGCGCATTGCATCATTAAGTCTATCTGCGGCTTCAGCATTGGCATTTAATGGAGGTCCTGCTTTTTCTACTTCTTCTTTAATTTCTTTAGCAACACCTGCAGCATCACCCAGCGCACTATCAAATGCATTACCTGCTACTGTAGCGGCAGCAATAGCACCTGCTACTCCTAGTGTTAGTGTTAGGATTGCACTTAGACCACCTGTGGCAATTGCCTGCATGGTTGCAGCAGCAATACCAACAGCTCTAATAGCTTTAGTAAGTGTAACCATTGCAGCCACTGTTCTGGCCACAAATCCAATTAATGCAACAAACTTAGCAGCCGCAAGAATTGTAAACAACACAGCAGCCGCTTGTGTTAACAAGCGTATTGCTGGTAGTAATCTATCTTTGAGTATGGCTTCAAAGCCGCCTGCTTCTTCTACAGCAGCCTTAATGTTTCTAGCAACAGCAATTAGTAATGGTGCAATTTCAGCAATGGCTTTTTGTAGCGCACCTTCAGCAATGAACTTCAATTCATCTAGCGAATCGCCTGCTTGCTCAATGGCTCTTACATCAAAGTCACTGAGTGCAATGCCCAATGCTTCTGCTTCACGTTTGAGTCTTTCTGCATTTTCAGCAGCTTCAAGTAACCTAGGTCCTTGTTTGCCCAACAAATCCAGTGCAGCAGCACTACGTTCAGCTGGTGTAGGTAATTGATTAATTGCCGCAGCAATTCTTGCAAATTGTTGATCAGCACCTAGTCTTGACAATTCACCTGCTGTGAGGTTTAGACGTTTAAGCGCATCTGTTGCTGGTCCTGTGCCCTTGACCAATGCATCACCAATGTTGGCTTGTAGTTTGCGTAAGCTGTTTGTAAATTCATCAGCACCAACACCTGCAAGAATTGCAGAGTTTTGAAATGCTTGTAAACTTTGAACAGTAGTGCCTAGTGATTTAGCTGTGTCAGCTAGAGCACCTACGCTGTCTAGTGTTTTTACAGTAGCAAAGGCTAAGGCACCAGCAGCGGCAGTAACCACGGCTAATGCCTTAGTAGCAGCACCGCTAACAGCCTCTATGTTAGCAAGTGCTTCACCTAGCTTCTCAATTTGTCTTTCAGCTTGACTAGTGTCCGCCGTAATTCTAATTTTTGGATCCGCCACTTACCCTCTCCTTTGCTTTTTCATTTGTTTGTGTTCCCAACTGTAGAAAGCCGCCCATGTTTGAAACTCATCTACAGTCATATCAAACACCTGTTCTAGTGTAAGACCCAGATCCTTGCCCAGCCTACAGGCAAACATCAAATCTGGATCTTTTACGAGTTTTTTTCTATTGTCTCCACATCACTAGTGTCAGTCCCGTTATTGATTTCACTAACAACTCTAATCAATACCTGTGGATCAACTTCGTTAAGTAGAACCTGCTTGTCCATCATAGTAAACATCTTAGAGCCATCCTCATTACGAGCTTTGACAATTAATGTTTCTACTAGTGCTTCAACAGTCTTACCTGTTGTTGCTAATTCAATTAATTTGCTTTGTTCCTTAAGCGTAATGCTTTGTTTGAAGAAAACTTTAGTTTCCCATTCAGGCACATAGATGCTTAAAGAATCTGCTGACAATTTTGCACGAAAGTGTGCCGTTGCTTTATCTAATACTTTGCTCATTTAAATTTTTCCTTTGGTTGAGTCTAATGCTGGTCCTATGATACCTCTACCTTTGTTAGCAGCTCGCATGCGAGGTGTTCCACGTTCAAGATAGGGCACATAAGGAACTGAGTTGACAATCTCTGGGTTTTTGACAGAGTTTGTCTTACGCCATCCAGACTGGGCAAAGCCTGTTCTCACAGGAGTAAAGGCTTTGGCCTCGTCTAGTAGTGTGTCAGCAACACGTTGGTAAAAGTCATCAACCTCTTCGTTCAAACGACGAATAGTTGCGTCAATGCCTGTTACCTGTATCCTTACTGACATACTATTACTTAAGCATAACTCACAGAGCCACTACCCTGGAATGAAATTGAAGCTTCAATCAATCCATCGTAACTTGCATTCACTGTGTAACCAGTGATGATTACGTTGCCTGTGAAACCAGTTCCACTACCTTCTGGGTATAGAACGATTGCAGCAGGTGCACTTCCTACTTGGCTTGTGCCTGTTACGTTTGGATTCATTCCATTTGTTGACCAATGACTTGCATTCCACAATACATCTGCGGAACCTGAGAATGTGCTCATGCCTTTAACATAAACACGGGCGTCATTGCCCATTACACTTGTTTCAATTGTGTCAGCTGTGGTTTCAACGCTCCAAGAACGAACTTCTGCAACGTTGGCGCCACCAAAACTTACAACACCGTTATTTCCTACTGTAGCCATGATGTCTCCTTAAGCGTTAGTTTGATAATACAAAGGACCATTACCTTGGAAGCTGATGCTTGCCTCAATAAGTCCATCGTAACTTGCATTGATTGTGAAGCCAGTAATGATTACTGAACCACCTATCAACTTGTCTGTGCTTCCTGCTTCACCTTCTGGATATACCACTAGGTAAATGGGACTTGATCCAACAGTAGAAGCACTAGCGTTTGGATTTATTAGATTGAACTGAGTGCCGTCAAATAAAACATCTGCGTTGCCGCTCCATGTGCTCATCCCCTTAACATAGGTTCTTGAGTCATTGCTCATTACTGATGTTTCAATTGTGTCTGCTGTTGATTCAATTGAATAAGAACGGATCTCGCCTACTGCGGTTCCGCCTGTTGGTGCTGAAGTGCCAGGAGTTGTCCAAGTTATTGCGCTTGAACTGGTTGAAACCCTGACAACACCATTATTGCCTACGATAGCCATAATTAGTCTCCTTGAGTGTTATCGTTGTTGCCAACCTCTTCTTGCGCGGTGGGTTCTGGCGGTACCGCTTTCTTGGACTTAGGCGCACGAAGGACAATTACTTCCTCCATGGGCACCCAACCAAAATTCTTTAGAAACTCTGCTTCTTCAATACGGCCCAATCTCTGCTGCATAGTTCCTGGTTTGTGATATGTTATCATCTTAGCTCCTTACGCTCTGCTTATGGATTTAATCTATTATAAAAATAACCAACATCCAGTGTCACTAATATTTCTGCCAATGGATGCATTCTATCAATTACTTCTATGGTTGTTATAATAGAATCTTTTACACCTGAACTATACAACTGTCTGTAACGTTCTGATTCAAGTGCTGTTTCAATTTGATTTATTAGTTCATTGCGTAAACGGTCAAGTTCTTTACCCCTGACAAAGCCACGAATGTTTAGTGTGATAGTGCCCTGCTTAATGCCATTTGCACCCATGGTAGAAAGTTCGCGTTCTTCAACAGCGAATGTTACCAACACAGCAGGAAACTGCGTGATTGCTAGTTCTGTTACTTCAAATGGTTCACGTGTAACAAGGACTGGACGTGGATCATCCATTTCCTTAAGTGTATCTATAACGTGTGTGACAATATGTTCTCTGAGATTCATCTGCGTAACCTTAAGGCAACAACTGGATCTTTCTCCATAGCTTCTACTGTGCCATCGTCATCTAAATCATAGAGAACGCCTTCACGTAGAATAAGATCCATTTCATGTTCAAATCTGCCACTGTAGTATTTCATCATCACTGAGAACTTGTCTTCTTCAGGAGTGAACTGTGTTAGCTTAGGACAGATGTGATAAGCCAACGCATGGTAAATGGTGGCTTGTGTGAATTGACTTTGTGTAAGTAGTGTAGGATCAAATTGCGCTGTGGTTGCAAATTTCTTTGCATAGGATTGATACCAGCGAACCTTAAGAACGCGGTTGATTTCTGCTTCAGAACGTGCTAGTTCTGCGTCCCAATCTAGAACGCCGTAGTCTGTTATTGTGGGTTCAACGATCAACAGATCGTCTATTGTAGCATACGCCATAGAAGTCCTACTCCTGATTAATTTGACATGAAGCAAGTCCTACTTGCTTTGATAATGTATTTAGCGGAAACGATTTATACGCCGTGAAAAAGCCCCTAAATCCTAAGACTTAGAGGCTTTGTCGTCTGCTAGATAAAGAATGTAGTAATGTCAGTAACTACGACTTTATTTATTGATTAAGCAGGATCAACTAAAGATGAGTCAGCAGTGATCTTAACACCGTAACCATCATATAGTTCACCAACGCCATAGTGTGCTGATGCAACGATGTCGTCACCAATGAATGAAGCACGTCTTTGTGTTTCAATGTTGATGTCGCCAATCATAGCAAGGCCTAGAGCGTCACGGTGGAATACTGCACCAACGTAGTCACCAGCTGTGCCAGTGTTAGCAATGTTGCTAGACTCAAACACTGGAACACCAAATAGTGTACCAACGTAGCCAGTCTGCATTGCTTCGTTCTGGATGATACCAGCATTTGGGTTAGCAAATGTGTTTGTCAATGCTGACTTTAGGTCATAAGCAACGTATGGGTTAACCACACATGCTAACTGATCTGAAGGAACAGCATTAGCACGTAAACGTGCAACTGCTTGTGCCAATACGGCTGCTGAGAATGCTGTTGAAGCACTACCAACGCCTACTGAGAAGCCACTGAATAGGGCTAATAGGTCTTGGTCCATTTTCTTAGCGATAGCTTCGCCAAATAAACGTCCCATGTCAGCTACTACGTTAGAAGCAGAGCTGGCACGTACTAGGTCAGTAATGATAGTACGGATTGCAACTGTGGAAACAGTTAATGTAACACCGTCAGTGCTTACTGCTGTGTTACTTGCCTCATCACCTTCTGTCAAAGCCGCTGCGGTTTGAGTTGGGTAGATAGGAACAGTAATTGTCTTACCGTTGCTTGCTGGAATTGAATAATTCTTTACTAATCCACGCATGATGGATCTTTCGTTTGCGACAAACATTGCTTCAGCAGTGATTGCTGGCAATAGGTCATTTAAGGTTGTAGTTGTTGAACCGGCCATAATAATATCTCCTTGATGTTAGGCTAAACCATGTGTCTTGCGGTGTTCCGCATAGACCTTGCGGTGTTCTGGATTTTTCATATCCAATTTGCTAATATCAAATGCATCTTTGCTGTTATTAATAGAAGTCTTGGTATTTGTAGTGCTTGGTGTTGGTTGAACAAAGTGTGGATTCGCATCTAAAAATTCTTTCACCAACTCCTCAACTCCTAGTGCTTTGCCTGAATCACTGTAACGGACTGATCCGTCTTGACCAATGACTTCAACTTCGCCATCATCGTTGAGCCTTACATTACTCTTTAACAGTGACTTAACTTGTTCTGGATTAACAGAACGATATTTTGCCGCTGTGCTTACCAATGGTGTATCCACCTTGTATTCTTTAATAACTGCATCGCGCTTTTGAATCTCAGCGTCTTTTTTTGCAGCTAAGTCTTGCATCAACTTTTCAAACTCTCCACGCTTTTTAGCTTCCTCTAATCTCTTAGATTCTGCTTCTGTTTTGAGTTGACGAAGTTCATCAATATCACCTAAATCAGCAAATTGTCTTTCGTACTTTTTGCTAATGCTGGCTTTTAAGCCTGCCATGTGATTATCAAATTCTTCTTGTGTGTAAGTCTTTGCTGGTTTTGCCTGACTATCTGTATTGGCTGAAGCGTCAGTTGCTTCTGTTGCCGTGGTTATTGTAGAGTCCATCGTTACTCTGCCTCCTTAATGAGTGTGTAAGTTTATTTATGTTAAGTGCATTTAACTGTTGTGAAAATGGTGTTATTTTCGCGGTTTAGTAGGCTTCTTAACCTTGGGTGGTTTATGCTTAGGATGAACTAGGTCAGTGTGCTCAGTGTTGATGTATTCAATTAAGTTTTCACACCAAGACTTAAATCTATCTGGTGTCATCTTGTTGCGCTTGAGATTGTTTTCTAGTTTTCCTAATAATGCATTACAGCCTCTGTGAAGAACTGCCCTAACTAATCCTGATGTGTGACAATGATCTAAAACTGCATCATCTACAATTAAGTCATTGCACAGCGCACAACGATATCCTTGCTGTTGTGCAAGTTGTTCTCTAGTGGGTTTAATTTGGGTATATGTTAATCTAGGCATGTATACTAATTAACAAGTATGGCATGAAGTAGATTGTAATAAAGACTTTGACGCTGTAGTCAAAGAGTTGCTCGTATGTCATTGAGTGTACGCCTGTCCTGCTGTATTAGGACGGGCGCAGGAGTTGAATTGTTTTTGTATCTAGGATGACTCCACAACCATTCGTACTCTGCGTCTGAGTCAAGTCGCTTGCATAACTTCTTAAGTCTGCGAGGTGTAAGATCCACAATGTATACTCTTGCATGGTATGGCTCCAAATCTACGACTTGACTGCGCCATTTTTGTATGCAGATCTTACCCTTTTGCCAAGCGGCATAACTCCATGGACATTCTTTACGAATGCTGTAGAAGTAATCAGCCCACTTAGCCTCTGCGCTTACCGCCGCCGCCTGTCTTTTTTCCACCACGTTTTTTCATGTTAGTTCTCTTAGTTATTATTTCTTGCAGCCGCTGCTGCTGCTTCTACGATGTCTTCAACAGTGATGCCTGGAATCCTATCCATAATTTCTTGATTGGTTAGTCCTTGCATTAACAGTTCTTGTATCTGTTCTTGAACTTCTACACTTACTGTTTCAATGTATTCATCATCCATAGGTTCCCATTTGGCACACCAGTAGACTGCTCTTACAGGCGCATCAAACTTAGTGCAATACAATTCGCCTGGCTTATAGTATTCACAGTTAGCACAGTTTTGTCCCTCTGGAACTTCTGCATTAGTTGCTGGTTGATAAGCATTAGGCAAGTTTGCATTTATTTCTTCACCGTCAGGATATAGTCTACCTGGCTGTGGATTAGGATCAATGAATGGCAAATATTCTTCTTCTTCACCCATCCACTCAAGGATGTGTTCATCAATCTTGCGTAGCACAACTGCATCAGTTGCTGTGTCTTTGGCAATTTTTAATTGTTCAATTTCTTTGCTGGTGTCACGTATGTTGAATGAACCTGGGTATTCAACATCGCCATCCCACACCATGCCTTGATACTGTGCATACAGTTTCCAGATGTGTTCTTCAGCAAGTTGTAGGTTGTCTGCTTTCTCGCTTAGTTTAGCGTTAAGCAATTGAAATTCTGTTTCCATAGCAACACCACTCATTGTTCTTGATTCAATGGCACGCACAGCACCAATGTTGGCCATCTTATCAATAGCATCAATTGAGTTTTGTATGCTGGCATAGATCTGTGCTAGGTCAGTGCTTACACTCAGCAAGTATGGTTTTAATGCTGCATCCATATCTTCAGGCATGTGGATCACTGCACCTGCACCACCCACAGCTTCTACGCTTGGTGTCTTAACCAATGCTGGGTGACCATTCAATCTAATGCTTTGTTCTATTTCTGAATATTCATTGTAGATCTTGCGTTGGTGATCAGCAATGTCACTGATGTCGCTTAGACCCAATCCACGCACAGGTGAACGATGATTGTAGGCTATTACCACAGGCACTATACCCATTTGATTTTCTTCAATGGTTTCTTCAGTTAGCTTTTGACGCTCTGTGTCCACAACCATAGTTTTGATGTAGTCATTGGTCCACTCTTTAATAACTGTGGTACTGCCGTTTACATCTTCAATGTATTTGATGTAGTCTATTACGTATTGTCCATTTGGTGAACGGCTCCAATTCCAATCTGTGACAGTAAGTGGCGTAAGAATTGAAAGATATGGTCTGACACCTTGTGCAAGCTCTTCACCACGTGATACTGCACCAATGTTTGGTTTAGTAACCATAATAAATGCGTGTCCAAACACTGAACTCCAAATGCTTACTTCTTTCATGAAGTTGTCTAGTGAACGTCCATCATAGTCAGCGTCTTTGAGGAAACTTTCCAATGCTGGGTCATTGGCAATACTTTCAAATTCACGCTTTGGATTTTCACGGAACAGGAAGCTCACGTAAACTGAGATCACTGAACGGCAGTGATTGTCTAATGGAGTTGCTTTTAACCTAGCAGCGTATTCGCTTGAAGTTTCAAGTTGATACTTGGTTAGCTGTGCAGACTCGCGATAGTCCTCACCACCAAGGTAACTTTGTAGTAAGTATTCCCAACGTTTCTGAAATCTAGTGTAGGTATCGTTAGTTGATACCGCTAGATTATATGCATCTTGTATAATTTTATCCATTTATATTACCCCAGTTTATGTCCCCAGCGTGTGGGTTGTTGAATTTGTTCACGTGCTCTATTGATTGGGAACAAGCCGTCTACGCAATATCCCAATGCGTCCATCATGTGGTCCAAGCCACTAGTCTTATCAGGTTGGCTTGTGCCTTCTTTGTATACTTGTTTCTCTAAGCCTTCAATGGTGTGTTTGCACTTAGGATCTATAAACAATTTGATCTCACCACTTTGACTTAGGAATCTTGAGTTAACAGCATTTACTCTATCTCTAATAGCAGTATGCACACTCTTAGCTTTTACAGTCCAACCTGCGTTTTGCAATATTCTAATATCAGTTTGACCATTAGCACTGGTCTTGCGCTGTGCTCCAGCAGGATCAGGGAATGCAATTACCCTAATGCTAGGATAACGTGCATGAACTTCTTCTACTAGTTCATTGGTGTTGGAACCAAAGATACGCACTTCATCAAATGCGTGTAGCGTTTCACCTTCTCTGTGGAACAGTATAGCACTCATTGGGTCAATGTTAAAGTCACAGCCCACATAGATTGTGTGCGGTGTCTTAGACTCAAAGGGCTTAACATGCAAGCGTCTATCAAATGCGTAGTAAACACGGCCTGCATACTCTTCAAAGGTTGCCATAAACTCTTGACGGAATGATCTTTCATCAAGGTCACGTCTAGCCGCTTCAATTTCTTCTAGTGGAACGTTGCCACCATCAATGGTTGTGAACTGAAAGCTCTTCCACTGTGAGCTTTTGCTCTCCATCATGTACATGTCATCTGCCCAGTTACTGAAGCCCTTGGGAGTTCCAATGAACATAGCACCACCCTGCTTGTCAGCAAGTGTAGGACGAAGAACTTCAAACCAAGCAGCTGAGTCCATTTCTGCAAACT
>Ga0315907_10001651_pt1 | contig 29815 bp, 20 predicted proteins | sample LakEriMetagenome_3_FD_203525 | JGI IMG/M metagenome (GOLD analysis project Ga0315907, IMG submission 203525) | Freshwater fungal communities from buoy surface, Lake Erie, Ohio, United States - Buoy 12 MA123 | ecosystem: Environmental > Aquatic > Freshwater > Lake > Lake biofilm | place: USA...
ACTGGCTCCCTATCACTGGGGATTCTGTAGTCATGAATCAAGGGTTCGACGACCAAATTATTGGCCCCATCGCCATTCCCAACTTCACGATGGGCGGGGTGGCGTACAACCAGGTCTACATCAGTTCTAACGGGTTCATTACCCTTGGTCAGGCTGCTTTAGCCAACGAGTACAGTCCAATAACCCTAGGAATTTCAGCGCCCGTAATCGCACCCTTCGCATCGAACCTTGCGGGCACTGCATCTGCCAATTCAACAGTCAGTTTTAAGGTATCAACTTCACTTCAGTCGAACCTGGAGGTGCAATGGACCAACGTCCACCGAGTGGGTCATCCCAATGAGCTGTTCTCCTTCAAGGTGAACCTCGACTTTGGGACCTATTGGAATTTTATACACTTCCAGTATGGAGACTTCCAGAATATTGCAAGTGTACCAAGTGCGGTGCAGGTAGGGTTGCGTGTTGGGAGTGGTACTGCGCCCAATCTATTTTCAAGTCGTGAAATCAATCCTGTAGATGGTTGGTTCCCCGACATGGCCTCAGCAAACGCCTCAGGGTCGATGCTCTTCCCTGCTTCCAATACGACCAATCCCATCCCCCTAAGTGGGCTTAAGTACCAGTGGTTTCAATCCGGAGCTGCAAACACAACTCCTCCCAGCACGTTGTGCGATACCACCGGCAATCTGGTAGTCTATTCAAACTACGACGGCGGAATTCTTAACATCAACTGTGACGTGAATATTCCGGATCTAAAAATTGGCGTATGCACCTATGAACCGGTCCAAGTAAACATCACGGGCCCCTACGCCTCGAACGTAACCCAGGTTATTTACTCCGGATTAAACAGCAACCAGAGCAATGTGCATTGTGGCTCATTAACCCCTTCGACCACTACAATAAACGGAGTAAGTTCATCGATTGCTCAAGTCTTAACCATGCCCGCCATTGGTTATTATCCGACTCATGGTTTTGGACAAGCGTATCAGTCGGGAATCATGGTCGGTGCTTCTGGTCAATGCGATACCCTTTATCCGCATGGCGGAGGAAACACTGCCGATGAGATAGTTGGCCACTTCTTGGACACACTAGGCGGAGCGCTGCGTTTTCACCATACGCAGTACGGTTGCTGGTTAGGCGAAACACGCAACTTGTCGGACGGTGGCACCTGCTGTATCGGCGGTCAAGTGGTCGCTAATGTTCCTGATTCAAGTATCTTCCGATCAAACTCCGGTCAAAATAATGGCCTACCAACTACTACGACTTTGCCCAACGCTAGCCGTAGCATCACTGCAATTCCAAATCCGGCCACTGATTATGTTGACGTTCAAATGTCTGATAAGGGCATAAAGGTGGTTCGGTTCACCAACGTTCTAGGCAAATTAGAGTGGGTTACCACAACCTCGGAACAATCCTTAACAATTCCAGTGAACAACCTTCCAGCAGGCATGTACTTGGTTGAGGTCCAATCCGATGAAGGCCGCGCTAGGCAGTACGTCATCAAACGGTAGATGACCAATTCGATGATCACACTAGGGAGCACATGTTGCTCCCTTTTTCTTTAAAGTCAATTGAGTGTTCCCCGAAACGAACTACCGCCCGAGTTGACTATCAACAGTTAGCAGCCCCGAGCGGAATCGAACCGCTATCAAACGTTTAGGAAACGTCTATTCTAAATATTGACCTCTTAACCCATGATTATCAGTTAGTTACAAATTAAAGAAAGTACAAAAACAGTACAATCCAGTACAATCTGCGCTGACTTTTGCGCTGACCTGGTGGACGAGGCTAGTTCGGTTCAAAATGTTCACTTATATCTAAAAGTGCACACTCCTAATTGTCACCCTTTTGCCCGTCCACGAACCAATAGGTCTTTGACAATGCGGTCTCATACTTCGAGACGTCCAATTAAACAATTATCTACAGAATGACTGTAGGTGGCTGCTGGAAACGCATGATATAACAGAGTATTGAGGAACAGCTTAATGCGGATTGAGGTAACTTGGGCGTAAAGTTGGTAAAAGGGTTAAAGAGTGATTTGAATCATGAAGACAGCGGCGCTTGTTCTGCAAAAACAGAAAACCTAATTCTTCTGTTCCTTATAAACATCATCATTATAAATCTCATCAGTAACAGTATCGTCCCCATTTGTATCAGTCTTATGTTCTTTTGTTAATACAAAATAAACAACATAAACCCACCCCATTAACCCATGCAAAATTCCAAACAAGATCGATTTGTTTCGCGACCAAGATGCAACAATGGCTAAAACTGAACCAAGTCCAATACCATTATCGATAGCTTTATTTACCAGATCATTTTCTGAATGAGCAATCAATGCGCAAGGAAATAACCCTACAAACAAAACTAGAAGAGCAATACCTAGTTTTTTCATATTTATTTTTAATGAATAACTATTAGTTATTTTTTGAATTTCATCTTCCATTCCATCCATCCATAATTCCTTGTTTTATGTCCGGATAAGAATAGAAAAGATAGACTGAGACAATAATAATTGAAATTATTTTCCAGTTGTTTTTAACTAGATTTTGAAAAACAAAAATTAATTGTTTCATTTTTGAAATTTTAAGAATTTAAAATTCTCCTTTCATCACATCCACACCAATCGCATATCCATAAATTTTCCCATTGGCAACTCTGTAAATTCGGATCTTGTTGCACGCCATACCTAGATTTATTGGCTTCCAAGTAAGACCACCATCCTTGGTTTCATAACCGCTGTTCATTGTTCCTGCAAATCCGTGGTTTTCATCAATAAATCCAATACCAAACTGACGTGCTGTTGCATCTTCTACGAGGTTGATTTCATTCCATGAATTTCCCCCGTCAGTAGTTTTTGCTATACGTTGTTGTTTCACAGTCGGATCCGGATTGTAGGATTGAATAGTGACGTAACCAATTTTTTCGGTTGGGAAAGATGCCTTCCAAGTGGTCTCGAACGGTCGATTGGATTGATACACTTTTTTCCAGGTTTTACCGCCATCTCTTGTTTTTAAGATAAGTGCATTGGATTTCTCAACATCTTCATCCGATGCAGCACAGACAATTCCATTGTTCTTGTCAAACATTTTGATGTCGAATAACATTTTACACTCTTTTTTCATGCTGTTGGATGACCAAGTCAAACCGCCATCGTGTGACACCATCATATTTGCGGGACTTCCCACGCGTCCAACTGCGTAGATGTGAATTTTGTAATCCGTCTTTCCGTGGTTGATGTATTGCTCTTTCACGATATCGATGGCACATAGTCCTTTGACATAAGGTCCAGAGTACGATACAGGAGCCCATGTTTTACCACCATCACGCGTTCCGTAAAGTGGAATGGTATCCGTTACGTTTGGAAAATAGTCTGTCCCGACAGTTCCTGCAAAACCGCTTATACTATCTACAAATGCGATACAACGGAAAAAGGTTCCTTTCTTTTCAAGTTGTTTTTCCCATGTTTCACCACCATTTTCTGTATGGTAAATGCTTCCGTATCCGTTAACATACCATCCTTCTTTTTCATTGATAAAAGTGATGTCATCTTGTTTACCCGGATAACGTTCCGTATTTAATTTTCTCCATCCCTTTTCAGGAAGTTTAACCTCATCCTTTTGGGACAAAATTTCATTGCTCCATTTCACTGCGGATTTTCCGACCTCATGGTTGTATTCATCAAACAATTGCTGAATTTGACCATTTGCGAATTTGTTGTAGGCTTCTTGCATCGTTCCCGACTTCGCGAAAAAATGATCCGTTGAAGGATACGTCATCAAAGTAGCATTTCCCGGATTGAAATAATTGACCGTATTCACAATTTGCTGATGGTCAGCTCTTGAAAAGGCTTGGAAATCGGACTCACCGAATTGAACCAACACTTTTGCCTTGGTTTTTTTCCAGTTTTCGAGATGTGGATAGTCTTGAATTTGACGCCAATATTCAGCATTTCTGGAGTAGATTTTACCATTTCCGTCGTACTCCCAACTCGTTCGCAACACACTATCAGCTTTGGGATCTTTGGCAATGTCTGCTAATCGCTCTTTTCTAACAAAGTATCGGTAATTCAAATCGTATTGCTCAATTACAGATTGCTCTACTTCGATTGGATTCATACCAGCCAACGCATTTTGAACGCGGTACATTTCAATTTGGTATTCAAACCAAGATTTAGCAGTTGTTCCGTAAACAACTACCCCAGCTACTTGATGTTTTGCACTAATTGCTGGTGCAATAATTCCACCCATGGAATGCCCAACTATGATGATTTGGTTGGTATCGACGTAGGGTAAGGACTTCAATTTTTTCAATCCGACTTCAAAATTTTCAATCTCATCCAATAAATCGCACGACTCACAGGGTGGCGTATTTTTGCTGTCTCCCAAGCCACTTTTTTCAACACGAAGGGTTACGTAACCTTCATCAACATAGGCGTCCACAATGCGTTTGTAGGGATGATCACTAGTCAGTTCATCGATGCTACTGCAAGTATATCCAGGAATAAAGAGCATGGCAGGCATTTTATTCTCCTTAAACGGTTTGTTGATGATCACCCGAAGCTGTCCACCTTTGTAATTCGCTTCATCGTAAATGACGGTGGCATTATCATCTGTTTCGTACGGACGAGCAACGACTTTTGCTTTGAGTGTGAGATTCATTTTTCCACGAAGCACTGAAACTTGAACTTCTTTGCCCGGCTCGTAGGTTAGAAATTGTTTAATGAATTCATCTGCAGAGCTAAAACTCTGATTACCAATTTTGGTTATCAGATCCTTTTCTTGAAGCTTCAGTTCCACACTCGTTCCACGAACAACTTGCACGACCTTACAGCCGGAATTCCCATTTTCAGTAACGTATTCAATTCGAGCACCTAGAAGGGCTTTGCGCTGAAGTTGGGAATACCCATTAACACTAATAAAGAATAGAAAACAAAGAGAAATAAATCGAATCATGATTTTTTTTGAGACAAAAAAAAACTTTTTCAGGAACTTCCTCTTGTCAAAAATTGCTTATTTAATAAATTGACTTGGTGATTGCCCAAACGCTTGTTTGAATGCTTTAGAGAAAGAAGCTAAATCGGCATAGCCAAATGCAAAAGCAGTATCAAGAATAGAAACACCTTTTAGTATTTCCAGTTTCGCATTCTCTAATCTTCTCCGGATTTGATATTGATAAGGGGAAATTCCAAAAACGTTCTTAAAAAGGCGAATGAAATGATATTTTGATATACCTGCCGCTGAACTGATTTCTTCCAACGACAAGTTTTTCATTGCTTGCAGATCAAGCAGTTCCTTTGCTTTAAGTAATAAACGAAAAACCTCTTTATTGGTATTTACTTTTTTAAAATCCATCTTATTCAAATGATTGAAAATAAAGCGCTGGTCATTGATTATGGATTCTGCTAATGAGTAGAACAGTTCTTCCTGTAAAAACTGCATATCGTGATTTCTTGTTTTGATCGATTCATTAATTTCAACCAATGAATAACCCAAGGTGGTGTTTTTGATATTGTAGCGATTCACAAAAAACTGATCGGAGAGCAAAAATTCCGTGAGGTCTACACCGTTCAAATCATAATAGTCGGCAACTTCAGAAATGATTTCAGAAGAAACATCAATGCAAAGGCCTTGTACTGGTTTCTCGTGATCTATTTTAACAATTGAAGATGTGAAATCGTTTCCAATTAGGTATTCACCCTCTTTAACCGTAAATTTTTTATCATTGGCGAAATAGGTTTCTTCACCTGCTGCGACATATTTGATACCCAAACCAGTGAAAGGTGTTTCGGCTTCTAGTTTGTTGAACTCTGAAAACCGAATGGCGTTTTTACTTTCGTCTTGATAAATTGTCTGATTCATATGTGTTTTGACGAGGTTGTGGCTAACTCATTTATATGCGCTACAATTATTCTCTTATCAGGTTAAATGTGGTCTATATGCGCAATTTTATTTAACTCATAAGACATTCAAAAATAATTAAAACCAAGAGAATTGCTAAGTGCGGGATCCAAACCCGCGGTCCACTACATCTTAACGTCAAGAAGAATAGGCTCCGAAAAAGTGACGCCTTCTAAATCAGCAATTTGGAATTTCTGGAATTTCCAGCAGCCATCTACAATTACCTTGTAGGCTAAATCCATCTCTACTTAAGGATATCCCCCAACTAGAAAGACCCCAAGAAAAGCGCAATTGTCACTTTCTCGCCTGCTCACTACTCAAAGTTTGCTCCAACTTTTGCTCCATCTGAGCAATTTAACCTCATATGAGACCATCAAGAATTCAACCCAACTCGTTGATAATCATTAAGTAGCAGCCCCGCCCAGAATCGAACTGGGATCAAACGTTTAGCAAAGGCTTATTCCAAATATTGACCATCTAACATCTGATTATCAGTTTGTTACAAATTAAAGAAAGTACAAAAACAGTACAATCCAGTACAATTTGCGCTGACTTTTGCGCTGAACTGGTAGACGAGGCTAGTTCGGTTCAAAATGTTCACTTATATCTAAAAGTGCAAATTCTTAATTCTTACCTTTTACCCGACCACGAACAAATAGGTCTTTGTCAATGAGGACTAATATCTCGGGCACTTTTAGACGACCGGATAAAGATTTATCTACAGGATTACTGTAGATGGTTGCTGGAAACGCTAGGAATTCCAAATTGCTGTACTTGTGCGTGATAGAAATTGGAGTTACTGTAACTTTAGAAATTGAAGTCTTCTTATGCCGGGTTTGAATTCTGCAGTCACCGCCGCTGTTAGTGGGTCGTTGTTTCATTCTCTGTTCTTTTTTCATCGTTGTCATTTGCAGTCCAATTTACACTAAATGCCAAAATGAGTTTTAGAGAAAAGAAATGCATTATTATTTGTGTCAATTGGTCGGTATAAGATAAATGAGTTGATAGAATTAAGCTCAAAAGCAAAAGGGTTATAGCAACTATTCTTTGATTGTATTGCTTTTTTATACTCAAAACAATAATCGAGCTTGTCAGAGTAAATAAGGATACTCCCAAAATCGCTATTAACTCGCTCGGGAAAATCCAAATTAGAATGGATGGCTGTAAAAGATGGAAAAGAACAAATAGGTATCTCTTTCGTAATGATTCAGCATAATAGTTATTTGTCCCTGTTGTAAAGTTTGCTACAACGCCACCCCCAATGTCAAGTGCAAGAATTGTCAGTATAAATTTTTTAATGATAGTAATGTCAGCATTCCACTTAACGAAAAGAGTCAGTACGGCAAACGAAACGGAGCTAATAATAATTACCAACAAGTCAAATGTTGTTGTTTCGCGTCCGAATACTTCACCTAAGAATTTATGAACTTGAATTTTCTTGTTTTGCATTATCGTTATTCTGTCGTCTTGTTACAATGCCCGCTAACGTTTTCGGGCTTGGCGAAGGTGGCGATTTTCACCACAAATGTTGATGCGCAGAACCAAACTTTGATTAACCACAAATGTGTCTGCGGAGCACTGAACCGCCACTTTTGCCAAACCCGTGTTAGCGGTTCGTTCATTTATCATCGGTTATAATTAATCAAATACTCTTGAAAGTCTTTTAAAAACAAATCAGGGCATTCAATGTAGGGTGTATGTCCGATTTTGTATTTTTTAAGTTTGTAATTATTAAATTTTTCTATCGCTTTTTTATTTCTATCAAACTGAACGAACTTGTCGTTCATGCCCCAAGTGAATAAAACAGGGCAATTTACTGTTTCAATTAGCGGACGCAGGTCTTCTTCAGCTTGTTTAAAGCTTGTCCAGCCCTGCACTAATATTGGGGCTAATCTATACGCATCTTTCACAATTTCATTTTTTCTAACTAAAGCAGTTTCGCTTGTCAATACTTTGTTGTAGTATTTTGAAAACTTATCTTGGAAATTTGCCTTCTTGTCTACCCCATTTTGGAAAAAGTGTATCATATAATTTAAAAACAGTGGGGCAAGCCATCCTTTTTTGTCAAGACCAGCAGGATTAGCCAAAACCAACATTCTAATGTTAGCGTTATTAGATGCTATTCTTATTGCGGTTGCTCCTCCAATTGAATTGCCAATAATGATTAAGTTTTTCAAATCAAGTTTCTTGATGAACTCATCAGTTATTTTCGCAAAATATGTTGAAGAAATAGTCTGATTAGGATTGTCTGATATGCCTTGACTAGGAAAATCAATGCTAATTATCCTGAAATTATTACGAGGTAAACTGTAAAGAGATGAAAAGTCTTTTGAGCTATGCCCCAAAGCATGTAAACATAGGACAACTTGTCCAGAGCCTTCATCTTTATAAGCTATTTTCAGATTTTCTATTTCAACAAATTTGTCGGCTATAGACGGTAGCGTTTGTGCTTTTACATTCATTGTGGAAAGTATTATTGTTATGAGTAATTGTATTCGCATCTAAATTTTTCTTTTGGTTGAAATTGCTTTGTCGTTTAGAATGACCGCTAACTCATTTATATGCGCTATAATCATTCCCTTATCAGGTTAAATGTGGTCTATATGCGCAATTTTATTTAACTCATAAGCCATTCAAAAATAATTAAAAACCAAGAGAATTGCTAAGTGCGGGATCTAAACCCGCGGTCCACTAAATCTTAACGTCAAGAAGAATAGGCTCCGAAAAAGTGACGCCTTCTAAATCAGCAATTTGGAATTTCTGGAATTTCCAGCAGCCATCTACAATTACCTTGTAGGCTCAATCCATCTCTACTTAAGGATATCCCCCAACTAGAAAGACCCCAAGAAAAGTGCAATTGTCACTTTCTCGCCTGCTCACTACTCAAAGTTTGCTCCAACTTTTGCTCCATCTGAGCAATTTGACCTCATCCGAGACCATCAAGACATGAACCTAACCCGTTGATAATCATAAAGTAGTAGCCCCGCCCAGAATCGAACTGGGATCAAACGTTTAGGAAACGCTTATTCTAAATTTTGACATATTAACCACTGATATTCAGTTAGTTACAAATTCTGGAGAGGTCAAAAAGAGAGCATTCCAGTACAGTTTGCGCTCACTTTTGCGCTGTCCTGATTCGATTGGGTAGTTCAGTTCAAAATGTTCACTTATATGAAGAAGTAAACATTTAAAACCAAGAGGTTTGTCAAATCATCACCGAAATAGAGAAATTGTTCCCGCGGTACTTCTTGTCGGTTGTGATGTGTATTTATAGTTTATGCGGTAAACATAAACACCATCAGTACAGTCAGAACCATCTATTGTTCCATCCCACTTTTCCGCTTGGTTTGATGTTTTGAAAACAAGTTGTCCCCATCTATTAAAAATTAGAAATTGATAATCCTCATAAATGCAATTAGTAACGGGATTAACACCATCATTCAATTCGTCATTATTAGGCGTAAAGACATTTGGAACATAGAGTTGACAGGTATCCGTAATCGGTGTTATGGTGTCTGCGCAATTGAATAAGGTGATATTTTGCGTTACAGTATCGGTATAACAATCAAATTCAATAATAGCAGTAATTTGATAGGTTCCTATTCCAGAGAACAGATGGCTTGGATTTAAATTCGAAGAACTATTATTTGCTCCTGAAGTTGGGTCACCAAAATTCCAATTTATTTGATTGATGGGAGATATTGTTGAAATTGAAAATGAAATAGAACTCTGCAAACACGAATCAGGAAGAAAAGTAATGGTTGAACCAGCTGCAAATTCCCCAAGTGGTACTTGAGCAGGCAAGCCTAGTTGACATGTTGCAGGGCCGAGACTGACAGCATTGCTTGCATAAGCACAACCTAGCCCCAATGAATTAGGATTTGATATCTCATCCAGCCTACCAGCATTTCCTATGGCCACGTACAATTTATTGTTTGGTGCTTGTTCAATTTGTGCACTGGGATAGGCGTTGGGTTCAAGAAATGGAGAGTAAATCAAGGTGTTTGAAGATGCTATTGCAGCTGAAGTGTAGGTACTTAAATTTAACTGATAAACCGAATTGAAGTTTGTGTAATAAAATTTTGAACCATCAGGAGAAAAACAAGCGCCATACTTTCTGAGAAATCCTGGAGTTGAATCATCCGTAACATTAACCGTTAGTGGGTTACTCACAATGCCCGTTGTTTTGTTAAAATCGAAAAATTCAATACGGTCACTCCAATCTACAGGCATGCCAATCCGGTTTCCATCAGGAGATGCATCCATTGCTCCTGACCATGCTTCAGTCGCACCAATGGGAACACTCGCAAAATTTGAACCTACAGTACTTACAACCGGTTGTGTCGAAATACCACATGCGTCAATTTTCCACGCTAAAAATTCATTCGCATTCTTTTTATGAGCAATCACCCAAAAACCTTGGATATCAGAACTTGAAATAACAATCAATTTTTCGGTCAAATCAGTTGCTAGTTGCGTATTCAGCGTTGCAACTTGCACGTCTCCAAGTCCACCATTCAATGTCATGTCTACCACACTATATCTCAAACCATTGTCAACAACCGGAAAAGAGGTTAGTGCTTCCAGCTCTTCGAGTGTGAATAAATAATATCGTCGGCTATACTCAGGAAAAGGCACAATCAAAGCTCCTTGAGTACAAGAGTTGACTAACCCTCCGAGTAAATTGGCTCCATTTGGCATAACCTGATTATTTGCATTCCAGACCGTTCTGCCATCGGTGTAGAAAAGCAACTGCCCCGTGGTAGGGTCCGACACACTTGCAGTTGACTCATTTGAGTTGATGGCTGCATTGCCCGAACCTACTGGGATTGGACCGGAGAAATTAACTCTGGCTCCATAGCCAAAAACCCAATTACTATTTTGCAATTGACCAAAAACAACAGGTGTTTGTACTATGAACGATAGAAAAAGAAAAAGGGTAAGTCTTTTCAGAAAAAGCATTTTAACTACCGAATTGAATGCACAAACCCATGACCAATTGTACCTGCTTCCATTGTCAATTTAAAAGTGTAAAACCCACGGCTAGGGCGGGATTCGAACCCTCGACCCTCTAAATCACAGTGAAAAGATAAACAAACTCCGAAAAAGTACCGCTCAAGAAACTAGCAAATTGGAATTTCTGGAATTTCCAGCAGCCATCTACAATGACCTTGTCGGCTCAATCCATCTCTTACTTACGGATATCCCCCAACTAGAAAGACCCCAAGAAAAGTGCAATTGTCACTTTCTCGCCCGCTCACTACTTCAAAGTTTGCTCCGCTTTTTGCTCCATCTGAGCAAAAACACCCCAATTGAATGACCTGAATTATCAACCTAACCACTTGATAATCATTATGTAGCAGCCCCGAGCGGAATCGAACCGCTATCAAACGTTTAGGAAACGCTTATTCTATCCGTTGAACTACGGGGCCAAGGGCCGCAAAATTAACCTCTGAGGGCTGCGCCACCCTGCTCCGTGGCGAGAACGTGCTACATTCGCTACATGCGAACACCCCTAATGATTCTGGCGATGGCCCTGTCGGTGGCGACGGCTTGGGCGCAGCAGCGCTCCGCACCTAAAAAAAATAAGGTTCCGCAAGCGTTTGAAACGGTTTTTGAACGCAGCAACGGCCTGGAATCGCCGACCTACCTCGAGATGATGGACTACTACCGCAAGCTCGTGGCCGCCTACCCCGCGGTGCTCAAACTGATTGAAGTGGGTCCGACCGACGCCTACTACCCGCTGCACCTGATGCTGGTGAGCCCCGAGGGCAGCTTAGATGCGGACCAATGGGCCGCCGAAGGCAAAATGCCGGTGCTGATTAACAACGGAATCCATCCGGGCGAGCCCGACGGCATCGACGCGAGCATGATGCTGGTGCGCGACGTGGCGCAAGGCCGGGTGAAGCTACCAACGAATGTGGTGCTGGCGGTGGTTCCGTGCTTCAACATTGGCGGAATGCTGCAGCGCAGCCCCTACCACCGGGTGGACCAGGACGGTCCGCGCGAGTTTGGTGCCCGCGGAAACAGCCAAAACCTCGACCTCAACCGCGACTTCATGAAGGCCGACGCGGCCGAGACCCGCAGCCTGATCCGCGCCATCGAATGGGTGAATCCGCTGGTGCTGATCGACAACCACGTGAGCAACGGCGCCGACTACCAGCACGTGATGACCCTTTTGAGCACCCAGCCCGAGAAGCTGGGCGGAGCCATGGGCGACCTGCTGCGCCACCAGCTTGAGCCTGAGGTCTACCACCGAATGAAGGATGCGGGATTCCCGATGGTTCCGTACGTGAACCACTGGGGCACCACGCCTGAGAAGGGCTGGGACGCCTACCTCGAGGGTCCGCGCTACCTCAGCGGGTACGGCGCGGTGCGCAACATCTACAGCTTTGTGCCCGAAACCCATATGCTCAAGCCCTTTGCCGACCGGGTGCGCGCGACCTACACCCTGAATGTGGCACTCATCGAAACCTTTGCGGCGCAGCGCGTCGTGGCGACCGAGGCCCAAGCGGCCCAGCGGGCGGCCGAGGCTCAAGCCACCCGGTTGCCGGTGGCCTGGACGATTGATACGACGCAGGTGAACCGGGTTCCGTTTTTGGGATACCAACGCGGCTATAAGCCCTCAGAGGTCAGCGGGCAGCCCCGACTATTTTACGACCGCAGCAAGCCCTACGAGGTGAATGTGGCCTACCGCGACATGGCCGTAGCAACCCAGTGGGCGGACGTGCCGCAGGCCTACCTCATTCCGCGCGGATGGACCGAGGCCTGGGACCGCTTGACGGCGCACGGAATCCGCTTCCGCGAGCTCACCCGCGACACGACGCTGCGCGTGGAAGTGACCTACATCGAGGGCTACAAGGCCTCGCCGCAACCCTACGAGGGGCATTTTGCGCTGCGCGGAATCAAAACGCGCCGCGACACCCTCGACGTGAAGTTTTTGGCGGGCGACTATTTGGTTCCGAGTGCGCAGCCTATGCGCCGCTACCTCACCGAGGCGCTCGAGGCCGACGCCCCCGACGGGCTACTGGCCTGGGGATTTTTTAATACCGTACTGCAGCAAAAAGAGGGATTCAGCGGGTACGTGTTTGAAGACACCGCGGCCAAGCTCCTGCGGGAGCGTCCGGCCCTCAAGGCGGCGTTCGAAGCCAAAAAGGCGTCAGACCCTGAATTCGCCGGCAACGGAGACGCCCAGCTGAACTGGATTTTTCAGCAAACCGAGTACTACGAGCTGCGGCACCGGAGGTACCCGGTGTACAAGTTGTTTTAAACCTTGCCTCCCATTTACTATCCTACGTTCATGAAACCATTTGCTCTAGCACTATCCATGGCGACCTTGTCTGTTGTCGGTCATGCGCAATCAACCTCGCACACCCCCACGTGGACCGACGGAATTGCCTGCATCGTTTACTCCCACTGCATGAACTGCCACAACCCAGGCGGAATCGCGCCCTTCTCGCTCCTTACTTACAACGATGCCTTTCAAAACCGGCAGTCCATCGGCGCCAGTGTGGCGGCGTTCAGTATGCCGCCCTTTCCGCCAGCTGATCAACCTAAAAAGTTTGCTCACGCCAACACCCTTACCGCGCACGAGCGGGCCGAACTCGTAGACTGGGTAAACAACTTTGCCCCATTGGGCGATGCGAATGCAATTCCACCTATTCCCAGTTTTTCAAGCGGACCAGGCCTTAGCCAGCCCGACGTGCAACGTCGGGTACCCAACTACATGGTCAATACCACTCAGGACTTGTACCGCGTGTTTGTGCTTCCGCTCAACAACCTCACAGATAAATTCATTCAGTCAATTGAAGTGGTTCCAAACAACCGGTCCATTGTGCACCATGCGCTAATTTTTCAGGATACGAGCGCGCTGCCGCTTCAGCTCGACGCCAACGATCCGGGCCCCGGCTACACGGCTTTTGGCGGAACAGGATCTTCATCCTCAACACTCATCACCGGCTACGTGCCCGGGCAAGGCGTATTTGAGTTTCCGTCCGGATTCGGATCCAAAGTCCTTTCCAATAGCAATTTACTTGTTCAAATTCACTATCCGGGCTACGTTTTCAATCAAATGGACAGCACCGAAATCCGCATCAAATACGCCAACGGAACGGTTCGCAACGTAACCACTTCGCCCGTACTTAACCACGTTCAAAACCTAGTTAACGGACCCTTAGTGATTCCGGCCAACCAAGTAAAAACATTTAAAGCAGTGCGTACCGTGCCCATGAAACTCACGCTCACGGCCGTCATGCCGCACATGCACTTATTGGGGAAAAGTTTTAAAGCGGGTTTAGTGCACAACGGCGACAGCACACAACTCGTGGACATCCCAGAATGGGACTTTCACTGGCAGGGCTTCTACACCTACAAATCACCCATTTTTCTGCCACAAGGAAGCAGTGTTTGGGCAGAGGTTACCTACGACAATACCACAGCCAACTGGAACAACCCGCACAGTCCGCCCCAAACGGTTACGGCCGGCGAAGGAACGGGCGACGAAATGCTGCTTTTGTACATGAACCTAAGTGGCTATTTGCCTGGAGACACGCTACTGAACTTCGACCCAAGTCCACATTGGGACCACGATTCTGTGTCGTGCGTGAACTACCAAATTGGCAGCACCGAGTTGAATTCCTCGCTGGCCGAAGTGCTCTGGAGCCCATCTGAGCAGCGATTGTACAGTGATCAACGTGGTCCGTTTGAGCTGTGCGACGCGTTGGGGCGCGTACTCGCCAGCGGAACATGGAGCGAACCTTCACTCCACCTACCGGCGCTCAATCCCGGGGTTTACCTTGCCCGCTGGTCCCAGCGGTCCGCGCGCTTTGTAGTGACTTACTAATGTTAGCTTGTCATGTGCACTAACGCACCGTCGCCCCAACCGGCAGTTCACCGTCGGGCTGCACAAAGGCAAGCTTGCCCGTTTCGGGGTTGTCGGCCATAAGAATCATGCCCTGAGACTCGATTCCGCGCATTTCGCGAGGCGCGAGATTGGCCAGCAGAATCACTCGACGGCCCACCACGTCATCGGGCGCAAAATGCTCCGCGATTCCGCTCAACACCGTGCGGCGGTCTATGCCCGTGTCGAGCGTGAGCTTGAGGAGGCGGTCGGCCTTGGGAACGCGCTCGGCCTCGAGCACCAGGGCCACCCTAAGGTCTAGGGGAGCAAATTGATCAAAGGTGATTTCGGGCGCAAGGGGCGCAAGGGGAGTTGATGCCTCTGTCATGCTGGTTGGGTTTGCCGCCGATGCCGCACGCAGCTTGGCGCGCTGTGCTTCGACCTGGTCGTCTTCAATTTTTTGAAACAATAACGCGGACGCTCCGAGGGCAGTGCCCACCGGAACCCAGGGGCCGGTTCCCGCTAAGTCTGCAAAGGTCAGCACGGGAGCCCCACCGAGCATCTCGCGGATGCGGTCTGCGGTAAATGGCATAAACGCTTCAAACGCGGTCGCCAGGGCCGCCACGAGCTGCGTCGCGACGCCCAGAATGGCTGCGGCGCGCTCAGGGTCCGTCTTGACCACTTGCCAAGGCGCCTCGTCGGCGAGGTACTTGTTGCCCACGCGGGCCAAATCCATCGCATGGCCGAGGGCCTCGCGAAACTTAAACGCTTCAAGCGCTTCAGCCACCAAGGCAGATTGGGCCGCCACCGCGCCCAGCGCCTCGCGGTCTTGGAGAAGGGTACCGGCCGCAGGCACGGTTCCGCCACAAAATTTATGGTTGAGCACCATCACGCGGTTGACGAGGTTGCCCAGCACGGCGACCAACTCAGAATTGTTGCGCTGCTGAAAGTCGGCCCAGGTGAAGTCGTTGTCTTTAGTCTCAGGCATCGTGGCGGTGAGCACGTAGCGCAGCACGTCCTGCTGGCCGGGGAAGTCCGCCAAGTATTCGTGCAGCCACACGGCCCAGTTGCGCGAGGTCGACAGCTTTTGGCCCTCGAGGTTCAAAAATTCGTTGGCCGGAACCTGGTCGGGCAAAATGTACCCACCGTGCTGCATCAAAATGGCCGGAAAAATCACGCAGTGAAAGACGATGTTGTCCTTGCCGATAAAGTGAACGAGGCGGGTCGAGGGGTCCTTCCACCAGGTCTCCCAGTCGTCGCCCTTGAGCTCTTGAGTGGCGGTGATGTAGCCTAGGGGCGCGTCAAACCACACGTAGAGCACCTTGCCGTCGGCGCCTTCGACCGGAACAGGTACGCCCCAATCCAAATCGCGCGTCATCGAGCGCGGCTGCAGGCCGTCGCCCGCGTCGAGCCAGCTCAGGGTTTGGCCGTAGACGTTGGGCTTCCACTCAGGGTGCGAGGTGATGTAGCGGCGCAGGTCGTCCGACAGCTTGTCGAGCGGCAAAAACCAGTTGGTGGTGGGTTTGAGCACGGGCGTGGCGCCGCTGAGCGTCGACCGCGGACTGATCAGGTCGGTCGGATTCAGCGTGGCGCCGCACTTTTCGCACTGGTCGCCGTAGGCGGAATCGTGGCTGCAGCGCGGACAGGTTCCGACAATATAGCGGTCGGCCAAAAACTGCTGGGCCTCGGGGTCAAAGTACTGGTCGGTCTGGCGCGCCTCAAATACGCCCTTGTCGTACAGCGTTTTGAAAAAATCAGAGGCCACCTGCTTGTGGCGGTCGCTGCTGGTGCGCGAGTAGTGGTCAAAGGCGATGCCGAAGTCGGCCAAGGCGTCGCGCATCATGACGTGGTAGCGGTCGACGATTTCGCGCGGAGTCACCCCCTCTTTGCGCGCCTTCATGGTGATGGCCATTCCGTGCTCGTCAGACCCGCAGACATAGGCGACCTCTTCGCCTTTTAAGCGTTTAAAACGGACATAAATATCTGAGGGCAGGTAGCATCCCGCCAGGTGGCCCAAGTGAATGGGACCGTTCGCGTACGGCAGTGCGGCCGTGACCAAAGTGCGCTTGAATTCTGACGCCATATCTGCAAAGGTAAACTACCTTGGGGGCCGCTATGCTTCGCATTCCCGCCTTCCTCAAGCCCGGCGACCAGATCGCCCTTATCAGTCCGAGTCGCTTTGCGGAACCCGAGCAAATCGCCTCCGCCCAAACGTTTGCAGCCGCGCACGGTTGGGAACTTGTTTTGGCCCCCGGCCTGGGCGATTCCGACGGTCAATTGGGCGGAACCGACGACGCCCGTGCCGCCCAAATCAACTGGGCTTTGGCGCAGCCGTCGGTGCGCGCGCTCTGGGGCGTTCGCGGAGGCTACGGAGCCGTTCGCGCAGTCGACCGCGTCGACTGGACCCTGCTCGAACGCGATCCCAAATGGCTCGTGGGCTTCAGCGACTTCACGGTGCTGCTCGGCGAATCCTACGTGCGCGGCATGGCCTCGATGCACGGCCCGATGGCCATTCAGCTCGCGCGAAACGCTTCACCCGACTCGTTTCAAGCGCTTGCCGACGCGTGGAACGGATCGCCTTGGACGCTCAGCGGCCGCACCGACTCCAGTGACTTCGCGGTGCGCGGACCCCTGGTCGGCGGGAACCTTTCGGTCCTTTACAGCCTGCTGGGTTCGCGGAGCTTCCCCGACCTGCGCGGCTGCATCCTCGCCCTCGAAGACCTCGACGAATACCACTACCACCTCGACCGCATGATGCAGTGCCTGCGCCGAGCAGGAGTTTTTGACGGCGTCCTCGCCGTGGTGGCCGGAGACTTCAGCGACCTCAAAGACCACGAACGTCCCTTCGGACGGACCTGGTCCCAGATCCTACGCGAGGCGGTTCCGGCCGAAATTCCCGTCGTCGAGCACTTCGGATTTGGCCACGAGAACCGTAATCTTACGTTTATCCATGGCTTGCCGCACGCCCTCGACGCAACTTCGGGGCATGCCACACTCCGACCCCTTTTACCCTAGCGTAGCCGTACCCGCCAATCCGCTGGTTCGGGCCTTAGCCCCCTCTGCCCGGCGATCCCGCGGCCTCGAAGCCGAGGATGCCGCCCTCTCCCACTACACCGCCCTGGGTTACACGCTCTTGGCGCGCAACTGGCGCCACCACCACTTTGAGGTGGACCTCATTCTCGCGGCACCTGATGGCGGAACCTTCGTCGCCGCCGAAGTCAAGTTTCAGTCGCGCCTCACCGACTTCGCTCCATGGAACCGACCGCAACTTCAGCGCATCCAGCGCGCAGCAGCCGCCTTTGGCCGATCCCACCGGCACCGCGGATCCTGGCGCATCGACCTCGTTCGCTGCCACGGAAGCCCCGCGCGCGTCGTGGAGGTCCGCGAAAACGGGTGGGTCGGTATTTAGCTACCAGTTGCTAGTCGCTAGTTGCTGGCCAACACGCTAATTTGCCAAAACACTACCTTTGCATCGTGAATTCACGCAAACCACGGCCCAGCGACGCACCAGGTGCGCCCAAGCCCAAGCCCGCTGCGAAGCGGCCTGCCGCACGAAGTGAACGTCCTGACTCTGAAGGGTCTGGTGACGCTCAGCGACGCGCATCCGCTCGCCCCAGCAACCGAAGTTTTGACCGCGCTCCTCGCGAAGACCGTCCCTCTGGAGACCGTCCGCCCCGAGCGGACCGCCCATTCGGCGACCGTCCACCACGCGCTGACCGTCCGTATGGTGACCGTCCACCACGCGCTGAACGCCCTTACGGCGACCGTCCACCACGCGCTGACCGTCCGTATGGTGACCGTCCACCACGCGCTGACCGTCCGTATGGTGACCGTCCAACACGCGCTGACCGCCCGTTCGGAGACCGTCCTGCGCGCCCCAGCACCCCCGGAGGCGCCTTCAAAACCTTTGGTCCGAAAAAGGGATTCCGAGCCAACGACAGCCGCGGCGCACGTCCGAGCCGTCCAATGGGCCCACAAACCAACGAGCCAACGAGCCAGCCTGGCCAACCCGGCCAACCCGGCCCACAGCCCTACGAACCATGGAATATGGAAGGCCTTGGCCCCAAGCACTTTAGCGGCGAAGGCCGAATCCACCCCAAGTACGGAACCGACGGCCGCGAGCGCAAATCGGGATTCGCGAATACTGGGTTCCGCAAGCAGCCCACAGGGCGTCCGAAATTCAAGACGGCAGAGGAGTATGCGCCCGACAGCGACACCATGCGCCTCAACCGCTACCTCGCCCACGCAGGCATTTGCTCGCGCCGCGAGGCCGACGACCTGATTGCGCAGGGCCTGGTCACCATCAACGGCCAAGTGGTCACTGAAATGGGCTACAAAGTGGGTCCGGGCGACGACGTCCGCTACGCCGGCGAACGCCTGAAAAGCGAGCGCAAAGTGTACGTGCTGCTGAATAAGCCCAAGGGCTTTATCACGACCGTCGACGACGAGCGCGCCCGCAAAACGGTGATGGACCTGGTGCGGAACGCCTGCCGCGAGCGCATTTACCCTGTGGGTCGCCTTGACCGCGGAACCACGGGCGTCCTGCTGCTCACCAACGACGGAGCGATGGCCAAAAAGCTGACGCATCCGAGCCACGGAGCACACAAAATCTACCACGTGACCCTGGACAAACCGTTTAGTCCGGCCGACGCAGACAAACTCAAGCGCGGAATCAACCTCGAGGACGGCCCCGTAGCAGTCGACAAGCTCGAAATGCCTGATCCCGAGAATCCGTTTGAAGTAGGCGTTGAAATCCACGTGGGCCGCAACCGCATTGTGCGCCGCATGTTTGGAGCCCTCGGGTACGAGGTCGTCAAACTGGACCGCACGGTATTTGCAGGACTCACCAAGAAGAACCTCTCGCGCGGCCAGTACCGACTGCTGAACGAGAAAGAAATCTCCTTCCTCAAAATCCTGCAGTAAATGCACCGAGCCTTCCGCATCCTCCTATGGGTTTTGGCCGTCCTGACGGCGGCCCTAGGCGGATTGGCGGGCTACGTGTACACCCACCAGGACGAGCTCAAAGCCCAAATGCTGGGCGCCGTCAACGAGCGCCTCAACAGCCCGGTGCAGATCGGGGGGCTTGAGGTAGACCTCTGGGGCCAGTTCCCCGACGTCTCGCTGCGCTTCGACCGCGTGCTGATTCCGGACCCTCAGATTCCGACCGACAGCCTCGCATACGCCGAGTCGGTCTATGCCCAGTTTGACCTTTTTAAGGCCATTCGCGGAACCTATATTTTGCAGCGCATCACCCTTCGCGACGGCCGCCTCAAACTGCGCTGGAACGAAGACGGCACCAACAACTACGGGATCTTCAAGGAGGACTCGAGCGAAACCTCGAACGCCGCCGTCCAACTCGACGGCGTCACCGTCCTGAACACCAAAATCACCCTGAGCGGATACGGAAACCCTCCGTGGTCGCAAACTTTGATCGCAGAACGCGTCCGGGCACGGGGCAAGCTCGACGCCGATGCCTTCGCGGCCGAACTGGACTGGGAACTTTGGGTTCCAAACCTTGCGGCCCGCCCGATCCGCATCGAGGGCGAAGCCCAAATGAACGGAAGCGACGGCGTATTTGCGGTTCCGCGCGGAGCCCTCAACGTCGCCGGCTGGCCACTCGACCTGAGCGGCGAACTGCGCAACGGCCAAGGCCAATGGAACCTCTCGGCGGACGACCTCGACGTGGCCAAAGTGATTGCGCTCATTCCGGCGGCACTGCTTCCGGATCCCGAAACCCTACAGCTGACCGGCGCGGTCAACCTGACGGCCAAAGCCATCACCACCACCCAAGGCAGCCGACTCGTCGCAGACGCCACTTGGACCAACGGCAGCCTCACCTCGGGCGCTTTTGACTTTAACGGAATCTCTGCCCAAATCCACGCCGACAACGGAGCCCAAGCGCGCACCGCCAGCACCGAACTGAGCATCGACATCAAGTCCGCCCAGAGTGCTGAGGGTCAGGTCACAGGCCGCCTCACCCTCGCCAACCTCGACGCGCCCGACCTCGAGTTTGCGGGCAATGCGACGGTCGGAATCGCCGAATTCCTGCGCTGGATCGACATTACGACGTGGGACGAAGCCAGCGGCTCCGCGCAAGGAACCCTCGGCTTCACTCAGCACTACACCAACCTTGAAGAGCTTGGAAACCAAGGTGTTTGGGGCGGAATGTGGTCCGGAACCCTCGCCCTCAGTCCCGGCCGCTGGAGGCCCCAGGGCAACTCCGTGGCCCTCGAAGTTCAAGGCGGCGAACTCGACCTGCTCGGCCAGGACCTTGGGCTTCGCAACCTTAAAATCGCCATTGGCCAGTCCGATGCCAGTGTTTCAGGCCGCATCCGCAACGCCCTCAACGACCTCGGAATGGCGCACGACCTCCAAGTGACGTCGAAGCAACTCAACGTGGGCCAACTCGCTGATTCCGAAGTGTGGAACGGACTTTGGACCGGACCCTCCGACCCCAACGACCCCGAATTCAACGACCCCTACCGCGTCGAACTCAGCGCCAGCCGAGTGCACTACGACGACCTGCACCTCAGCAACGTCCAAAGCCTTATCGTGGGGCGTGGCCTCAACTTCAGCTTTCAAAATACCGCCGCCGACCTCGGCGGAGGCCAAATCCGCGGCCGCGGCGAATGGACTGCGGCCCAGCCCGACGGTGGCCACCTCAGCACTCAGCTTCAGTTTGCGCGGGTGCGCCTGAGCACCCTGCTTCGCGAAGTCAATAACTTTAACCAAACCAGCATCACCGCGTCTAACGTCGACGGTGTGCTCGACGCCACCGCTGCCATCCAGCTGGACTTTGACGCAAACTACGACTGGGTTCCGTCCAGCCTCATCACCGAAATCCAGTTCAACCTCGAGGGCGGACGCCTGCGCGACCTCAGCGCCCTGCAGCAGCTCGCCCGATTCGCCGAAGTCGAAGACCTCAAAGACGTGCGCTTCGCCCCGGTGCGCAACACCATTTACATCTCCCAGCAGCGCGTCCTGATTCCCGAAATGCTGCTCGAAAACAACGCTTTACAGCTAAAGGTGGCCGGAACCCACGGATTTGACCAAGTCGTCGACTACCGATTCCAGCTGCAGCTCCGCGAACTCCTCGGAGGCAAAAAACCCAAGCGGAGCCGAGACCTAGACGCCTACATCACCGAAGAGTCGACCCGCGGCCCCGTATGGGTTCCGATCCGAGCCACCGGCCCCATCGACAAGCTCAGCATCAAGCTCGACGGTCAAGCCCTCAAACAGGACGTCAAAACCTCAGTCACCCAGGACTGGAACAAGCAGGCATCCGAGATCAAAAATGCGGTGAAACCCACAGAATACCAGACCGTTGCCCCCGAAAAGAAGTACCAGTTCGAATGGGACGATTCTGACTCCGACACGAGCCGTTCGATCAACGAGCCGGATCGTTCGCGCACCCAATTCCCCCGACTTCGCCGCAAGGGGGGTGGCGGCTAATTTTTCCGTCTATATTTGTTTTCAGTTATGCGCCGAATTCTCATTGTCCTCCTGATCGCTCTTGCCGCTCCTGTCATGGGCCAAACGCTTCCTACGCCTTCTGAGGTGTGCGGAGTTTTTGCTCCCAATGCCTTCACGCCCAACCGCGACAACACCAACGACTTCTTTGGTGTCGTGGTTTCAGAGGCCTGTGAAATGGTGACCTACAGCCTTCGCGTGTTTGACCGCTACGGTCGCCTCGTCTACGAGAACACCGATCCGCGCGACCGATGGGACGGCAACTACAACGGCCGCGCCATGAAAGAGGGCACCTACCTCTGGCAGCTGAATGCGACGTACGTCGATCCCGACGGCACCAACCAAGTTCGCCTCTCTGAGCAAGGTTCGGTGGTCCTCATCCGCTAATCCCATGGCGGCCAGGCTGTTCAGCCTAATTCTCATCATATTTTTCTGGAGCTTTTCGCCCGCGGAACTTCGCGTGCCCACCACCCTATCGATTGAGTGCCGCGTCGAAGCCTCAGAGTGGTCGAAGCGCTCTAAAAATTCCGCTTGGCTCATCTCGCTGCGTCGCTCCGACGGGACCCCCATCGAGGAGCTCGTCATCGCCGCCACCAGCAACCCCCAAGTCCTCAAACTTGGCGACCGCCCCACCGGAACCTACATCGTCGCCGCCTACTTCGACACCAACGGCAACCGCAAGCTCGACCGCGGCGTATTCACCAACCCCACCGAGCCCTACGCCTTCAGCAACAACGCCCGGAACCGCTTCAGCGAACCCGACCTCAGCGCCCAGCGCTTCGCTCACCCGGGGGCCATACAAAAACTTGTGCTGAAACCCGCGTTTTAGCGAGGTTGGCAAGGTTGGCTGAGATTAGCTCGTTGGCCTTTTGCGCTTTGCGCTAGGGCAGCTGCGCTACTAGGGCTGCTACGCAGCTAAATTCTCTAAACGGATATTTTCGTCAATCAGTTGAAATACTGACACTTATTCATTTCGCGCATTGAGAGAAAAAGTAAAATCCGGTTATAACCGAATGCTCTGCGGCGCTTTGCGGCGTTGCCGCAACAAGTGACTAGTTACCAGTTACTGGCGAGCCAATCTCAGCCAACCTTGCCAACGAGCCAACCTTGCCAACGAGCCAACCTTGCCAACGAGCCAACCTTGCCAACGAGCCAACCTTGCCAACGAGCCAACCTTGCCAACGAGCCAACCTTGCCAACGAGCCAACCTTGCTAACGAGCCAACCTTGCCAACGAGCCAACCTTGCTAACGAGCCAACCTTGCCAACGAGCCAACCTTGCCAACGAGCCAACCTTGCCAACGAGCCAACCTTGCCAACGAGCCAACCTTGCTAACGAGCTAGCCGACCAAAAACGAATTGACCGCCTCCTGAAACGCCTTGGGCTGTTCGGCGTGGACCCAGTGACCGGCGCCGGCGATGCTTTCGAGCTGGGCTGAAGGGAAGTGCTTCAGGATGCCCTCCCAGTCCTCGTCGCGGATGTAGTTGCTCGCCAAGCCGCGAACGAATAGGACGGCTCCGACGAACTGATCGAGCGGGCCGAGGGGCTTCCCGATGCGGTCCATGCTGGCTTCGAGCACGGGAAGGTTGCACTTCCAGGCGAGCTGCTTGTCGTCGTTCCACTCCAGGTTTTTGAGCAAAAACTGGCGGATTCCCCAGTCGGGAAGGTCCGCTTCAAGGGCACGGTCGGCCTCGGTGCGCGAACCAAGATCCGCTAAATTGAGGCGGCGCATCGCGTCAATAATGAACTGGTGATGGGGAGGATATGCCCTCGGAGCAATGTCGACGACCACCATGCGCTCGACCCAGCTGGGGTAGCGGGCGGCGAGCTCCATCACAACTTTTCCGCCCATTGAATGGCCGAGCCAGGCCACGGGGCCATGACCAAAGTGGGCTTCGGCATAGGCGACGACATCTTCGACCATTTCAGCGTAGCTGTGGCTGGCGGTGTGGGGCGACCGGCCGTGGTTTCGCTGGTCGACGAGGTGCACCTCGAATCCGAGTTCCGCCCAAATACGGGCGTGCGTGGCCCAATTGTCGCCCATTCCGAGAAAGCCGTGCAGTACGACAAGCGGACGGCCGGTTCCGACAATTTTGCTTTCGAGGACTACCGACATAACTGCTTTAATCGTTTAAAATCCCTTGCCCTGCGCGCCCAACTCGAGCTGGTAGCGGTAGCGTTGGATGGTGTTTTCAAGTCCAAGATAGAGCGCGTCGGCGATCAAGGCGTGACCAATCGATACCTCGTCGAGCTGGGGCAGTGATGCAGCAAAAAAGGCCAGGTTTTCGGCACTGAGGTCGTGGCCCGCGTTCACGCCCAAGCCGAGCGACGCAGCCAATGATGCAGATTCCGCATACGGAACCACCACGGCAGCACGAAGCCGCTCAAATCCAGCAGAATCGCCCTCGGCGCGCAGCGCGAGGGCCGCCTCGTAGCCCTTGGCGTAAGCCTCAGTGTAAAGTTCGATCCGATCCGCACCCACTGCGCGCGCACCCTCAATTAAGGTGGCGTCGCACTCAATAAAGAGGGAAGTGCGGATTCCGGCCGCGCGAAACTCGGCAACCACTTCGCGAAGCATTCCGGCATGTGCGAGCGTGTCCCAACCTGCGTTGGACGTTAGCACATCCGGGCCATCTGGCACAAGTGTTACCTGTTCGGGTGCGCATTCGAGCACTAAATCAATAAAATCGCGGCTTGGGTAGCCCTCAATGTTGTACTCGGTGTGCACCACGCTGCGAAGTGCCCGGGCATCGGCGTAGCGAATGTGGCGTTCGTCGGGGCGAGGGTGAACCGTAATCCCCTCGGCACCAAACTCTTGAGCGCGACGGGCGGCCAAAAGCACGTCAGGAATCTGGCCCCCGCGGCTGTTGCGCAGCGTCGCGATTTTGTTAATGTTGACCGACAAGCGGGCGGGGAGAAGAACTGCCATACTCCAAAGTTTTAAACCGTGAGCCAAAGGTCGCGCAGCCGTTTAAAATTCCTATCTTACGTTTGACCTATGTTTTGGGACGACCTTTTGACCACTGAACGCCCCAAGGGCCACGCACTCTGGCCCGTCGCCGACGCGTCCGGCCGCTACCTCGGCATGGCTGCGACTGACGGAAGCATCTCAGAACTGCGTCCGTTCTACTCGGGCCAGCACCCCGTGGATGCGCTCAATCTGATGGCTGAGCTCCACACCGACTCCCTCGCGGTAGTTGACCAAGACATGCAACTCCTGGGTGGCCTGAGCGCCGCCTGTCTCACCCAATGGATGGGCGCACAGTGGTGCTTTGAGCTCCCGGGCAGCAGCGTGTGGCTGCGCGGACCGCACACGGTCAGCGGCAACTGGATTCAAGCCCTCGAAGAAGAAGGCTACCGCGTGGTGGCCCTTGCCACCGACTACGACGCAAACGCGGCGCAGTTCGGAACCTGGATCCGCCTCGACCAGCCCGACCCCACGGCAGCCGTGGAAACCCTTGAACGCCTTGGCGCCACGGTCCTCGGAGCCTACCCCCCGGGCCGCCGCCACGACGACGCCCAAGACAACTTGGACCACCTCATTCACTACCTCAACCTATAAGCCATGGCCCGCATTGCGATCTACGGAAAACGCGTGCCCGACGAAGCCCAACCCTTTGTCGAGCGAACCCTGGCCTCGCTCCGTGAAGAAGGCTGTGACGTCACCATCTACAGAGGCTTTCAAAACCGCCTCAACGAGAGCTGGAACCTCGGCCTCGACCTGCCCGAATACACTTCGGCCGAATCGCTTCACGCGCTGAACCCGGACTTTCTGCTCGTGATTGGCGGCGACGGAACCTTACTCGACGCCACCTCGCAGGTGGGCCGAAGCGGAATTCCGCTCATCGGACTCAATACCGGCCGCCTTGGATTTTTGGCCAACATCACCCGCGACGAGGCGCCCATGGCCCTCAAACGCATTCTACAGGGAGCCTATCGCATCGAAGAACGCTTCACCCTTCAGGCCTCCACCGATGGACCCGAGCTGCTCGACCCCAACTTCGCCCTCAACGAAATCGCCGTGAGCCGCAAAGGAACTACCAGCATGATTTCGGTACACGTCCACCTTGACGGGCAGTTTCTCAACACCTACTGGGCCGACGGATTGCTGATTAGTACTCCCACGGGCTCGACCGGATACAATTTGAGCTGCGGCGGACCCATTTTGATGCCCCAATCGCCGAACTTCATCCTTACACCGATCGCACCACACAATTTAACGGTGCGTCCGCTCGTTATTCCCAACGATGGCGTACTCGAACTTCGAATTGAAGCCCGCGAAGGCAATTACCTCTGCTCTATGGACTCCCGCGTATTTACGCTGGACGTCGAAACCACCCTTCGCATCCAGCAAGCCGACTTCAAGTTTCGATTGGTTCAAACCGAGGTTCAGGACTTCCCCACTACCCTTCGCAACAAGCTGCTTTGGGGCCTCGACCGTCGCAACTAGCCCTCGGCAAAGGCCGTATCTTTGCGGACTTATGCGTCGCGCCCTCATGATTTGCACCCTATTGACGTCCCTCGGGGCGGGTGCACAGCACAGCCAAGACCTCAGTATTTCGTGGGGCGGAATTGGTTTTCGCGGCGACGTAGGGCCGACCTATACGCTTCCCACGCAAGGCAGCGCGTTGACGCTCGGGTACCGCTACCAGGGCCACCCCCACTATGCACTACGCATCGTTGCCGAGCAAGGTGAATTCACCGCCTCAGACATCAACAGCGGTCGGGACGACCGCGAAGCGCGTGGAATCACGGTGCGGACCCAAACCCAGAGCGCCTGGGTCCTCGGGGAAGTCACTTTTTTGCCGATGCGCATTCCCTCCTTTCGGTTTCAGCACACTCCCTACCTGTTCAGCGGATTCGGCGTGACCACCTACAACCCCCAAGGCCAGTACCAGGGCGAATGGATGGACCTGCGTCCACTCGCGACCGAGGGCCAAGGCCTCGCAGGCAGTGGCACTACAATCTACGGATCCCGCGCCCTGAGCGTTCCACTCGGATTGGGCTGGCGCGCCCACCTTGGGCCGTGGCTAATGGCCCAGGCTGAAGTCCAGTGGACCTGGGTCCGAAGCGACTATCTCGACGACGTTTCGGGCAACTATGCAGACACCGAAGCCGTTCGTGCAGCACACGGAGACGCCGCGGCGTACTTCGCGGACCCGACCAACCGGCAGCTCACGGGGTACGCTCGGGGACAATCCGACCAAAATGACGGTTGGTTCCGCGCGAACATCGGGTTAGGTTTGCACTTAGAAAAATTTTGGGAAACTTGCGCCGCATTTCTTAACTGATGAAAAAGATTCCGCAGCACGTCGCGATTATCATGGACGGCAACGGCCGTTGGGCTAAAAAGCAGGGCTTTGCTACCCGCGTGCGCGGCCACGAGATCGGTGTGGAGGCACTACGTCGCGCAGCAACGAGTGCGGCGGAACTCGGAATCCGCTACCTCACCGTCTACGCCTTTTCTGAAGAGAACTGGCAGCGCCCTAAGGCCGAAGTGGACGCCCTGATGAACATTCTCATGACGAGCTTGAGCAAAGAGCTCCCCGTGCTTCAAGAAAACCGAATTCGCCTGCACGCCATTGGCAACCTTGATGCCCTACCCGCCAAGGCACGCCGCCAGCTCGACGCCACGCGCGAAGCCACCGCAGGCAACGAGCGCATGGTGCTGACGTTGGCCTTGAGCTACGGCAGCCGCCAAGAAATCCTTGGAGCCGTCCAGAACTTGGCGCGGCGTTCGGCTAATGGAGAACTTCAGCCCGAAGCCATCACCGAAAACGATATTGCCCAAGCGCTGTGGACCCACGACCTTCCAGACCCCGAATTGGTAATCCGAACGAGCGGAGAACAGCGCATCTCGAACTTCTTACTTTGGCAGATTTCGTACGCGGAATTCGTGTTCTTGCCCGTACTTTGGCCTGATTTTTCGAAAGAAGACCTCGTTGAAGCGCTCGAGCAGTACGCTGGACGCGAACGACGCCTCGGAAAAACTAGCGAACAACTCACCGCATGATGCGTAGCAAATCCCTCGTACTGGCCGCCCTCCTGGCCCTCGCCAGCCCGTTGTGGGCGCAGATGCCTGCGGTTCCGACCGTCGAAGTCACCGCCGGAATCGACTACGAAATCGGCGGTATCCTCGTCACCGGGGCCGACGAACTGGACCCTGCGATGGTTACCCTACTCAGCGGGCTGCGGGTGGGCGACCAAGTACAGTTTCCGTCTGAAAAGGTATCGAGCGCCATACGCAACCTCTGGAAGCAGGAGCTTTTTGAAGACGTTCAACTGTTCATCACTGCGCGCAACGGCGGGGTGGTCTACCTCGAATTCAGATTAAGAACGCTTCCAAAGCTCAGCAAGTACTACTTCGAAGGCATCAGTAAAGCGCGCCAGGACGCCCTTCGCGAAAAACTCGGTTTGAGCCGCGGAACCATCGTTTCGCCCAACCTCTTGCGCACCGCCGAAGCCACCATTCGCAAGCACTTTGTCGAAAAGGGATTCCCCGACGTGCGGGCCAAACTTACCGCGCTTCCCGACACCGAATTCATTCAGACTGTGGTCGTCAAAGTCGAAGTCGAACCCGGACCACGCCTGCGCATTGACGATATTGTATTTACCGGTAATTCCGCACTCCAAAGCGGCAAGCTGCGCCGTTCCATGGACGAGCTCCACCGCCTGCGCTGGTGGAACATTTTTCAGTCCGCCAAGTACCTCGAAGACAAGCTCGAAGGCGAGCGCGCCCTTATCGTCGAGGCCTACAACCACGCCGGCTACCGCGACGCCCGAATCGTGCGCGATACCGTCTACCGCGTCGACGTCAAAGACAAACCTCGAATCCGCATCGAATTCGCGATCGAAGAGGGGCGTCCCTACTACTACCGCAGCGTGCGCTTCTTGGGCAATTCCAAGTACGACAACGCCACGCTTCAGAGTATCCTCAAGATCGAAGCGGGTGATCGCTACGATTCCAAGCTACTGGCCACTCGCGTCAACGGCGATCCGAACGGCAACGACATTTCGTCGCTGTACCTCAATAACGGATTCCTTTTCAGCAATGTGATTCCGGTGGAAGCACGCGTCGAAAACGATTCGATCGACCTCGAAATCCGCATTCGCGAAGGCCGACCCGCCACAGTGCGAAAGGTGACCGTAATCGGAAACGACCGCACCAACGACCACGTGATCTACCGCGAAATCCGCACGCGACCCGGCGATTTGTTTTCGAAGGCCGACATTCAGCGCACCATTCGTGAACTGGGCCAGCTGGGCTATTTTGATCCGCGCTCGATCAACATCACGCCCAACCCCGACCCCATGACCGGTTCGGTTGACTTGGAGTACACCGTTTCTGAGCAGTCCACCAGCCAACTTGAGCTGCAGGGCGGATGGGGCGCCAACATGGTGATCGGAACCGCCGGCCTCAACTTCAACAACTTCAGCGCGCGCAACCTCTTCAACAAGAAGGCATGGCGTCCGCTTCCGTCGGGCGACGGCCAGACCATCAACATTCGGGCGCAGAGCAACGGAACCTTTTTCTCGTCGTACAACTTCAGCTTTACCGAGCCCTGGTTAGGTGGCAAGAAGCCCAATTCGGTCACCTTCACGGCCTACCACA
>Ga0315907_10001653_pt1 | contig 29783 bp, 19 predicted proteins | sample LakEriMetagenome_3_FD_203525 | JGI IMG/M metagenome (GOLD analysis project Ga0315907, IMG submission 203525) | Freshwater fungal communities from buoy surface, Lake Erie, Ohio, United States - Buoy 12 MA123 | ecosystem: Environmental > Aquatic > Freshwater > Lake > Lake biofilm | place: USA...
ATCCCCCATGTACAAGGCTCTGTTCTCAACCAAGTTGAATTGTTGCTTTAATTCCTCAAAGACCTCTTTTTTATTACTGCTCTCCAAGCGCACATCGGTTACACCTAATTTCATGTACGTCTTTCGAATGAATTCAGATTCTCCGCCAGTGATCAAAAAGATTTTATATCCAAGTTTTGACGCATATTGAATGGCATAACTGTCTTTAACATGGATGCTTCGCTGATAATCCGTGCCATTGATTAATACCGTACCATTGGTCAATACACCATCTACATCAAACAGGAAGCTGTCAATTGTTTTTAATTTGATTTTATAGTTCATTGCCGTAAGTTTTCATAATGGAATTGCTAATGAAATCGTAAAGTTCGCGGGTTGATCCACTTAAATTTGATTGATGCTTGACCATGGTTTCAAGGTCGTTTCTTCGGGCAGGACCTGTCTGTAAGTCACCTTGAATAAGTAAGTTAGCAATTGTTTTATCTATAATAGGTTTAAATAAATCTGCAGGTAAATCTTTCGTTTCAGCAAGGCTCAATCCGCTTTTCATAGTATAATACCCAAAATTATTAATGAACACTGCCGCAACATGTGCAGTAAATCGTGCCTCCTCTGTTGTTTCCGTGTAAGATAAATTAAAATCAGTTAAAAATCTTAGCCCACATGTGCGAGCATTAAAAGGGAATTCGCATAGAAAGGGGACTTCGTCGAAGCTTGGTATTGAATTGATTTGAATTGTCTGTAACGGATAAATGATACCTGAAGTCTTGTGGGTACTTTGCTTTAAGCTATACAACCCTGCACATATAAAAGTTGGAACAGCTGGGTCTATGGTTTGTATGATGTGGTCAATGTTTCGGTCTTGAACACAAATCAAATAGCAGTCAACGGATTGGCTTTCCAAGGGTTGGATGTTAAACTTCTCGGAAAATATGCTGCTTGCTTCGGGCGTCCTTCCTTTAACAAATAACTCAACCGAAGGAAAGCTATTCAGATTTTTAGCCCAAAAGTTGGCAACATTTCCGGTGCCAATCAGGCCTATTTTCCATGACATTGCTTATATTTTTTTCCGCTACCGCATGGACAAGGATCATTACGATTAATTTTTGGATCAACTACGACTGGTTCCTTTTTAACGGGTTCATTCATTGAATTTTGAATTGCCTCCTGGTAGCCTTGACTGCCTTCGAATCGAGGGGATTGACCCGAGCTGCTGACATTGGTTCGAGCTTGCGCGTAATGTCTTTCGTTGGATTCCTTATTGGTACTTTGCATTTCCTGTTCAAAAGGAATATCTAGGTTCATCAAGAGTTCTACAGAAGAAATATTTACGCGATTAATCATGTTCTTGAATAAATCGTAGGACTCTAATTTGTAGATTACCAGCGGATCTTTTTGCTCGTAGGTCGCATTATTAACCGCAGACCGTAAGTCATCCATTTCTCTTAAATGCTCTTTCCATTCGTTGTCTATGATGCCAAGAATAACATGTTTCTCGAATTGTTTAGAAACATTGGTACATTGAGAATTATAGGCCTCTTCTAAATTAACAATGAGTTGCACTTCTCGTCTGCCATCCGTTAATGGAAAAACAATGTTTTTGTATCGGTCTGACATGGTTTCATACACATGCTTCACTTGAGGGTAGGCTTTCGTTGCAAATTTCCCACATTTCCGTTGGTACTGTGTTAACATGCTCTGATACACAAGATTCACTAGGGTATTAGCATCCGATCGCTTAAACTCTTCTTCATTAACAGGGGAGGATACCCCAAGAATTCTAATCAATTCAACTTCGAAATCTGTGAATTCTGCGTTATTGTTTTGCTGAACGGTTTGTTCACACAAATCAAAGAACATATTATCCACATCAATATCCAAGCGATCACCAAAGAGTGCATTCTTTCGAAGCTTGTAAATCAACTTACGTTGTGCATTCATCACATCATCATACTCAAGTAAACGCTTACGGATTCCAAAGTTGTTTTCTTCAACTTTCTTCTGTGCTCGTTCGATAGATTTAGAAACCATGCCATGCGTGATAACTTCTCCTTCTTTAAGTCCCATGCGGTCCATGATTTTGGCTATGCGCTCAGATCCAAATTTACGCATCAAATCATCCTCTAAAGAAACAAAAAACTGTGATGAGCCTGGATCGCCTTGGCGACCTGAACGTCCACGTAACTGACGGTCAACACGGCGTGAATCATGTCGTTCCGTTCCTACAATAGCAAGTCCTCCCGCTTCTTTTACGCCTGCACCCAATTTGATATCTGTACCACGACCTGCCATGTTGGTTGCTATAGTGACTGCTCCAGCCTGACCCGCAGCGGCAACAATTTCCGCTTCTTTTTGATGGTATTTTGCATTTAATACTTGATGGGGTACTTTTTTGAATTGAAGCATTTTGCTCAGTAATTCTGAAATTTCAACGGTTGTTGTACCCACCAAAACTGGACGTCCTTCAGCTACCAAACGCTCAACTTCTTCGATAACGGCTGCAAATTTTTCACGTGCCGTTTTGTATACCATGTCGTTCAGGTCTTTTCTGACAACCGCTCGGTGCGTTGGAACCACAACTACATCCAATTTATAGATGTCGTAAAATTCTTTCGCTTCAGTTTCAGCCGTACCGGTCATACCGGCTAACTTGTGATACATTCGGAAATAATTCTGCAAGGTGATGGTGGCATAGGTTTGGGTAGCAGCTTCAATCTGCACATTTTCTTTAGCTTCTATGGCCTGATGTAATCCGTCTGAGTATCTTCTTCCTTCTAAGATTCGTCCAGTGGATTCATCTACAATTTTGACTTTACTGTCTAAAATCACATATTCTACTTCTTTTTCAAAAAGAGTATATGCCTTTAATAACTGATTAATAGAGTGGATTCGCTCAGATTTAATGGAGTAATCTCTAACTAATACATCTTTCTTTTCTAGAAATTCTTCATTGCTTAATTCTTCTTTTTGAAGTTTTGCGATTTCAGCTCCAATGTCTGGCATAATAAAGAAATCCCGATCGTCACTTCCAGAAATTAAGTCAATTCCTTTACTTGTCAACTCAATTGAATTATTCTTTTCGTCAATGACAAAGAAAAGCTCCGCATCAATTTTCTTCATGTGCTTTCCTTGCTCTTGCATGTACGTGTTTTCCGTTTTTTGCAAATGAACCTTAACCCCGGGTTCAGAAAGGAATTTAATTAAGGCTTTATTTTTTGGTAATCCCCTGTGCGCACGAAGCAACGCAATTCCACCTTCTTCAAGCAATACTTTCTCAGCTTTCTTATCCGCTTGAAGTTCATTTAATACCACCAAATTCTTCTTAGCTTCTAAAAGGAACTTTTGCACCACTTCTTTTTGTGCATTAACAATACGTTCAACTCGTGGCTTTAAGGCATGAAATTCTTGTTCACCAGTGCTCGTTGTTGGTCCAGAAATAATTAATGGGGTACGAGCATCATCAATTAATACAGAATCGACCTCATCTACAATGGCAAAATGATGTTTACGTTGAACTAATTCACTTGGATGTCCAGCCATGTTATCACGCAAGTAATCGAATCCAAACTCGTTATTTGTTCCAAATGTAATATCGGCTAAATATGCATTTCTACGCGCATCTGAATTTGGCTGATGTTTATCGATACAATCAACACTCAGTCCATGAAATTGATACAGCGGACCCATCCATTCAGAGTCACGTTTGGCCAGGTAGTCATTGACAGTTACTATATGTACACCTTTTCCTGCAAGGGCATTCAGATAAACGGGTAGCGTTGCAACAAGTGTTTTTCCTTCTCCGGTTTGCATTTCTGCAATGTTCCCTTGGTGAAGAACGGCGCCGCCCATGAGCTGTACATCGTAATGCACCATATTCCAAACCACCTTATTACCCGCAGCGGTCCATTCATTGTGCCAAATGGCTTGGTCACCAGTTATCGTAATTCCGTCTTTTTTTGTCGCAAGGTCTCGATCAAACACCGTGGCATTTACAGTTAATTGACCATTAACAGCCCAACGGTGCGCAGTTTCTTTAACCACTGCGAACGCTTCGGGCAATATATCAATTAATACCTCTTCTATTGTTTGGTCAATAGCCTTATTCAGCACATCGATTTGTTCAAAAATCGCTTCTTTCTCATCTATGGAGCTTTCAGCCGAAGCAACTTTAGCTTGCAACTGAAGCACTTCTTCTTCCTGTGCTTTGATTGCTTCTTTAATTTTCTCTCTAAACCCGAAAGATTTTTCGCGCAATCCATTGTCTGATAATTGCTGAATCTCAGCTAAGAAGGCAGTGGTTTGATCCACAAAGGGTTGATATCGTTTTTGGTCTTTGGTGCTTTTATCGCCAAATATCTTTTTTAGTAAGTCTCCAATCATAATCTAAGATGTAGGTGGCAAAGGTAATTATTTCGACCCGATAATGACATTCATTCCGGTCTGTGTATCGAAATTTTACAATTCTTTAGAGTTTACCTGAATTCGGAATATCAATTTAATTTAACTTTGCGCATGCATCAAACTATTTTAATTTACGACTTCGGCTCTCAATACACGCAGCTAATCGCTCGAAGAATACGAGAAATGAATGTCTATTGTGAAATCCATCCATGGACATCAATTGGAACTGCGACACCGGATTGCTTGGGTGTAATCTTATCTGGTAGTCCGTTTTCTGTAAGAGATGATTCTGCTCCAAAACCTGATTTATCAGCCATTAAAGGAAAAGTGCCTTTATTAGGGATTTGCTATGGTGCTCAACTTATGGCACAACGCTATGGGGGTGAGGTAAAAGCATCAAACACGCGAGAATATGGAAGAGCCATGTTGCAGCATGGGGTTTCTGATGGCTTGATGTCGGGGTTGATTTATCCAACACAAGTGTGGATGTCACACGGGGATTCAATTGCTCAATTGCCTCAAGGGTCTTCGCGCATGTGTAGCACTGCCGATGTGGAAAATGCAGGTTATCAATTTGTAGATGAAGACACGTATGGCGTTCAATTTCATCCGGAAGTATATCATTCAACCGATGGAATGAAGCTTCTGCAAAATTTCGTTTTGGGGGTTTGTAAGTGTACGGGGGATTGGTCACCTGGGATATTTGTGGAGGAAAAAGTTTCGGAATTAAAAGCACAAATTGGAGATGATCATGTAATTCTCGGGTTGTCGGGTGGAGTGGATTCTTCTGTTGCGGCTATGTTGTTACACAAAGCAATCGGCCCTAAATTACACTGTATTTTTGTTGATAATGGCTTATTAAGAAAAGATGAGTATCAGCAAGTGTTGGACTCATACAAACACATGGGGCTCAATATAAAAGGTGTAGATGCTTCAAGTAGATTTTATGAGGCACTTTCCGGTAAAACAGACCCGGAAGCCAAAAGAAAGGCCATTGGAAAAGTATTTATTGATGTCTTTGAAGAAGAATCTAGCAATGTTGAGAATGCGTCTTGGTTAGGACAAGGAACGATTTATCCGGATGTGATTGAGTCTGTTTCGGCAACGGGTGGACCATCGCAAACGATTAAATCTCACCATAATGTGGGTGGACTCCCTGATTATATGAAGTTAAAGGTTGTTGAACCGCTTCGAAGTTTGTTTAAGGACGAAGTTCGCCGAATTGGTCGCGCAATGGAAATGGATGATGCCTTGTTAGATCGACACCCTTTCCCGGGTCCAGGATTAGGAATTCGTATATTGGGAGAGGTAACGGCAGAAAAAGTGCGTATTCTTCAAGAAGCAGATCATATATTTATTCAAGGACTTAAAAATTATGGCTTGTACAATACCGTTTGGCAAGCAGGTGTGATTTTATTGCCGGTACAATCTGTCGGTGTTATGGGGGATGAACGCACCTATGAAAATGCGGTAGCCTTGCGTGCTGTTACTTCTACGGACGGAATGACAGCGGATTGGTGTCACTTGCCGTATGAGTTTTTAGCGGAAACTTCCAATAAGATAATTAACCAAGTACGGGGAATCAATCGCGTAACCTACGACATCAGCTCCAAGCCACCCGCCACAATAGAATGGGAATAAACCGGATCGCACATATCGTCTTTGCCCTTATGATTACCTGGGGCTATATCGCTCAGAATTATCATCCGTTGATTGAAAAAAATGGAATTTGGTATCATGAGGTCTCCGTTAAGGAGGGGATGACCTTGTTTTCAATCTCACAGGATTTAGCTGTAAGTTCAACACAAATCAAGGCCGATAATTCAGGGTTAACGGATCAAGTGCTTCTGGGGAGTAAGGTTTTAGTTCGAGCCATGCGTTCAACCTTTGACTATTTAGTTATAAAAGGAGATACCCCTTTTGGTATTTCAAAGAAGTTCGCAATCAGCATAGATACGCTGGCTAAATACAATCCATCGATTGTTGATGGGCTTCAATATAAAAGTCTTGTTATTAATCAAAAACTCAAAATACATCTAGGAATAAAAAGGTATGCGCTCCCTGAAGACATCATAAATCCAGTGCCTGAATTTACTGCGGTTGACAGCAATAGCATGAACTTTAGGAACTTTGATTTTACGGATACCATCATTTATTATGTAGTGAAAAGTGGTGACAAATTAAGCGATCTTTCCAAACGATATTTAATAAGTACCACCCGATTAAAATCATTAAATGCGCTAGCTTCCAGTTCGATCAAACCGGGTATGACTTTGAGAATTCCAATTAAGCCATCGGCTAGTCAAGTCGCGGTTCATACCATTCCTGTTAAAGCTCCCCCGGTTTACGAATCAACCCGTACTAACATGGTGCCAGGTAAATTCATGCCCAAGCAACTGAATAAAGCACTTCGCATCGGAGTTTTTCTACCTTTTAATAGGGACTCCATTATTTTTCCCCTCAAAGGATATCAGAAATTCGCGTTTGATTTTTATATGGGGGTGATGGCTGGATTAGATTCAATTAAAAATTTAGACATTAACGGGGATGTTTATTTCTTTGATTATCATTCGAAAGAAGAATCCATCGACCAATTAATTCGCTCTGGAAAAATAGACCGGTTTGATTTATTTATTGGACCGATGCACCCCTTGGATTGTGAGAAATTATCCGTATTTTCTGCTGAAAAAGGGATTCCGATAATTCTTCCTTTACCCATTTCGTCCATGTCGAAAAACATTCAGAATAATGAACAAGTTTTCATGGTGGCTTCAGAATTATCAAACCAAGTGGTGGCATTAGGTCAATTATTGGCAAAGCAAAGCCTTACGAAGCAGGTGGTCTTGTTTCAAACAGGTTTGAGCAGTGATACCACATTAGAAAATCAATTTGTTTCGGATTTTTATAATTATGCGCCAACGAATGCACGGGTGGTTCTAGCCAATGAATCTATGATTAAAGCATTTTCGAAAACTACAACACCGCTAAATATAGTATGCCTAAGCCAGGATAAAAAGCAGGTGTTAAATATATTGAAATTAACAAGATCGAATCCTCAAGTTTCTCTTTATGGTTTGAGAGAATGGACAGAATGGAAAGAGGTGAATTCGGTGCTTGAAAACCAAGGGGTTTTCGATTATGTGAGTACAACGTGTTTTGATTTAGAAAATACACGAGTTAAAAATTTTCACAAAGCCTTTAGGGTGTCTTATGAAACGGATCTTACTAAATCAGTATTACTTGGCTATGACATAATTTACAGTTTTGTTCCTTGGTTTACTCGAAGTTTACCTATGAGGGCAGGACTAATGACGACATTCGAATATGGTAAAACAGTACAGTTTTATCATTCAAATGTTGGCTTGGTAAATTGTCGATTCAAGAATTTCAAACACGAACGAACGGATGGATGGAAATGAAATAGGGTTGCGTTTTAGAGAATTACAATTAGAAATAGTTGAGTCTTTAACAACACATGATGGAAAAGCGGTATTTCAATCGGATGCATGGGAACGAGCAGAAGGTGGGGGAGGAGTTACCATGACGATTGACAATGGACGCGTAATTCAAAAGGGGGGAGTAGCGTTTTCAAAAGTTACCGGAGAGATTACTGAAGCCATGAAAACACAGATGGGAATGCGCGGGGATTCCTTTTTGGCAACAGGCGTTTCTATTGTTTTGCATTCCTTGCATCCCTTGCATCCAACAATCCACATGAATGTTCGATACTTCGAAACCAATGAAGGTAATTCGTGGTTTGGTGGTGGAATTGACCTAACTCCAATGTATGTGAACATCAAGGAAGCAGCTCGGTTTCATAAGCATTTGAAATCGGTTTGTGATGCATACAATCCAACAGTTTATGAACGATACAAAGCGTGGGCTGATGATTATTTCTATTTACCGCATCGAAATGAAACAAGAGGAGTGGGAGGTATTTTTTTCGATCATTTAGTTCCAGAATCTGATGAAGATAGGATAAAAATCTTTGATTTTTGCTTAGCATTAGGGAGGAATTTTCCTGTACTTTACAAGGATCAAACCTCTGAAATTCATCCAGAAGCAACGCAAGTACAAGTCGATTGGCAGGCCTTACGAAGATCAAGGTATGTAGAATACAACTTGTTATTCGATCGTGGGACAAAATTTGGAATTGTATCCAACGGGAGAACGGAGTCAATTTTATTAAGTATGCCGCCTTCAGCAACTTGGAAATATAATTATGTTCCTGATGCGGGTTCCGAAGAGGAACAAACAATCGAACGTTTAAAAAAGCACGTAGACTGGATTTCGTTTCTTTGATACTTTTGTTTATCTTTGGGCTCTAATATCTATACAGACCCAATGCTTAAAAACGTATTTTTAGTTACTGGATTTATAATATCTCTTGTAACCTTTGGACAAGCTCCAACTGCTAGTTTTAGTTCTGTTCCAGCGGCAGTAGGTGGTACCATTACTATTTGTCAAGGCAGTACCATCACCTTTGCAAACACCTCTACTTCTACCATTGCAGGAACTACATATTCTTGGAATTTTGGATTGGGTGCAACGCCTGCAACCGCTGTTGGTGCTGGTCCACATACCGTAACCTACAATACGGCAACGGCTCCAACAACCACTGTTACGCTTACTGTTAATAATAACAATGGTTCTGCAGCAAGTACCTTTACACGAACGATTGATGTAAATGCACTTCCTAATGCTGCATTAACATTAGCATCTACTGGCGGTGGATATGGGACAACCACACAAAACGGACAAACCATATTTAAAAATTGTGGGTCCATAGATTCGGCAATTTTCACCTTTAATTCCCAATTCAACAACGCAGTTTCACAAACGTTCTCTTGGGGCGATGGATCTACCTCTACCAATTTTACCATGGTTGGTTCTCAAATTTCACACAATTATCCGCTCGGTCAGTTTACCTTAATTCATACAGTTACTCAAAACGGTTGTACTAATTCGGCCTCTTATACTGTCTTTAATGGGAATGCACCCTTGGTTACTGTAGCTGGTATCGGTTCTAATACCTGCTTGCCTTCACCATACTCAATCGATATTTTGTCGAACGACGTTCCAATTACCTACACGGTATCGTTTTCTGATGGTTCTCCTTCTCAAGTGTTCACCACAACCAATGACACTACCATTAATCACGTGTTCAATACCTCTTCGTGCGGAATAGATTATGTGTTTGCTCCAGGCTTTCCTCCGATTGAGAATGCTTTTTCGGCTACCGTGGTTGCCCAAAATATTTGTTCTAACAACGGATTACCTACTGTAATAACCGTAGGGCCAATTACAATTTCCACAGGGACGACTGCTGATTTTAGCTATACGCCACAGTCGCCTATTTGCGTATTAGAGCCTGTAACCTTTAGTAATGAGTCGGATGGAGGTGAAACAGTAAATCAAAACGGATGTGATACAACCTATGGTTTTTATTGGACAATTACACCTAATACCTTTACTGTGAATAGTGGTGCCCTTGGTTCTAACAATGGTTTTACTGGTGCGACGTATGATTACACGCAATGGACCAACGGTACGGATGATGTGGAAGTGTTGTTTAGTCAGCCAGGAACATATTATATTACAATGACAACGGGTAATTTCTGTGGAGAGGATGTTCATGTTGATTCAGTTGTTATAAAACCTGAGGCGCATCTTTCTTTTTCTCTTTACGATCAAACAGTATGTAGTGGTGATTCAACGGTTCAGTTTACCATGACTTCTGATCAACCAAATTATTGGATTTATTGGGACATCACGGATACTACAAACATTAGCAACATCACGGTGCTTTCAGGCAGCGGTGTAACGCCGGTAGTTTTTTCAGCGCTTTTACCACAAAACAATACCAACGAAACTGGTACTATTCAAATTGAAGCCACGGTGGAGTGTTCAAATGATTCAGCAGACGTTCACGTGATTACTGTTAATCCACAAGCCAATGCAAATGTTGATCCTTTATTTTATGAATTGTGTAATGGTGAAACAACGGATATTGACATTACAAGTAACCTTGATAATGTTCAATTCACATGGACCGCGGTTTACCCGAACACCATAACGGGCGCTGGAAATGGCACAGGAAGTAATATTGCTCAAACCTTGAATAATTCGGGTAGCACCATAGATTCAGTGCAATATTTTGTTACTGTTCAAAATGCAGCTTGTCCAGGTGATACAGCGATTGTCACGGTTGCCGTTCAGCCTCAATTAGTAATTAATACAAATATTGATTTTACAGTTTGTCCAGGCGCACCAATAAACCCAGATGATTACATTTCTACTCCTCCAGGTGCGGACATTACTTGGACGAATAACAATACGAATATCGGTTTAGGGGCCTCAGGCTCTGGAAACATACCAACCTTTAATGCTGCAAGTAACGTTACTGGAAATACCATCAGCGGTACCATCGACGTAGAGGTACAGTTGGGAGATTGTCCTGCTGTCCAAGATCAGTTTGTAATTAACGTGCTATCTGCACCAGATTTTGATTACACGACAACTCCTCAAAACGGCTTAGATTGTATAACAGGGATAGGAGTTATAAATGGCGTTGTGAACCCCGTAAATTCATCCGCATCATGGTCAGGACCGGGTGTGGTTTCAGGAGGGAATACCTTTACTCCTGTTATTAATCAACCCGGACAATATACTGTTATATTAAATGACAATGTCAACGGTTGTTCTTCAACGTATTCAGTTACAATTGAGCCACCAACCCTGATTAATATTACAACGGTTAACATTACAAATGTAACTTGCTTTAATGGGTCTAACGGGGCGATCTCGATAAATACCGACAACGGCAATGGCAGTAACCTTAATTACACATGGAATCCTGCTCAGAATAATTCAGCATCCGTGAATGGCTTAAATACCGGTTCTTATTCCGTAACTGTTTCTAATGAGGATGGTTGTGAAGATGATACAACTGTATTTGTAAATCAACCAGGACCAATTTCAATTGCACAAATTGATTCCACAGGATCAGAGTGTGGAGAAGCTAATGGAAGTTTATCGGTATTAGCATCTGGAGGGGTTGGGAGTTTTGGCTACACATGGTCTTCAGGAAACAATGGAGCTACTGCAAATAATATAGATGCTGGAACTTATACTGTAACTGCAACCGATGGAAACGGATGTCAACAATCACTTTCCCTATCGTTAGGCTGTACTCCGTTAATTCCTGTAGTGATTCCTCAGTTTCTTTCACCAAACGGCGATAATCAAAATGAACTTTGGATAATTCAAAATACGGCGCAATATCCATCGATCAAAGTAACCGTATATAACCGTTGGGGTAGTGTTGTTTATGAAGCTGAGCCTTATAACAACGATTGGAACGGTCACTTGAAAGGTACCAATCCAAATCCACTTCCTGCAGCGACTTATTTCTATGTCGTAGATACGAATAAAAAATCCCAAGATCCTTATCAAGGTTATATTGAAATTCAACCATAAGAATGAAAAGAATTGCTCAAATCACGCTGATTTTACTTGTTGGAACAAGTATTTTCGCACAACAAGATGCACAAACATCGATGTATTTTTTTAATCCGCTTCAGTTTAATCCTGGGTATGCAGGGAGCAGGGAGGCGCTAAATATTACGGGAGTAACCCGAGCCCAATGGGTTGGGTGGGATGGTGCGCCAAACACACAGTTTTTATCTGTGCATGCGCCTGTACTTCGCCAAGATATCGGAGTAGGAGCAAACATAGCGTACGATAAAATTGGTTCTCGATCAGGATTCAGTGCCATGGCAAATTTTGCATACCATATGCAATTGAATAATGATGATCTAAAATTGTCCTTAGGCTTATCCGGAGGAATTCAACAATATGGGTATGATTTTTCGAATTTAATTGCAACCGACTTGACCGATCCAAACTATACCAATTCGTTCAGACAAACCAAGGCGAATTTTGGATTTGGCGCGTATTTGTATGCCCGTAATTTTTATGCGGGATTGTCTGTCCCAAGATTGGTTAAAAGAAACGTAGACAACAATACGGGGAATGCCTATTTACAACGTCATGTGTATCTAACCGGAGGTTATGTCTATAAAGTGAACTCTGTGTTGGATTTGAAACCTTCAGTACTTGTAAAATATACCGGAGGTGGACCTGTAATTGCTGATTTAAATTTTTCAGCGCATTTATTTAATCGCTTTTGGATTGGTGGACTTTATCGGACGACCGATTGCGCAGGTGTAAATTTTGCTTATCAAATTAAAGATTTTTGTACAGCAGGATATTCTTTTGATTTCCCATTAAATGGAAAAATGCTCAATCAATGGGGGACTCATGAAATCATGATTTCGTTTGATTTGAATGGTAAAAATAATGCAGTACAGAGCCCAAGATATTTTTAAGATGAAACAATTAATTACACTTACCGCGTGCATACTCATTTGGGGATTTAACGCACAAGAATACAAAATCAAATACGCTACGGATCTATCTAAGCAGTTCCGGTACTCTGAAGCGCTTCCTGTTTGGGAAGAGTTATCCACTAAAACACTCAAATCAATCAGTCCTGATTGGAACATTTTACGGAATACGGTTGAGGCCGCGTACATGTCTGAAAACTACCGATCAGCAATGAATTGGTCGTCAAAACTCACCGCTAAAGGACAATCAACAGCATCAGATTGGATATACTTCATGAATGCTTTGGCATACATGGGGCAAACTAAGCGTATTGAGGGCGTTCTGGATTCTGCTCTTTCTAAGTTTGGTCAAGATGAGAGTCTTCTCGCTCGTAAAAATGGACTGAGTCAATTCAATCAGAACCTTTCAAATCAATCAGATTATGTTGTTCGCTTATTCAAGAAAGGTTCAAAAGGAGAGGAGTTCGGTGCGTTTCCATACGATAAAGGAGGAATTCTTTTTGTAACGAACGAATATAATAGTAAAGCCATTAATAAACATTATCCGAGAACTGGTCAATATTATACGGACATTGCATGGTATGATTCAACGAAAGCAACTCAGACTTTTAAATTCTATCAGAAACCGTTTTGGACAAATTTTCTTTACAAAAATCGGTGGAGAGACATTGACCATACCAAAAGCCATGATGGACCGGTGTCATTTAATCCAGCCAGAGATATAATGTTTGTTACTTCAAATTTTGAGCAAAAAGATATTGAAGGAAAAATGAAATACGCACGGCTAAAGCAACGTGTGTTTAAAGTAGATGGTTCGGCCTATACTGAATTTGATTTCCCTTTTAATTCGATTCAATATTCTACCGGACATGCCACGATGGATGCCAATGGAGCGGTTTACTTCGTTTCAAACAGACCAGGCAGTATGATAAAGTCAATCATAGGAAAAGATACTACTTACAGTTCAGATATTTGGAAAACAACATATAACGCAGAGAATGACGAATGGACGGAACCGGTTAACCTTGGTCCTACGGTGAATACTACGGAAGATGAGATGTTTCCATTTATTTCAAATTGGGGTGTCCTTTATTTTAGTTCTTACGGATGGAATAGCATTGGAGGACTTGATGTGTTTATGTCCGAATTAGATGGTAGCAATCCTGAGCATATTGGTGCGCCACTTAACTCAAATGCAGATGATTTTGCATATTATGTGGATGAGGAAACAGGGAAGGGTTACTTCTCAACAAATAGAGAGCAATTCAAGGATCGTATTTATGCATTTAATAAACCCGTATTTAAAGCAGATTTAATGGTTGAATTGAAAGATTGTAAAGGGAAAGTATTAAAAAATCAATCGATTCAAATTAGAGATTTAAAAAACCAAGAACTTGTAGAACTTAAAACCGACAAGAACGGGAAAACTGAGGCGCTAGAACTTCGTAAGAACCATGAATACAAGATTTGGTTTAAGGGAGATAAGAATATGACCGCTGACTCAGCGTCATTTAAAGCTACCATGCCAGTCAGTGAAGTGGTTTCATTGAATTCCTATTTTAAACAATATACCACGACTGTAAAAGTGGTTGACCAAAATAAACAAGCCTTAAGCGATGTTCGTTTAAACATTTACAAGCACAATGGAACGGTTCAAAAGTTGAATACCGGCATGAATGGTGCTTATTCTTGGAAGAATGAAGGGGCTGAACGCGTGGATTCCATCGTAGCAAATTTGATTAATCACGAAGATGCATCCATTGCTATCCCAGCTACTATTTCAGGGAACTGTGTTGATACGGTGAATTATATGGTGACCTTACTTGACAAGCAAGACAGTGAGTACATCCGTTTAGATCTCGTACTTTATAATTTCGATAAATATTTCTTACGACCGGAAGGTAAAGTAGAACTTGACAAGTTAGTTAAATACATGAAGTCTCATTCAGACTTGAAAGTTGAGCTTTCTTCACATACAGATTCAAGAGGTTCTGATAAGTATAACTTAAAATTGTCAAAACAACGGGCTCAAAGTTGTGTCGACTATATTGTTGCTCAAGGAATTAGCAGGAAGCTAATTACTGCTAAAGGTTATGGTGAAACCAAGTTGCTTAATAAGTGTAAAAACGGAGTTTATTGTTCGGTAGAAGATCACCAAATGAATCGTCGCACGGAATTAAAGTTAATTACCCCAGAAGAAGTTGAGTTAGACAATAATAAACTTGGAAATTAAGACTGCCTAAATGGAAGATGTTAATACCCCAGTTCAGCGGCCTAAAGGCTTATTTGCTCTGTTAATCCTAACCTTTATTAATACAGGTTCTGCTATTTTATTCGGTATTTTAACGCTTTTGTTTTTCAAGCCTACCGAAGCAGATTTGAATAAAGAGCGTGTAGAAATGGCAAAGTCTATTGTTGAATTAAAAGAACTAGGGTTCAATTCCTTGGTGAATTTACTCGAGCGCTTACAGGCAATGACTGAGGTGCTCAATGGCTATTTCTACGAAACAAATATCGTTAACATTGTCATCGCCATGTTGGGAGCGGCTTCCGCTTATTTGATGTTAAAAAGAAACCATTTGGGCTTTCATGGATACATTGTGTATAATTTATTAGCCAGTGGAAGTCTTTATTTCTTTGTTTCGCCATCCCTAATTCCATCGGTAATTTTGATTTTTAATCTGGTTGTTTCCTTAGTCTTTGTTTTGCTTTATGCGAAACATCTGCGCTGGATGAAAGGAGAGGCTTAAAATATCTTCCCGGGATTCAAAATTCCTTTTGGATCAAATACCCGTTTGATTTCACGCATTAAGTTCAATGTGACTTCCGGAAAAGCTAGCGGCATATACGGACGTTGAACGTATCCAATCCCATGCTCACCAGATATTGTTCCACCCAAACGAACTACCTCCTTGAAAATTTCGGTAATTGCTTTTGGAAGTTCCTGTTCCCATTGCTCATCACTTAATTCGCCACGTATTATATTTACGTGCAGGTTCCCGTCGCCGGCATGACCATAACACACCGATTTAAAGCCATATCGAGCACCAACTGCTTTAACATGCGTCAGTAAATTAGGTAATTGATATCGAGGAACCACGGTGTCTTCTTCCTTGTAGGTAGATTGTGTTTTAACGGCTTCACCTACCTTTCTTCTTAAATTCCATAAAGCCGCCTTTTGCGCAGAAGTATCGGCAAATAAAATCTCGTCGGTTTCGAAGGTCTCAAGTACCGCGAATAATTGTTCAGCTTCACGCATCAATTGGTCTTGATCAAAGCCATCCAATTCAATGAGCAAATGCGCCTGATGAGTATCAGCTACTGGAATTGTTTCGTCACCAGTAAAAGCTTTTGCCCACAATAATGCATCCCGCTCCATGAATTCCATACCGCTCGGAATAATTCCTGCTTTGAAGATGGCAGGAACTGCTGCGCATGCCGTATTCGCATCGAAAAATGGAACCAGAAATAATACATCATGCGTTGGGTGAGGTAACAGCCTAAGTACGATTTTTGTAATTATTCCCAAGGTTCCCTCTGATCCAACAATCAATTGCGTAAGGTTGTATCCAGTGGCATTCTTTAAAACGTTGGCGCCTGTCCAAATGATTTCTCCTGTTGGAAGTACCACTTCAAGATTCAGCACGTAATCTTTTGTTACCCCGTATTTTACAGCTTTCGGACCTCCTGAATTTTCCGATACATTTCCCCCAATAAAACAAGAGCCCTTACTCGCTGGATCTGGTGGATAAAATAACCCATGCTCCTTTACGGCTTGCTGTAATACTTCGGTAATAACCCCAGGTTGCGTGGTGACTTGTAAATTATCGGTATCGATGTGAAGGATTTTATTGAATTTTTCCATAGAAATCAGTACTCCTCCATGCAAAGGCAAGGCACCACCACTTAATCCGGTTCTAGCGCCGGCGGGTGTTACGGGAATGGAATGTTCATGGCAATAGCTCATAATCTTTGATATCTCTTCGGCTGAACTCGGTATGAGTACCAATTCCGGCGGAAAAACAAAGTCCTCGGTTTCATCATGACCATATGCCAATAACAGCGATTGATCGGTATGGAATTTTATGCCTAAGGAACTTAGGTATTCAATCTGTGATTTGGTTAACTGTGCCATATAGCTACAAAAATGGGAATAAATCATGTATCCGAGTCCATTTGAGCATAACATTATACGTGTCGACGCCATTGGATTCTAACCTATTATTGCTACAAACCCAGAATGTAAGGCTCATTTACATCAAGATTTCATCACAGTATTTTGTTATAATTTCCTTATTTTTACAACAAATAAATACCTTGAGAGAAACCTTTATTATAGACGGAATTCGTACGCCAATCGGGAGTTTTGGTGGTGCGTTAGCTGCTGTTCGTGCAGATGACTTGTTAGCAATGACCATGAAAGCCTTGATTGCAAAACATCCCAATTTAAATGCTTCATTCATTGAAGATGCCATTATGGGATGTGCGAACCAAGCAGGAGAAGACAACCGGAATGTGGCGCGAATGTCAACCTTATTGGCTGGTTTGCCAACTTCTATTGGTGGAGAAACTGTAAATCGCTTGTGTGCCTCTGGTATGGCGGCCGCTGTAAATGCCTCACGTGCCATTAAAGATGGCGCAGGGGATTTATACCTCGCTGGCGGTGTGGAGCAAATGACACGAGCCCCTTTTGTGCTTTCAAAAGCAGGTGCAGCCTTTGGACGTGATCAGCAACTTTATGATTCATCGTTTGGTTGGCGCTTTGTCAATCCGCAAATGGAAAAATTGTACGGAGTGGATAGCATGGGAATGACTGCAGAAAATTTAGCGGAAATGTTTTCAATTTCCCGTGAAGATCAGGACGCATTTGCCTTTTGGTCGCAACAAAAAACAGCCGCTGCTCAAGCTAACGGTTTCTTTAATGACGAACTCATGGAAGTTCAAATACCCGTAAAGAAAGGCGAACCTATACGTTTTAATCGGGATGAATTTCCAAAAGCATCTACAACACTTGAGAAATTAGGTTCGTTGCGGCCTGCTTTTAAATCGGACGGTTCAGTAACGGCAGGAAATGCTTCAGGATTGAATGATGGGGCAATCAGTTTGTTAATTGGCTCTGAAACTGGAGTAAATCAAGTTGGATGCAAGCCCTTAGCGCGTATTGTTAGCGCAGCAATCAGCGGTGTTGAGCCACGCATTATGGGCATTGGTCCTGTAGAGGCGTCGAAAAAAGCGCTTTCCCGTGCCGGATTAACCTTAGACCAAATGGATCTTATTGAGTTGAATGAAGCCTTCGCGGCGCAGGTGTTGGCTTGTACACGTCAATTAGGGTTGGCGGATAACGACCCTCGAATTAATCCTAACGGTGGCGCAATCGCCCTCGGACATCCCCTTGGAATGACTGGAGCACGGATTTTATTGACGGCTGCTAGACAACTGAATGCAACAGGAAAACGATACGCCTTAGTTTCGATGTGTATCGGTGTAGGACAGGGGTATGCCACCATAATTGAACGCGTGTAATGAAGTACTATATTTTCTTAGTTGGATTGGTCGTTGCACTTGCAAGCTGTAAGAAGCAAGCCACTTCTTGGGACACCGAACTCGGAGCGCCATTGATTAATGACACCTTGGATTTATCCAAATTAACCGATAATCAAACCCTTGTTGGGAATGCAAACGGGACCTTGGATTTAGACCTTACCAAGACCATCTTAGATCTTGGATTAGCCGATATCGTTTCTATCCCTGACACCCAAGTGGTTCAGATTTTTAATCCGACCATCGCCTTAAATGTACCTGCAGGATTCAATGTATTTAATGAAACTGAAGAACATACCATCGATATTCCGGGCGTTCAGCTTAAGAAAATTCGGGTTCATAGTGGAAAAATTGACCTTAAAGTGTATAATCCACTTCCAACCAGCGTAACGTTCAATGTGACTTTACCCGGAGTATACAACAACGGACTTCTCTTTCAACAATCCCTAACCGTAGGAGCGGGTGATAATGCCAATCCAACCGTTGGTTCAGGTTCGCTTGACCTTTCCGGATATGAAATGGATTTAAGAGGAATCAACGGAATCTCTTTCAATATTTTACAAGCATCTGTAGTCGCTGTTACAGATCCTACAGGTCCTTCGGTAAGCGTAACGCCGGCGCAGCAATTTAAGGTAGAAGCCACCTTGAAAGATATCGCCTTAGATTATGCACGTGGATATTTTGGCAATCAAGTATTTAGCGATACAACAGGTTTAACGGTGGACTATTTGAATAACATCGTTTCAGGCCTGGTTGATGTGAATAACATTCAATTGAGTTTATCTCTTTCCAACGGAATGAAAGTCCCGGTGAAAAGCGAATTAACCTTGATTGAAAATGTTAACAGTACTGGGAATAATGTGGCGCTTGCTGCGCCTTGTATTGGTCAGGATTTGTATCTCGCTCCAGCCGTTGGTACATGGGATAACCTAACACCTTCTACCCAGCAAATTCAAATTAATTCACAGAACAGTAATGTAGAACAAGTGTTTGAAAACCTTGGTGCTACCATGAATCTTGGGTATAAAATCACCATAAACCCGAATGGAAATGTGAATGGCGGATGGGATGAAATCTTTTCTACCAGTCGGTTAAAAGTGGATCTACATGCGCAAATGCCTTTGCAACTTCAAGGGGACCAATTGACCTTGGCTGATACCTTTGCCGTTAGTTTAACTCAGAATACGGCTAAAACTCATGTTACGGGAGGATATTTTCAATTGGATGCCTCCAATGCATTTCCAATGCAATGTCAAATGAAACTATCTTTTTTAGATGCGAATTCACAGGTCATCGAAGAAACAATTGGGGACGCCTTAGTACTGAGCGCTGTGGCAGGTGCACAAAATGCATCTGGAATGTATGTTAAGAATTCAAGCGTGAAATTCTACTTATCCAAGACACTTATGGAACAAATTAATCAAGTGAAGTATATTCGCGTGGAAGGAATTCTGGATACGCCCAATCCGTCGGGTTCGGCCAATCAGCAAGTATCTATCCCGATGGGAGCATTTTTGCATGTGCGCCTGAAAGCCAAGTTACAAACTCAAATCGTCTATTAATGAAGAAATTTCATGTGATTTGGTGTGTATTGTTCGTTTATACGGGATTTGCACAACCTTTAAGGTCCTATGATGTTGATTCCAGCTACGCTGGGAAACAATTAATCTTAGTCAATGGAACGGTAGATTATAGTGCATCCACCATGCGTAATGAGGTATTGAGTCCCTTAATTTTTGGAGGGTACATCGATTCCATGGCTAAAGGCCGTTCAATGGATGCAGACAAACCCTTTAATACGGTCGGTTTTGAAGCAACGGCGAGCTATACGCACTATGTTTCCTTGAAAAATAAGGAAGGAAAGTCTTCGCGATGGATGATCGGTCCTACGCTCGGGTCTACCTTTATGGGATCGCTAAAATATACCTCAGACCTTTATACCTTGGCATTTTATGGGAATGAACCCTTCTTGGGGAAATACGCCGATTTTTCCTATTCCGAGGCAAGTTATTACCAGTTTCAAACCCTTGGCGTTTCATTGTTTGATCGCATCAGCCAGTCCGCTGCAAGCTTGAATTTAGTAGGCCTGAATTCGTATTACAAAGGTACACTGGGAGGACTTGACCCGATGAAGTTCTATTACTCAACGGAAGGCGACAGCATCTACGGGATTTGTAATGGGTCTTTCAGTCAACTTACTTCTCCGTCGTATTTTAAAGGGTTGGGATTAGCATTAAGCGGAGATTATCGGTTTAACATCGCGAATGAAGAAACAGGAAAATCCATGAGCATGCAATTGAGCATTAGTAATTTAGGTTTCGCTGTTAGCAATTCAGTTCAGACTCAAACGCTTGATACATCATTCGCCTTTGGTGGATATACTTTATCGCAACTTATTAATCGAGAAGGATTGCTTGCGCCAGGCTTTTCTTATGTGGACAGTTTACTAGAAACGGAAACTCGAAGTAAAGTCATTTTCTTACCGGCAAGTATTCAAATCTTCAATGTGATTAATACCCAAAGTCCTGTTCGAATTCAGCCTTCCTACGGGTTTCGAATGATTTTGATTCCAGGATATATTCCTTATGTATATGCCGGCTTAGTGACAAAAATCGTTCCGGGGTTACACCTAGGGCTGTGCGCGAGTTATGGTGGGTTTTCTGGGTTCAAACTGAATTCCGCCATTCATTATAACTACAAACGCCTAAGCTTGGGGATTGGTTCCGACAATGTGATCGGACTCGCTTCTAAGCGTGCCTTTGGTAAATCACTTTCAATCCGCTTGCGATGCGATATTTAATCTTAACGACATTCGGTTTTCTTTCCTTGGTAATGTTTGCTCAAGGAAGTTTCTACACCCAATATTCCGGTTCAGAATACGATATGGGACATGGGGTAGTACAATTACCTGATTCAAGCTATGTGCTTACTGGACGAAGTGGAAGTTGGGGAGACAATGCAGAAGCCTACCTGTTAAAAATAAGTAAAACCGGCGCTTATCAATGGTCACAACATTATGGAAGTTATGAATTTGATGAAGGTCGTCGTGTGCTGTCTCATGCCGTGAATGGGCTCTATGTAGCTGGGAGTTCGATGCTAAATCAAGTCACTGCATACGACCTCTACCTCTTGAATACCGACCCTAATGGAACCTTAACCTGGGAAAAACGTGTTGATTTAGGTGGATGGGAATTTACCAACGATGCCATACTAACCTTTGACGATGGGGTAGTTATGGTCGGTTCTTCACAAGACCCGAATTCTAGCAATAGCCGCGGATTTATTGTGAAGACCAATGCTGCAGGAGATACCTTGTGGTCTCGCTTTATTGGCGGAACGGAAACCAATGCGATTCATACTGTATTGGAATTACAAGACAGTATTTATGTGGTAGCAGGCACCTATTATAATGTAGATTCTACCCTAAATAAAGGATTTATAGCAGCATATCACGAAAATGGAACATCCCTTTGGTTTACGTCCATTGGCGATAAAGGCACCTTTGGAATAACAGATATGACCATCAACCTGAATCGATTTAACTTGACAGGTTGGAAGTTCGATCCTGTATTGAATGAGCACGACAACTACACCGGGCGCTATGAGTTTAATGGGAGTTTATTTTATGAATCCGTTTATGTGAACCCAGGAGATGTTATTCTGGATGAAGTAACCTTGAATGGTGCACAAACGAAGTTGTATGTTGGGTATAGAAACGAAAACTTAAGCAATCCCAATTTTGGTATGGACATAACGCTTGGACGGTTTAATACGAATTTCGATTGGGACAATGGTCCGATTTACATCAACCACGGGGGAGATGAAAAAGTAGAGCAATTCATTCCAACCATAGATGGCGGAGCCTTGGCCGTGGGATCAATTACCTATCCGATGAATGGAGGATCGTCCGTATTTGCGATGAAGATTGGTCCGAATGACGAATTTCAAACGGTTATCGGAAATGAACCGATGCTTCCATTGGTTGCTACAGAACCGATCGATGGGGTGGGGATTTCGCTATTCCCAAACCCGACGCAAGACGTCTTGAACATTTCGCTTTCGCAAGGCTTCGGCATGGTGTCATGCTTGGATTCTAAAGGTTTTGTGGTTCTAAGTCAAGAGATAGAAGCAGGGAAAACTGCAATTAATGTATCCGAGTTAACTGCTGGGGTTTATTTCATTCGTTACGCTGGAACAACCTGGAAATTCATCAAACTATGATTCGACTATTATTAGTTTTCCTTGTAGGTTTTAGTTGTTATGGCCAGGTGTTACCTCTAAATCGCAGTGTAGATTGGACCGTGGCTGGATTAACGGATACGAGTACGGCGGGTTTTACCTATTTCAATGCGGTGCAAGAAGGAGCGATTCCGGATGGCGTAACGTCGGTTAATTCGGTAATAGATAGCTTATTGCAATTGAATCAGCCGCTTGGGGTTCACGTGCATTTCCCCGCAGGCACCTATTTTTTTAATGCACCAATCAGTTTGCCGAGTAATTGTTTGATTACGGGGGATGGCACCTCAGCAACACATTTTGTATTCAATCAAGGAGGGACAGGGCATTCGATTCAAACCAATGGGGTAGTGCAAAGTGCAGATACCGCGTCGGTGGTCGTTCAAGGTGCTAAGGGTTCATTCTTTTTAGTGGTTTCTAATGTATCTCCGTTTGATACTGGTGATTGGATTCGAATTCAACAGCAAGATGCGGACTTGGTCTTTTCCAGTTGGGCGCAGGGTAGTGTGGGACAACTTGTTAAAATTGCTGGGATTTCAGGAGATACCTTATGGTTAAACTCTGAATTGCGTATGAATTATTCGTTGAACCGTCAACCCAAGGTAAAGCGTTTACTGATGAAGCGAAATATCGGACTGCAATGTTTTTCTATAGAGCGGATGGACAATACCGCACCGGAGCAGGCAAGTAGCATTCACTTCACGTATGCAGAAAACTGTTGGATCAGTGGAATAGAATCCAATAAAACCACCTTTGCTCACGTAGAGTTTGAGAGTGTGTCGAATAGCAAGGTGGAGAAATCGTATTTCTATGATGCCTTTGATTACGGTGGAGGCGGAAGAGGCTATGGTGTAGTAATGCACTTCACTACCAATGAATGTTTGATTGAGAATAACGTGTTTAAGCACTTAAGACACAGTGTATTGCTTCAGGCAGGTTCTAACGGTAATGTAACTTCATTTAATCATTCGACAGACCCGTATTGGACTAACGGAAATCCCTTGTTAGGCGCTAATTCAGCTGGAGAGTTGGTGTTGCATGGTAATTACGTATATGCCAATTTATTTGAGCAAAATGATGTGCAGAACATCGTGATAGATAATTCCCATGGGGCGAATGGTCCCTACAATACCTTCTTAAGAAACCGAGCGTCCTTGTACGGAATATTCTTTTCCGACAATACGAGTCCTTCACAGAACCTGATTGGGAATGAGATACCAAATACGGGATTTCCATACAGTGCGGTGAATTACAGCATACAGGGAAATGATCAGTTTACTTATGGTAACAACAATAAAGGAACGGTGGCGCCTGCGGGTACTTCGGCATTAACGGACATCAGCTATCACTATCTAACAAAACCAGTGTTTGTTCAGGATTACCAATGGGGAAAGATTGGTTTTCCCAGTACAATGAATGCTGCGACTGTACCTGCAACGGATCGTTATGAAGCAAACGATATCTTTGCTGGGGCTTGTGGAACCGAAGATTTTTATGCAGGAATGCTTGAGCAAGAACTCCTTGGGATTTATCCGAATCCGGCGGAATCTGTATTGCATGTAATGCGTGGGGGCTCAGAATCCTTTGAAATACTGGACATGCAAGGACGTTCGTGGCTAAGGGGCAATCTGAATACCGATGGAACGATAGAAATAGCGCACTTACCCATTGGTGTGTATCTGTTGCGTATAGGCAATAGCAATATACGATTCATAAAATCCTAATTGGAATTAATTATATTTGAACATAGGCTAAAAATTCGGCCAAAACACTCTATTATGGGCAAATCTATGCAATACAAAGTAAGGACAGAAAGTTAACCTAATGCATGACAATAGATAGAAAAGTAATTTTATATATTTCAATGAGTTTAGACGGCTACATAGCGACTAAAGACCACTCGCTTGAATTTTTATCGATTGTTGAGCAAGAAGGCGAAGACTATGGTTACAACGACTTTGTTAAATCTGTTAACACAGTAATTATTGGCAGAAAAACTTATGAAAAAGTAATCGCAATGGGTTATGAATATCCGCATACCGACAAAGACGTTTACATAATAACAAGAACTGAAAGACCTTCAATTGGAAATTTTAAATTTTATACAGGCGAACTAATCCCACTAGTAAATAGCTTAAAAAACCAATCGGGAAAAAATATTTATTGTGACGGTGGGGCTGAAATTGCAAATGAACTAATAAAAAATAATTCAGTAGATGAGTATATAATTTCAGTTATTCCAATTCTACTTGGAGACGGCATTAAGCTTTTCAAAGATGGTCGACCGGAACAAAAATTAGAACTTGTTTCAGCAAAACAATTTGATAAAGGATTAACTCAACTACATTACAAGCGTGCAGCCAAATAGTCGAATAAAAAACGTAGAACAAGAAGCCCGAACTGCTCACAGCACCTAGTGGGCATTGGGCGGTCTAGGTCATCGCTCGGGCAGAAATAGTTGCCGCTTCGCGTTTTTTTATTTGCCCTCACTATAAACATTTGAGATTATAGACAGTTGATGATTCGAGAGCCCAACGGTCAGTAGCCGCAAACCGTTAATTAACCAAATGCAGTCGTACTAAATTTTTTTTAATGATACTATCATGTGATAGTATAATAATTGAACCATCTTTAAAGATACTGTGCAATTTAACGCTTCTTCCTTCGGCTTACCTCAGCACTTATTAAACCCAATTCACGTCCGGTTTGACCAGCAACCGAGGTGTTCTCGTCGGCTCTGCGTAACAAGTAGGGTAGGACCTCTTTAACAGGACCAAAGGGAACGTATTTCGCTACATTATATCCCGCATTGGCAAGATTGTATGAAATGTGATCACTCATGCCCAGGAGTTGAGCGAAAAAGAATTTTTCATTGGTGTTTTCCAGGTTTTTCTCCGCCATTAATTGCGTTAACAGCATAGAGCTCTCTTCATTGTGCGAACCCGCACACAAGGCGTAATGATCCGAGTGAGTGACCATAAACCGTAACGCCTCGTTATAGTCGCGGTCTGTTGATGCTTTATCGGGTTGAATCGGGGAGGGGTATCCCATTTTTTGGGCGCGCTCCCGCTCTTTTTCCATATAGGCGCCACGCACTAACTTGACCCCATAAATAACACCCCGTGCTTTAGCTAACTCCAATTGACACTTCAAAAACTCTAAGCGGTCATGTCGATACATTTGCACCGTATTGTATATAATGGCGCGTTGCGTATTGTGCTTGCACATCATTTCAAAGGTCCAAGCGTCCAATACAGGTTGAATCCAAGTCTCTTCTGCATCTATAAACAAGCGCACTTGGTTTTTTGCCGCAGCTTCACAAATGCGTTCGAAGCGGGATTTTACGGCTGAAATTTCTTTCAGTGTTTCTTGAGAAGGTGTTAAGGAGTTATCCGATGCGATTTCAAGTAATTCAAAGCGACCAATGCCCGACACTTTGAACACCGCAAAAGGGATCGATTTCGAGGTCTTTGCCATGTCAATGGTAGAAATGATAATTTGAGTCGTATGTTCAAAATCATCATCCGATGTTTTGCCTTCAACTGAATAGTCTAAGATGGTACCTACACCAAATGCGCCTAATTCTTCAATACGTCCTGTACAATCCTCAATGGTTTCACCTCCACAAAATTGCTTGAAAATGGTAGCTTTAATTATGCCGGAAATCGGTAGCCGAAGCGCTAATGCAAGGTTGGTTGCCCATTTGCCAAAACTCACAACACTCGGTGATGCAATGACTTTGAATAATAAATTGGCACGTCTTAAGTCACGGTCCGATTTGGATTTAAATGCGACTTCGGTATTTGTAAAATCTAACATATACAAAATTAACGCTTTTTTGGGAGTCAACGCGGCATAAAGTTTAATACCTTTGACCTATGATGACCATCCAATTTAATGGGACTCCAATTCATGTCGGTTCGCTGGAATCCGGTCCGTTTAACGTCTTGTTGGAGGAGTACAGCACGCGTAAAAAGGTCATTGTAGTGGATGAAAACACCCACGATTGTTGCCTCGAGTATTTGCTCACAGCCTTTCCTTCGCTAGAAGAGGCGGAAGTGATGTTACTGCCTGCCGGAGAAGAGAATAAAGCCCTTGAAGTTTGTTATCAGGTATGGTCAGCTATGCTGGAATATCAGATTAATCGAAACGACCTAGTGATTAATTTAGGAGGTGGTGTGGTAACTGACCTTGGGGGGTTTATCGCCTCGGTGTACAAACGTGGGATTGATTTTATTCATATTCCAACGTCACTGATGGGAATGGTAGATGCCGCGATTGGTGGGAAAAATGGAGTGGACTTGAACGGACTAAAGAACATCATCGGAACCATTACTCAACCCCAAGCGATTTTTGTAGATGCTGGATTTTTAGAGACCTTACCCGCCGAGGAGATTTTCAACGGGTATGCTGAAATGTTGAAGCATGCACTTATTTTAGATGCTGCATATTGGAACCAGCTGAAGGTGCTTAATACAGAGGAAGAGCTAATTCAATTGACAAACATTATTAGATCCATAGAACTTAAAAAACAAGTAGTAGAGTTGGATCCAACCGAAAAAGGGCAGCGGAAATTATTAAATTTTGGTCATTCGCTTGGACATGCCTTGGAATCATATTTTTTAAGCAAGCAACCTATTGCCCACGGTCATGCCGTAGCACTTGGAATGATTGGGGAAAGTTATGTTTCCTATAAACGTGGTGTACTTGCCTTAGATGCATACCGAGAAATTGAGCAATGCATTATTCGTGTTTTCCCTATGCTAGAAATCCCAGAGGAAGCCATAGAAAAACTGATAGAACTCATGCGAAACGATAAGAAGAACGAACGTAATACCTTGAATTTTGTCCTATTGGAATCCATTGGAAAAGCACAAGTCAATGCAGAAATGACTTCATCAGAAGTAGGGGAGGCCTTACTTCATTTATCCCTACTTGCGCAACACGGCAACTAACAAAAAAGGCCCCCAAGGGAGCCTTAAACATGCTAATTGATGAAATCCATTAACGGATGATGGTCATTTCATCTACAATGTGTTTCGCTCCAGAAAATTTATCGATGATAAACAATACGTAACGAATATCCACATTAATGGTCTTCTGTAGGTTTGAATCAAAAATTACATCCCCGGCCATTGCTTCAATGTTGCCGTCAAATGCCAATCCAATTAATTCTCCTTTACCGTTTAATACAGGAGATCCAGAGTTTCCTCCAGTGATGTCATTATTCGTTAGAAAGTTTACTGGCATATGACCGTCTTTGTCTCCATATTCTCCGAAATCTTTTGTGTTATTTAACTCAATTAATTGCTGCGGTAAGTCAAACTCTTCATCCTTCGGCTTGTATTTATTAATCGTGCCTTGCAAGGTGGTGTAGTAGTTCACACGGGCGTCATTTCGTTTATCTGCCGGTAACGCACTCACTGACCCATAAGTCAAACGCATGGTACTGTTTGCGTCTGGATATTTTACGGGGCTTAAACCAGACTCACGCATTCCTTTTACCAATTTACGGTAAGCTTTCATATAGTCTGCTTGTAACTGTTGCATTTCTGGCGTAGTTGCATTCAAATGTGCGATTAACTCTTGAGAGAATTTAATCATCGGATCATTCGCGATTTCATTCTTGGTCTCTCCGTTGATCCACGACATTAATTTTTCTTTGTTACTGAACACAGAAGTAGAAAGCATAGTAGTTACGCGCATTGCTACTGCGTCAGGACTATCGAACGAAGCAGGAAGTTTATATCCAGCGTTCATGATGTATAGCATTAGACCGTTTAAAAGAATGTCTTTTTCCGTAGGTAATGAAACGGTGGCATAAAATTCTTCTACGGAGGCTAGCACACTTTCTTTTAACTCTTTTTTCTTAGTGGCATCAGCTTTTTCGTATTCCATTAATTTCGCGCCTAGGTTTCTTGAAATCATAGCAAATTCCGAAGACCGCAATAAGATGGAGAGGTAATTATCATGTCGAGACTTTTCGTTGGTAGCCGCATAGTATTTGTTAATAGTAGCCACTACATTTCCGTATTCTTTACGGTTTTTACGTTTGTTTGCCCATTTGTCGAATGCGGCTTCGTTAATTGCTTTTGATTTTGCCGTTTCAAACTTCGTTAAGGCATCAATCATTCCTTGACGGTTTTTCCAATAGTTTGCTAACCTTGCATATTTCGAAGCATAGTTCAAACGAACTTCATCGTCTTTGTCCATGTAATTCTTCATGGCATCCATGGCTGTTTTAGAGGCTTCAACCCAAGCAGGGTAGGCATACTTAACATTTTGGTCGATTCCTGAGGCAGGCAACCAACGGTTGGTTCGACCTGGAAAACCAAGAATCATGGCGAAATCACCTTCCTTAATCCCTTGAATGTTAACTTTCAAGTGAACTTTTGGTGCTAATGGAACATTCTTAGTAGAGTACTCAGCCGGATTGCCGTTAGCATCTGCATAGATTCTAAACATGGAGAAATCACCGGTATGACGAGGCCATTCCCAGTTGTCGGTGTCGCCACCAAACTTACCAATTGAATTAGGAGGTGTACCTACCAAGCGAACGTCTTTATAGTCTTGGAATACGAAATAGTAGTATTCGTTTCCTTGGAAAAAAGAACGCACATTGACTACATATTTTCCACCTTCACTGTTTTCTTTTTCAATTAAGGCAATTTCTTCTTTAATGATTTTCTCGCGTTCCGCTTCTGTCATTTGGTCATTTACTTTACCTAAAATTCGTTTAGAAACATCATCCATTCGAACAAAGAAGCGAACGAACAGAGATTTTGGTTTCAACTCGTCGGCTTTCGTTGCTGCCCAATACCCATTGGTAAGGTGGTCTTGCGCTGGGGTAGATAATTCAGCAATGGCGTCATATCCGCAGTGATGATTGGTTAATACTAGGCCTTGAGATGAAATCAATTCAGCGGTACAACCCCCGTTAAATTGGACAACAGCATCCTTTAAACTAGAATGGTTAATGCTGTAAATTTCTTCGGCTGTTAATTGCAATCCGAGTTTCTCCATATCACGTTGATTCAAACGTTCAATGAACATTAAGAACCACATTCCTTCGTCGGCTCGAACAAAGAACCCAACAAAAAGGACAATGGCTAAGAGTGTGTGTTTCATGTTTTTCATAGTTTTCTGAATTAAGGATGGCTAATATAGTGAAATAAGTAGAATTTAATTCGCTTTTTG
>Ga0315907_10001655_pt1 | contig 29770 bp, 39 predicted proteins | sample LakEriMetagenome_3_FD_203525 | JGI IMG/M metagenome (GOLD analysis project Ga0315907, IMG submission 203525) | Freshwater fungal communities from buoy surface, Lake Erie, Ohio, United States - Buoy 12 MA123 | ecosystem: Environmental > Aquatic > Freshwater > Lake > Lake biofilm | place: USA...
CACCGCACGATGGGCAGGTCGTGTAGCCCAAGTCGTAGCGGTACTTGTTCACGGGCTTGCCGCACACCTTTGGCTTGCTGGACTTGTCTCGCTTGTTGGCGACCACAGCCATGCAGGTGTAGTCATCGGTGTTGTCATCATCCATAAGCATCTCCTGATATCAGGTGATAACACCTGTTATCGCCGCTTGTACTCTTCGTGCAGATCGTGTTCGGTCTTCTCGGTGTCGATGCCGCCGTGGTCCTCCAAGAGTCCTACCACGACATACGCCGGGACATTGCCGTAGACCGTGTTGGTCAGGTCGGTCGAGTCTTCCGCGTACTGCGCGATGCGGTCATCCTCACGGGACGGGTAGCCCAACTCGAAAGTCAGGTAGCCGTACTGACCGGGGTTGTTCACTCGCGGGAAGCAGTAGTGCATATCGCTTGCTTGCACCGATACCTTGAACCCGTCCTTGCAGGTGATGGCCGGGACGGGCATACGATATGGTCTGCGTATCCCGTAGATGACCTTGCCGCTACGGACATGGTTCTGGATGTACTCGACCGTGTTCATTCGGCCTTCCCAAAACTTGTCTGCGCTCATGTTGTCTCTCCTGATAACAGTTGTTATCGGTTGTTGAACTTCGTGGTCAGGCGCAACAGGTCGCGCTCGGTGGCTGGACGCGGCGGTGCTTCACGCGCTACCTCTTGCAGGGACTTGGTGACCACCCATGTGGCGAGTAGCGGAGACTTCGGACGGCGCACGATCACCTTGACGGGCTGACGGCTCCTGCGTTGCAGCAGGATGCGCGGGGGTGTCTGGCTGGACTTGAGCGGCTGCACGCCTTCGGTGGCGGCAAGCCACATGGCTCGGTCGTTGTTGGACTCAGACATGATGACCTCCTCGGTCGGTTGTGGGACATGGAAAAACCGATAACACCTGTTATCGGGGTGGAAATTTTGTGATGTTCCGTAGCAAGTGTGCAGCAGGTAGTTGTCATCCTGCTAAATGGTTGAAAATTTAATGCCATGTTTTGAGGAAAATCAAAGACTTAGCCTGTGGATATCATCCTATAACGGTGGCGAAATTTTAAAATGGGCATAGTGTGCAGGGTGTGCAATTGAGCGTAACAAAATAAAATCCAATGGGATCATGATGTTACGCGCTTAAAAGTTGGCGACCGGTGAAAAATGGGGTTTTTAACGCCCCAAAGCACTTTTGGCCTCCTGCGCACCTCCAAATCAAAATTCCAACGCGTTAATAGATAATTTTTTCAAATTCCTAGGGGGGTATATATATAAGAAACATTGCACACTTATATAAAAAGACCCCCAAAACTCCTACAGAATCAACGACTTAACCCTGTGTAGTGATACTGCACATCAACTGCACAAACTACACACTACGAATTGCTAGTACACATGACCAGCATCTTGCCGATAACACCGTGTTATCGGTTGATCCAAAACTTGTCGGCGCTTGTCGCATTTGTCGCGCGCCTGTCGCCATGATAGTTCGCGCTGCGCAAACGCCGCGCAAACAAAAACCCCCCTGCACCTCGCGGTGCAGGGGGGCGACCTCACTAGGTCAGGCGGCGATACCCGTCGGACGGCCCATCGGCGTGAGCGTATCCGCGCCGTGGCTCGGCCCGGTTGCCGTACCTTCCACGATGGAAGGTTTCACGACGAGCGCGGCTAGCGCGGCCTCAAGGTGGGGATACGCTGCCGCCCCCGCCCCGGCCTTTTGCAGCCGCGTCAGCACCTTTGCCACGGCCTCGGTTGCCTTGTGGACGGCATCCGCTTTCCCGGCCTCGGCACGTTGTGCGACCGTCATCCCGGCCACCTCGGCCTTGGCCTTGGCCTCGGCCTCGGCGTCTGCCTTGGCCTTGGCCTCGGCCTTGGCGCGTACCTCAGGCAAGTACTCCTTCAGGCGCGATACCATCGTATTCGCCGTAGTGCGTACCGTCTGATAGGCATCCCGTAGCGCGGCCCGTTCGGCCTTGAACGCCGCGACTGCCTCGGCCTCATCCTCCCCCTCGGCCTTGGCGCGGGCGCGTGCCTTGGCTACCTCCATAGCCTCGTCGTCGCTGTTGGCCTTGGGCAATTCCGACCCCTTGCGCCAGACGCTAGGCGCGTCTGGCACCTCGGAGATACGCAGGGCCGGGATTACCAGTTCGGCCCGAATAGCCTCCTTCGCCTCGCTGAACGCGGCGAGAGAAGCGATACCGTCAGCGGCGAGGGCCTCGGCGGCCTTGACCCATCGCCCGGTCACCTCGGCCTCGGCCTTGGCTACCGTGTCGGCCCCGGTCAGGGCCTCGCGCACAGCGGCGCGTGTGGAATCATTGAAACGCATAGACTGGTTCCTCTCGGTTGTGCCTCGGCCTCACCGATAACACGTGTTATCGGTTAGCCTCGGCGTGGATTGACAAGCAGCACGGGAAGCCGCGAGGGACTACCCTACTAATAGTAGACCATAAACAAGTGTCAGATGCAAGCACTTTCGACATCGACCGGGGCGACCCCCACCGCACCCCGGCCCCCCGCGTGGAGTTTGGAGTCCCAGCGTGTGTCGGCTACTCTATGATCTGCACATCCCATCATCACTTTTAAATCCAATCACGTATTCACAAATTTTCCTAAGTTGACCCCCACCCCCCTGTATATAAAAACACCCCCGGTTGTCTTGTTGGGTCCCTCCAAATGGGGTATACCTACATACGGTGTCTGGCAGGGTGCGCCTGCAGCGTCTGGATAGCCCGTTGCTGGTTTCGGGAATGGAAGTCCAGTGGACAAGGTCGAAATGAATCTCCTCCTCTTTCCTCGACCCACGTGATCCCCGGCAGGTAGGGCCTGCACACCATTTACATTTCAAGTACTTATTGATACATTCCGGCCCCATGCCGGTTGTAGCCACGCCAGAGTTGGGGATCCCGTTCCCCTTCGATACAACTCCGGAAGAACTTCAGGACTTCCGTGCAAAAGCGCGGGCGATGCTTGCTACCCTGAATGAACTTGAGTCGCAGGGCGTCAAGGTCGATGTGTCGGACGAAGACCGCAAGGTTTCTCATGAGATCTTGGCGTCCGAAGAGATGCCGCAACCCAAAGACCTCACTCCGGGGACCATAAAGCACCTCAACACCATCCTTTCTGAGTACGACAGAGAGGTCTTTGACGTACATCGTCGCCTTCGTGCTTATGTCACCAACAAGTTGATCCTCGATTCTTCAGACCCAGACCCCAAGACACGCCTCAAGGCTCTTGAACTTCTTGGTAAGGTGTCCGGTGTGGGACTCTTCTCCGACCGTGTAGATATCAACGTCACACATCGCACCGTGAAAGACATCGAAACGGAACTGCGCAAGACGTTGGAACTGTACGATGTCGAGTACAGCGTCGTACCTGCTACAAAATCCGTCAGCCTTGCTGATATCGACCTCGATTCCGAGTTAGGTAATGGACGCAACACTGCTTCGTGAAGTCGAGACGCGGCTTCCGAACCTGCCGCCAGAGGCGCAGCAGAAGGTCGGGCAGTTGCTGGCTGAAGCGCGCAAGGTTGGATCCCGTGAAAAAGCCAAAAGCGAGTTCATGGCATACGTAAAATACGTATGGCCGGGGTTCATCCACGGAAAACATCACGAAAAGATGGCCGAAGCCTTCCAAAAAGTGGCGGAAGGTAAGGTAAAGCGGCTCATCATCAACATGCCACCGCGTCATACCAAGTCAGAATTCGCTTCTTACCTCCTTCCAAGTTGGTTTTTAGGGCGTTTTCCGGGCAAAAAGATCATCCAAACCTCTCATACAGCCGAGTTGGCGGTGGGGTTTGGTCGAAAAGTGCGTAACTTGGTCGATTCCGACCGTTACAAGGACATCTTTCCCCAAGTAGCCCTTCAAGCGGACTCAAAAGCAGCCGGAAGATGGGCTACCAACTATGCAGGCGAGTACTTCGCCATCGGTGTGGGCGGTGCTGTGACCGGTAAGGGCGCGGATCTGCTCATCATCGATGACCCGCACTCGGAACAGGAGGCTACGCTGGCCGAAACCAACCCGGAGGTCTACGACAAGACCTACGAATGGTACACATCAGGCCCTCGTCAGCGTCTTCAGCCGGGAGGAGCCATCGTCATCGTCATGACCCGGTGGTCCAAGAAGGATCTGACCGGTCAAGTGGTCAAAGCAGCGGCGCAACGGGATGGTGAAGAGTGGGAAGTCATCGAGTTTCCCGCTATTTTGCCGTCTGGCAAGGCACTTTGGCCCGAGTTCTGGAAACTGCAGGAGTTGGAAGCCCTTCGACAGGAACTCCCTGTCGGAAAGTGGATGGCCCAGTACCAGCAGCAACCAACTTCGGATGTTTCAGCCATCATCAAACGGGAATGGTGGCGAGTTTGGGAAAAAGACGGCCCACCGTTCTGCGAATACATCATCCAGTCGTGGGATACGGCGTTTCTTAAGACGGAACGGGCCGACTATTCAGCCTGCACAACGTGGGGCATCTTTACCCAACCCGATGAAACCGGGAAAGAGCAGTCAAACATCATACTTTTAAATGCTTTCAAGAAACGTATGGAGTTTCCTGAACTGAAGCAGGAGGCGTTCAACGAGTACAAGTACTGGGAGCCAGACAGCCTCATAGTGGAGGCCAAAGCGGCGGGCAGTCCGCTGATATTTGAACTCAGGGCGATGGGTATCCCGGTTCAGGAGTTCACGCCTAGCAAAGGCAACGACAAGATCGCCCGCCTGAACGCTGTTGCAGACATCTTCGCTTCAGGTCGGGTATGGGTCCCTGAGACCCGTTGGGCGGAGGAACTGGTCGAGGAAGTGGCAAGTTTTCCCTCCGGTGAGCATGATGACTTGGTAGACTCCATGACGCAGGCTCTTTTACGGTACCGCAAAGGCGGGTTCATCAGACTTGCATCGGACGAGCCAGAACCGACGAAGTGGTTCAAGAGTCACAGGCGCGAAGGGTACTACTAGGAGAATCTAGATGGCTGTCGATAAATCCCTCTACGAAGCCCCGGTTGGTCTTGGCTCACTATCTGATGAGCCAGCCCTTGAGATCACGATTGAGGATCCGGAAGCGGTGTCCATCGGTATGGACGGAGCCGTCATCGACCTCATCAAGTCGGAGCCGCGTGCGGACAAGTTCGACGCCAACCTCGCGGATTACATGGACGAGGGCGAGTTGGCGAAGATGGCCTCCGAACTCATCCGCGACTACGAGACCGACTGTTCCGACCGCAAGGAGTGGCTCGACACCTATACGAAGGGTCTCAAGATCCTCGGCCTCAAGTATGACGACCGGACCGAGCCGTGGCCGGGTGCGTGTGGCGTGACCCACCCGCTCCTCATGGAGAGCGCGGTCAAGTTCCAGTCCGAGACCATCATGGAGACCTTCCCTGCGGCGGGTCCCGTCAAGACCAAGATCGTCGGTAAGGAGACTACCGAGAAGAAGGAAGCCGCCATCCGTGTCGCGGATGACATGAATTACCAGTTGACCGAGGTCATGAAGGAGTACCGCCCGGAACACGAGCGGATGCTGCTCAGTCTCGCCTTGGCGGGCAACGCCTTCAAGAAGGTCTACTTTGATCCTTCGCTCGACAGGCAGTCGGCGGTCTATGTCCCGGCAGAGGACATCGTCGTGCCATATGGTGCGTCCAACATCGAAACAGCGGAGCGCGTCACGCACCGGATGCGCAAGACCAAGAACGATCTGCTGAAACTTCAGCACGCAGGGTTCTACCGCGACATCGACCTGCCGGATCCCATCCCACAGATGGACGAGGTCGAGAAGCAGAAAGCGACCGACCAAGGCTTCTCAGCGACAGCGGACAACCGCTACCTCCTGCTGGAGATGCACGTCAACATCGACCTGCCGGGTTACCCGGATGTGGACGACGACAACAACGAGACCGGGATCGCGCTGCCGTACGTGGTCACCATCGAGAAGGGCACCGGGACGGTGCTGGCGATACGACGGAATTGGCGCGAAGATGACGACCTCAAGCAGAAGCGACAGCACTTCGTCCACTATGGATACGTCCCCGGCTTCGGCTTCTACTACTTCGGACTTATCCACCTCATCGGCGGGCATTCCAAGACCGCTACTTCTCTCCTGCGCCAACTTGTCGATGCGGGAACTCTCAGCAATCTTCCGGGTGGCTTCAAAACTCGCGGCTTGCGTATCAAGGGAGACAACACGCCCGTCCCCCCCGGAGAGTACATAGACGTAGACGTCGCCTCGGGCACCATCCGCGACAACATCATGCCGCTCCCGTACAAGGAGCCGAGCCAGACCCTCTCCCTCCTGATGGACAAGGTCATCGAGGACGGTCGCCGCTTCGCTGCGGTGTCAGACCTGAAGGTCTCCGATATGTCCTCGCAGGCCCCGGTCGGTACGACGCTTGCCATCCTTGAGCGTGTCCTCAAGGTCATGACGGCGGTGCAGGCCCGTATCTACTACACGATGAAGCAGGAGTTCAAACTCCTCGCGGGCATCATCCGTGACAACACCCCGGACGAGTACTCGTACGAGCCGGAGGTCGGCAAGCCGAGCGCCAAGAAGTCCGACTACGACAGCGTCGATGTCATCCCGGTGTCGGATCCGAACGCTGCGACCATGTCGCAGAAGATCGTGCAGTATCAGGCCGTGCTGCAACTTTCGCAGACCGCACCGAACATCTATGACCTGCCCCACCTGCACAGGCAGATGATCGAGACGCTGGGCGTCAAGAACGCTGAGAAGATCATCCCGCTTCCCTCGGATGCCAAGCCGCGTGATCCCATCACCGAGAACATGGACCTGATGACGGGCAAGCCGACCAAGGTCTTCATGTATCAGGACCACGAGGCTCACATCCAAGTCCACATGGCGCTGATGCAGGACCCGAAGATCGCTGGAATGATCGGGCAGAGTCCGCAGGCGCAAGCGATGCAGGCGGCTATCCAAGCGCACGTTATGGAGCATATGGCGTATCAGTACCGCCGCGAGATTGAGAAGCAATTGGGTACAGCCCTGCCCCCCTTGCCGCAGGACGACAGCGACGAGTACAACCTGCCGCCTGAGTTTGAGGCCCAGTTGTCGCAACTTGCTGCGATGGCCGCAGCCCGCGTCCTCCAGAAGGATCAGGCCGAAGCGCAGATGCAGCAGGCGCAGCAGCAGCAGCAGGATCCGCTCATCCAGATGCAGCAGATGGACCTCCAGATCAAGCAACTTGTGGCGCAGACGAAGGCGCAGCAGGCTCAGATCGACGGTCAGATCAAGATGATGGAGCAGCAGCGCAAGCAGCAGAAGGACATCATGGACGCCGCTGCCAAGGCAGATGAACTCGACCTGCGTCGTTCGGAGATCTCTGGGCAGCAGCAGTTGGAAGGCGCAAAACTTGGTGTAAACATCGAGGAGCATAAGGCCGAGCAGAGACGTGAAGGGGTACGCCTCGGCGTCGAGATCGGCAAAGCGAAAGAAGCCGCTGAGATCCAGCGCGAATCCGCCCGTAATCGGGCGCAACCCAAGAAAGGTGAAGAATGAGTTATTCCAACGCTCTGGAGTACTTGGTCAGCAAGTACGAGGAAGAGCGCACGTTGATCATCGAGGCTTTGGTCCAAGGCAAGTTGGACGAGGCCGAGTACAAACGTCTTTGCGGGGCGTTACAGGGTCTTGAACTCGCAAAGAACCATGTGAAAGACCTTGCAAAACGCTTGGAGCGCGAAGATGAGTAATATCGATGTAGAGAAGACGCAGGCAGAGGCGGCGAAAGCCAAACTCCTGCCAGAGCCGAAGGGGTACCACATCTTGTGTGCGGTACCTCATGTCGAGGAAGAGTACGAAAGCGGCCTCATCAAGGCTGAGGACACCAAGAAGGTCGAGGAGCAGACGACTGTCGTCCTGTTCGTCGTCAAGATGGGAAACCTCTGCTACAAGGATGAGTCCCGCTTTCCGACCGGACCGTGGTGTAAGGAAGGCGATTTTGTCCTTACCCGTCCGTACGCAGGTACCCGCGTGGTCATCCACGGTCGGGAGTTCCGCATCATCACCGATGACAGGGTTGAAGCCGTTGTTGATGACCCCCGTGGCATCCGCCGCGCATAAGGAGTAGACCATGCAGCAGGAAGAGTTTAAGTTCCCGGACGAGATCGAAAATACCAATAAGAATCAGGCAGATACGCCTGAATTGGAGATCAAGATCGAAGACGATACTCCGCCAGAGGACCGTGGCCGTAAGCCGCTCCCGAAGGAGATCGTGGACGAACTGGATAAGGATGACCTTGAGGAGTACTCCGAGAAGGTCAAGAAGCGCCTCGGCCAGATGAAGAAGGTCTGGCACGACGAGCGCCGTGAAAAGGAGCGCGTTGCCCGCGAGAAGGACGAGGCCCTCCGATTTGCCCAGACCCAGTTTGAAGAGAACCGCCGTCTCAAGCAGCGCCTTGGGGTGGGCGAAAGGGCCTACATCCAAGAGGTCACCAAGGCGGCTACCGGGGAACTTGCCACGGCCAAGGAGCGCCTGAAGCAGGCTTACGAGTCGGGTGACGGGGAAAAGATCGCGGAGGCTCAGGAAGCCCTGACCGACGCCAAACTGAAATTGAAGGATTACGAACGCTTCCGACCCTCTTTACAGGAGTCGGAAGAAGGAGTACAACAGTCTCAACAGGTGACGGCACCGCCACAGGCCGCTCCAGCCGCTGACCCAAAAGCAGAGGCTTGGAAGGCAAAGAACTCGTGGTTTGGTGAAGACGAGGAGATGACCGCCCTCGCACTCGGCCTGCACGAAAAACTGGTCCGATCTGGAATCGATCCGCGTAGTGACGATTACTACAAAGAGATCGACAGGACGATGCGTAGGCGATTCCCTGAAAATTTTGAGGGTAATGCCGAGCAAACGATGGAAAGGGACGAGAAGCCTTCTCCACGCACAAAGCCAGCCAATGTAGTGGCTCCGGTAACGCGGGGATCCGCGCCGCGTCAGGTCCGCCTGACTCCGACTCAAGTTGCACTTGCCAAGAGACTTGGCTTGAGCAATGAACAGTACGCAAAAGAACTTTTCAAACTGGAGAATTTCAATGGCTGAGAATCGTTTGGCTCGTGAACTTGAAAACCGAGAATCAACGCAGCGTAAGCAGTCTTGGGCACCGCCCCAGACTCTGCCTGAACCCACGCCGCAGGACGGTTGGGTGTTCAGATGGATCAGGACCTCCATGATGGGGCAGTTGGACCCCACGAATGCGTCCGGTAAGTTCCGTGAGGGTTGGGAGCCTGTGAAGGCCGAAGACCATCCTGAACTTATGTATCAGGCCGACCCCAATTCCAAGTTCAAGGGGAATGTGGAAGTCGGCGGGCTGTTGCTGTGCAAGGCTCCGGCTGAACTGATGAAGCAGCGTGACGAATACTACGCCAAGCAGAATCGGTCGCAGATCGAGTCCGTGGACAGCAACTACATGAGGCTGAACGACGAGCGTATGCCGCTTTTCAAGGAAAGGCGCTCGACCGTCGAATTCGGCAAAGGCAAATAACTTTTTAGGAGTCCTACATGGCTTATCCGTCTGTCGATGCCCCTTACGGGCTTAAGCCGATCAACCTGATCGGCGGACAGGTGTTCTCGGGTAGCACTCGGATGTATCCCATCCAGTACGGCTACGCTACGAACATCTTCAACGGTGACTTCGTCGTGTTGTCTCGCGGGTTTGTGACCCGTGCGGCTGTCGCGGCGACCACCTCCTCCAACGCTGTGACTGGCGTGTTCCTCGGCTGTTCGTTCACCAACCCGGTGACCAAGCAGAAGACGTTCTCCCAGTTCTGGCCCACCGGAACCCTCGCGGGTGACGCCGTGGCGTACGTTTGTGACGATCCGGATACCGTCTTCAAGGCGGTGGTCTGCTCGGCCACGACCGTTCTCGCTTCCGGTGCCAAGGCCCTCGTCGGTACCAACCTGTCGATGATCGATAACGCGGCTGTCGCGTCGAGCCTTGCCACGGGCAACTCGGCCAACGCCGTCCTTGCCCCGACTGCTACCCCGGTCACTTCGATCCTGCCCGTCCGTTGTGTCGGTCTGGTGGAAGAGACTGCGTATCAGGTCACGGGCACGGGTTCGTCGTCGGGCACCACGATCACGCTGACTGGTTCGGGTCTCTCGGGTGCTATCCCGGCTGGCACGAGCGTGGCGTATCTTGCGTCCAATGGTCAGATCATCGAGACCTCGTCGTTCGTCACGACTGCGGCCTCGGCTGGTGCGACCTCGGTCACGATCAACTCGGCGGTTGCCGTTCCGGGTGGCGTCACCGCTATCCCGGCAGCGTCCAGCATCCTCTTCACCGTGTACAATGAAGTTCTGGTGAAGATCAACCTGCTGACGCACGGCTACTACAGCAGCACCACGGCTTAAGGAGCAGTAAGACATGGCTATTTCACGCGCACAACTTCTGAAGGAACTGCTCCCCGGCCTGAACGCTCTGTTCGGCATGGAGTACAGTCGCTATGGCGAGGAACACAAGGAGATCTACGAGACCGAGACCTCCGAGCGTTCCTTTGAAGAGGAGACGAAACTCTCCGGCTTCAGCGCCGCCCCGGTGAAGAACGAAGGTCAGGCTATTGCGTACGACAATGCGCAGGAAGCGTGGACCGCTCGTTACAACCACGAGACCATCGCTCTTGGTTTCGCCATCACGGAAGAGGCCGTCGAGGACAACCTCTACGACTCTCTGAGCAAGCGCTACACCAAGGCGCAGGCTCGTGCGATGGCGTACACGAAGCAGGTCAAGGCTGCGTCGACCCTGAACAACGCTTTCTCGCCCGCTTACACGGGTGGCGACGGCGTGCCGCTCATCTCGACCGCGCATCCGCTCGTTTCGGGCGGTACCAACAGCAACCGTCCTGCGGTGGCTGCTGACCTGAACGAGACCTCGCTTGAGTCGGCTGTCATCCAGATCGCTGGTTGGACCGACGAGCGTGGCCTGCTCATCGCTGCGAAGCCTCGGAAACTCATCGTCCCCCCGGCGCTCATGTTTGTCGCCAAGCGGCTGCTCGATACGGAACTCCGTGTCGGCACGACCGATAACGACATCAACGCGCTGAAGGCGATGGGTTCGATCCCCGAGGGCTACAAGGTCAACCACTTCCTCACGGACACCAACGCTTGGTTCCTGATGACGGACGTGCCGAATGGCCTGAAGCACTTCGTGCGTACCCCGCTGGCGACCTCGATGGACGGTGATTTCGACACGGGCAATGTCCGCTACAAGGCTCGTGAGCGTTACTCGTTCGGTTGGTCGGATCCTCTTGCGATCTTCGGTTCGCCGGGTTCGACTTGATGATGTGAAGGAGGGGGCTTCGGCCCCCTCCTTCTTTCCTGTTTGATCTAGGAAAACCCAGCCGTACTGACTCGCCTAGGAGACGTTGCACAGACAGTACGGCGACTTGTGCAAAAGGAGTCTTATCATGTCTTTCTCGACTTACTCTGGCCCGCTTCGCTCGGGCACCATCAAGGACGGCACCGTGGCCGCTGGCCGCAATACGGGTCTCTTTGTCCTCTCTCAGTCCTATGACACGGGCGTCGTCACCGCTGGTGTCGGTAACGTGGACGTCCAGTTCGGCAACCTCCCGCAGGGTGCCCAGATCGTGGACATCGTCGTGGATCAGGTCGTTGTTCCGGGCGGCTCCTCGACTTCGACCATCTCGGTCGGCAATGCTTCGGGCGGCGCTCAGTTGATGGCTGCTGTGGTGACCACCGCTGGTGGGCGCTTCCGTGGCACCGCTACCGCTACGACCCAGTTGGCGTGGCAGACTTCGACCACGGCGGATACCCCGCTCTGGTCGCGCTACGCGGTCGGCGCGGCGGCTGGTGTTGGTCGTGCGATCATCACGGTCCTCTACGTCCAGCGTGCCCCGGATGGTTCGCAGGTCCCGGCTTCCGTCTGATAACGGAGGTTTAAGATGTCCACTCAAACAGACGTCCTAGCCATCCATACGGAGGCTACGGGATCGATGGTGTCTGGCCGATACCGTCTGAAGGGCTACCAAGGTCTTTCAGGCGGTACCGCTGGAGATTTCATTTTCCGTGATGGTGACGCTTCTGGACCTGTCCGGCTCCAGTTCAACGTTCCCGCCAACACGAACAATCCTTTCTCCAACCTCATCCCCGGAGAAGGGATCCTGTTCTACAACGGGATCCACGTTACACTTCCCACCGCTGCAAAGGTAACCATCTTCTATGGCTAAGTCACCCGCGTGGCAGCGTGCCGAAGGAAAGAACCCTGCTGGAGGCTTGAACGCCAAAGGCAGGGCGTCTTACAACAAGGCCAATCCCGGCAAGCCGGGGTTGAAGCGACCCCAGCCAGAAGGAGGCTCGCGTAGGGACTCATTCTGTGCCCGGATGAAAGGGATGAAGCGGAAATTGACGAGTGCAAAGACCGCCAACGACCCGAACAGCCGGATCAACAAGTCGCTTCGTGCATGGAACTGCTGACATGAAACACGAAACAGCAGAGCATCTGAAAAACGTGGGCGATGCCCTTTCAGTCCTTACCGTGGTAGGAGCCTTGGTAGACGTGCTTCCCTCAGTCGCAGCGGTGTTCACAATCGTATGGACCGGGCTTCGTATCTACGAATCTCCAACCGTGCAGGGCCTCATCAAGAAGTGGAAGGACCGTGCCAAGTAAGTCCAAAGCGCAGCACAACCTGATGGCGATGGTGGCGAACAATCCGAAAGCCGCCAAGCGTGTCGGGGTCCCCCAGAAAGTAGGCAAGGAATATCTCAAGGCCGACAAAGGCCGCAAATTCAGGAGTAAGTGACCATGAAAGAATCCAAGGCGATGATGAAGAAGGAGTTGGCCTTCATGAAGAAGAAGGGCGCTCCCAAGTCGATGATCAAGCACGAAAAGGCCGAGGCGGGCGTCAAGAAGATGCGCAGCGGCGGTGCTTGCTACGCCCGTGGCGGCGGCATCGAGAGCAAGGGTAAGACTCGCGGGAAGTTTGTCTAATGAAGCGGGTCAAGAGTTTTGGGCCAAACTCGTTCAAGCCCAAGATGAAAGGCGGTATGCCTCGCATGAAGAAGTTTGCTGGAGGTGGAACTATTCCTTCTACTCCTAAGCGTAAACTTCGTCCTGAAGAAGATCCCAACTATAATCCGATGGACGATCTTGCACCTCCGGGCAACCTACCCCTGCCTGTTAGGGATGCGGAAAAGACTCCCGCTCGTCCTCCCGCTCGTCCTCCCGCTCGTCCTCCCGCTCGTCCTCCTGTAAAAAACAAGCAGCAGATGGAGAAAGAGCGGCAGAACCGCATGACACCCGCTAAGAAGTTCGCCAAGGGCGGCTCTGTCCGTGGTGGCGGTTGCGAGACCAAGGGCAAGACCAAGGGTCGCTTTGTATGAAGAACTTGGCTCGTCAGTATGACGAGAACAAGAAGCGGACGGAGGCACCTAAGAAGGACGAGTTCAAGTACGTCCGGGGTGCCCGAGTCCGCGTGACCGAACCGCAGAAGGTCGAGGAGAAGGCAGCATGAAACCCTCGCGTGGCATGGGTGCAATCGCTCCGAGCAAGGTCCCTCGTGCCAAGCGGCGTGGGGACTCTCAGCCTGTCATCGGTACGGGCAGGCCCATCAAGACGTTCAAGGCGGGTGGAGAGTCCAAGGTCAACGAGGCCGGGAACTACACCAAGCGGGCAAGGGGTAAGAAGTAATGGTTGACAAGACTACAGCCACGACCGAGTTCAACCTCGACCTCAGCACCATCATCGAAGAGGCTTTCGAGCGGTGCGGGGCTGAGATGCGTACTGGGTATGACTTCCGTACGGCACGGCGTAGTCTTGCGTTGCTCCTGATGGACTGGTCAAACCGAGGCATCAACCTCTGGACGCTCGACAGCGGGACGCAGGTTCTGACTTCGGGACTCGCCACCTACGACCTCCCGGTCGATACGGTGGACCTCTTGGATCACGTCATCCGTACGGGCACGGGCCAGAACCAGATCGACATCAACATCTCGCGCATCTCGTCCAGCACCTACCTGTCTATCCCGAACAAGAACGCGACGGGCAGGCCGATCCAGATCTGGATCAATCGTCGCACGGGCGCAACAGGTGCGGACGACGCTGTGGTATATCCGCAGGTTACGGTGTGGCCGAAACCCGACAATAGTACAACCTACACACTTGTCTATACGCGACTTCGTAGGATGTTCGATCCCGGCACGGGTGCGAACGGGCAGGACATCCCCTTCCGGTTCCTCCCCTGCATGGTGGCGGGGCTGGCGTATTACCTGTCGATGAAGATCCCCGGCGCTGAAGTGCGGATGCAGATGCTCAAGGCGCAGTACGACGAGGCTTGGCAACTGGCTTCGGACGAGGACCGCGAGAAGGCTCCGGTCCGGTTCGTTCCCCGGCAGTCGTTTCTGAGGTGATCCGTGGGCAACAGGTACGCCTCTGGCAAACACGCTATCGCGGAATGCGACCGATGCGGCTGGAGGTACAAACTTAGGGAACTGAAGCCCCTCGTCATCAAGACCAAGAACGTGAACATCTTGGTCTGCTCGGCGTGCTGGGAGCAGGACCATCCGCAGTTGTCGCTGGGCCTCTACCCGGTGGATGACCCGCAGGCACTCAGGAACCCCCGCCCGGACACGAGTTACTTCGCGCCGGGTAACGACGGGGCAGGTGGTAGTAGAATGATCCAATGGGGCTGGGCACCCGTTGGTGGAGCGAGGGCGAACGACAACGGTCTGACGCCCAATGATCTGGTAGCCCGTGGACAGGTAGGAACCGTCACCGTAGTGACGAACTAGGAGTAACATATGAAGATGAAGCAGATTGCTGACAAGGCTGTGAAGGGTCACGAGAAGCGGATGCACGGCATGAAGGCTGGCGGTCCGACCTCGCTTGACCGGAAGAACTACGGTCGCAACATGGCGCGGGTGATGAACCAGCGCAGCAAGCCCCGTGGGAGAGGCTGATATGAAGCACGACAAGATCAAGCCGAACAAAGAGTCCACGGGCCAGAACGGCTACCCTGAAAAGGACATCAACGTCGGTATCACGCATTCCACCATGCGTGGTGCTGGTGCAGCCACGAAGGGCAAGAAGTTCGTCTCGCAGATCAACCTCAACAGGCGCGGTAAACTCTCTGCTGGTTGGTAATGAACTACACCCAACTTTCAACCGCGATTCAGGACTATTGCGAATCTACAGAGCAAGCCTTTGTAGCCAATATCCCGAACTTCGTGCAGATCGCAGAAGAGCGGATCTACAACTCCGTTCAGATCCCTGCGCTCCGTAAGAACGTGACAGGTGTCATGACGTCGGGGCAGAAGTACTTGTCCCTTCCGAATGACTGGCTGTCCACGTTCTCCATTGCGGTGATCGCCCCGGTGACCAACGAGTACGAGTACCTGCTCAACAAGGACGTGAACTTCATCCGTGCGGCGTACCCCCCTCCGGGCACGCAGGGGAAGCCGAAGTACTACGCCATCTGGGATGACGGCAGTATGCTGCTAGGCCCCACTCCTGATGCGAACTATCAGGTAGAACTGCACTATTACTACTACCCACAGTCCATCGTAAGTGCAGGTAATACTTGGGTGGGGGACAACTTTGAGCAGGTCTTGCTGTACGGATGTCTCCGCGAAGCCTATACCTTCTTGAAAGGCGAGGGGGACATGATCAACAACTACGAGGCGAAGTACCAAGAGGGTATCGCGCAACTCAAGCGTCTGGGTGACGGCCTCAACCGTCAGGATGCTTACCGTTCTGGCCAAGTGAGGACTCCTGTCACATGAGCATCGAATCGATCAGCGGGCTTGGTGTAGTCAAGGTCTTTACGACCGAGAACCGTGGGTTCACGGCTGAGGAGATCGCAGACCGCGCCCTCGACAAGATCATCTATGTGGGGGACAAGAGCCATCCGCTCGTCTCCGCGCAGGCCCACGCATTCAAGGACAACATCCGCAAGGTGCTTGTCCACTACCTCAATGAAGCCCAGCGCAACGAGCGCATGACCATCCAAGCCCGTCTCCGTGAGACCGGGTATCCTGAAATCGCAGATTTGATCGGAGAACTCTGATGCCTATCACCCAAGCAATGGCGACCTCTTTCAAGGTCGAGATCCTCAACGGATTCCACGCCTTCGGCACTTCCGTCACCCGTGGTACCACGGCAGCGGACACCTTCAAGATCGCCCTCTACACTTCGTCGGCTACACTCGACGCCTCGACCACGGCATACTCCACGACCAACGAAGTGGCGACTGGCGGCGGCTACTCGGCGGGTGGTAACACCCTGACCACGGTGGCCCCGACCTCGTCGGGTACGACGGCGTTCCTCGACTTCAACGACACCACTTGGTCCACTTCGACCATCACGGCGAACGGTGCGCTGATCTACAACAGCACGCAGTCGAACCGTGCGGTGGCTGTGCTGGCGTTCGGTAGCGACAAGTCGTCTTCGGGCGGCAACTTCACCATCCAGTTTCCGGTGGCAGACGCAAGCAACGCCATCATCAGGATTGCCTGAGATGCTCCGCAAGCAGCCCGCGATGGAGTGGCGTCCGACGTTGGGGTCGTGGCTTCTCCGTACCGAGACCCCGATGCCCGAGTGGGCGGTCAAAAAGTGCATCGAGTTTATGCTCAAGGTGCAGGCTGCGCGACGTCTGGGTTTGATGCCGGGAGATACTCGGGACGATCTCGATGCAAGCGTGAAGGCGCTCAACGAAGGCAAGGTCCAGCAATGGGCTGCTGGGTCGCAGATGGACGGCAGCGGCGAAATCGAAGTGTTCCGTACCACGCAGGGTACGGGAAAGATCATCACTCTAGGAGTTTAAGACATGGCAGCGACATTTAGAGCAACGGGCGGCGGTATCGCCTATGCGTCCAGCAAGGATATGCTCAACGTGTTCAATGGCACCTCGTCGGCGCGCATCATCCGCGTCTATCGCGGGTATTGGTTCAACAACGGCACCGCTGCGGTAACTGGTGTCATCACGACTGGGCAGGTTCGTCGAATCACCGCAGCGTCTGCTGGTACTGCGGTCACCCCGGTCAAGCACGACACGAACAGCAGCAACCTCGACGCCAACACGACCTGCGGAACGAACCAGACGACGACTGGCACGGATATCTTCCGTCGCTTCCTGTTCGTGAACGAGGAGCCTATCGTTGCAGGTACCACGCAGGCCAACTGGCTGACGCTGGTGCCGTTTGCGGAGATCTGGAACGCGGGCTACGGCGACACCAACGTCGAACCTGTCACCTGCCGCGCTACGCAGGGCTTCCAGTTGTTCCACTCTGGTACCTCTGCGGTTGGCACGGCTGACCTCGAAATCGAGTTCACCGACGCGGCGACTTAATACATGGCGACACTCCGGCATATCACCTGCGGCCATGAATGGCAGGTGTCGGAGGAGTTGGCAAACCGTGTTGAGCAGGACCTCAACGGCGGGGTAGGCGGCTCTTCGCCCCCCGTCACTTGCCCAAGTTGTTCGACAAAAGACAGGTACTCGCGCTTTGAGGTCGTGAAGGAGTTGCAAAGCGATGGCTGAGACGCTGTACATCAAGTTGGATGCTGTCGATGTCCGCCCGTTGGAAGATGGCTTGCTTGGCATCTTCAACAACGAGACGACGGATGATCGGCGGTATTTCGAGTTGGTGTCGCTGCGGGTGTCGCCGTCTGCGCCGCTGTCGAACACGACGGCGGGCGTCGGTCGTTCTGCCGCCATGTCCATCCGTCGCATCACCGCGCTGTCGGGCGGCGATTCGATAACGCCCATCCGCATGGACACGGCAGACGCTGCGCTTCCGGCGCAGGTACTGGTCCGCAACGACCCCGACAGCGTGACTGCAAGCGACATCTTCCGGCGCATCGCGGACGCCCCGGCGTACTCCAGCACGGTGGCGAACACGCAGTTCTCGTCTCGCACCTACGGCGGCTCGATGGTGACGCACCAGAAGTCCCACTATGCTGACATCTGGCGTGGCGGCGAGAATGCGGATGTCGAGCCGATCATCCTGCGCGAAGGGCAGGGCCTCGCCATCTTCCAAGACGAGTACGGTACGCAGCATTCGATGCAGACTGCTGCCGTCGTGACGAACACGGCAACCGGGGCGACTTACATCTGCCGCTCGACCGACCTTTCGACAGACCGCCGACTAAACGAAGCAACTTTCGCCATCTTCAACGGCAGCGGCTCGGGCGTGACGCTGGCGGTGAAACTCTGGGTGCTGCCGATGGACGGCGAGGCGATTACGCTTCCACAGTTACGACTCTGTCGTATCGCGGGAATTGCCCTCGGTGGCAACACGGTGACGCCCATCCGACCCGACACCAGCAAGAGCGTCCCGTCTGCGCTGCAAATCGTGTCCGGCTCCTTCCAGCCGCGCATCGCGGGCGAGTGGCAGGCCGACTATTACACGACGCACGGCAGTCTTTACGGTGGTGCCGGAACAGCCATACAAGGATGGAACAAAGCGCAGATCGACGCCGGAACCTTCAACCGCGCCACGATGACGCAGAACTTTCGCGCCATAGGCGAGACTCCGGGCGGTGTTCGCGTCGGCACCCTCAATGACGACATGATGTTCGATGCAGAACCCGGCAAGGGCATCATCATCAAGCCCGGCGACGGCCTTGGCCTTGTCGCTGGCACTTTTGTGAATACTGCCGGTACGCAGGCTGTCGGCAACACCTCGACATTTGTCAACTACGACATCGAAGCCGTCCTTCTGCACTACCCGCCGCCCGCTGCAAGCGGCAATACCTATTCTCGTTCTCGCGTTGTGAACAGGTGATCTATGCTTAAACAGAATACGACGCGGAATCTGATGGTCCTCATGACGGACTCGTCTGACCACATCACGGGCAAGACCGGGGCCACGCTCACGATCACGCTCTCGAAGAACGGCGCGGCGTTCGCATCCATCAGCCCAACCGTTACTGAGCGCGGTGATGGCTGGTACAGCATCGCTCTGACTACGGGCAACACCGACACCCTCGGTGATTTCGTTCTGCACATCACGGCCAGCGGTGCTGACCCGACAGATGTCCGTGAGGAGGTAGTTGCGGCTATTGAGAGCGTTAACGTCTCCAAGATGAACAATGCCACCGTGTATGGCGATGGCACGTCTGGAGATCTCTGGCGCGGAACGCCGTGAGCGCATTTTCGTCGGCGTCATTCTCGACGTCGGCGTTCTCAACCTCGGCGTTCGATATCTCAGCGGCTGCTGGGGTCACGGTCCTTGTCACCGGGGTCTCAGCAACTGGCGTCATAGGTAACGAGACAGTTGTCACCGACTGCGTATTCGCGGTCGCGGGGGTCTCGGCTACAGGCTCCGTAGGCACGGTCACGGTCGTCGGAGTGGCGCTTGTCACCCCTACGGGAGTCTCGGCTACAGGTGAAGTCGGGACGGTAGCGGTCGCCGCTGCGGCGCTGGTGCAGCCTACCGGGGTTGTGGGCACGACCGCTCTTGGTACCGTCACAGTACTGGCTGAGACGGTTGTCCAGCCTACCGGGGTCGTGGGTACTACGGCGCTCGGGGCCATCACGGTCATCTCCGAGAACATCATCCAAGTCACCGGACTGGAGGTAACGGGGTACGTCGGTACTGTCGAGGTAGGCGAGCGTGTACTGGTCCAAGTGACCGGGGTCTCCGCTACGGGGCAGGTCGGTACGGTCGGTGCGTCCCTCGGGGTGGTCATCATCCCGCTGGGTGTGCAGGCTACGGGCTACGTGAGCCGGGTGGACATTTGGGATATCATCAACACTACCCAGAACGCCAACTGGACAGGGATCGGTACGGCGCAGACCCCGAATTGGAACGACATACCTACGACGCAGAACCCGAACTGGACAGAGATTGCAGCGTGAGGCAGTAGACGATGGCAAGCACATATTCATCAAATCTTGCGCTGGAACTGATCGGTAACGAAGATCAGGCAGGTTCGTGGGGTAACACGACCAATCGGAATCTTGGCACGCTCATCGAGCAGGCCATCTCGGGATACGTCACTCAAGCGGTTACTACGGGGATCGACACGGTCTTGGCGATGCCCAACGGGTCGAATGCAGTAGCCCGCAACATGACCATTGAGTTGACCGGGACAGGCGGGGCGAACACCAATCTCGTCATCCCGGCGAACCGGAAACTCTACTTCATCTACAACAACACCTCGGCAGGGCAGGTCACGGTCAAGGTCTCCGGACAGACCGGAGTCTCCATCCCCAACGGGCGAAAGATGTTGCTGGTTTGCAACGGGACGGATGCGGTCCCTGCCATCAACTACTTCCCGAACCTCACCATTGCGGGCGTCACAACCGACTCTTTGGACGTCAATGGACCTACCACGCTTGATACGGTGGACATCTCAGGTACGGCGACGTTTTCTGGGCTGACGGCAGGTCAGTTCTTGATGCTTGATGGCAGCAAAAACGCGGTTAGCAAGACTGTCAGCGCTTCTCGCGGAGCAGGTTGGGCTACAACGCTTGGTGGGGCTATCGTCGCTCCACTTAGCCAAACTGTAGAGATCGCTTCCAAATCTCAGATCACTTCAATCGTCATTTTGACTGAAGCCGCGCAGGGATCCTGTGTCATCGACTTGTGGAAAGCGGCGAAGCCTACCATTCCGACTTCGCTGAACAGTATCTGCGGCACGAATAAACCAACGATCACGAATGGTACAAACCTTTTCAGTACCGACTTTACGGGCTGGACTTCTACTACGTTCAATCCCGGCGATCTGCTGACTTTCCGTCTTCAATCGTCAAGTGTGTTCTCCAAAGTCACGATCTACATCACGTTGCAGGACATTCCATGACAACGCTCGTTTGGAACCAAGTAATTAATAGTATAGATGACGCCTCATTTAGGGCGTGGGGGTCTGATCTGTCCTCGCGTTTAGCATCGATTGGGCTTATCAAAACTAGCGATACTGGTCAGATCAATTGGACTACGGTGACTCGTCCCGCTGCTGGAAATTTTGCCGGGTACGAAATCTGGCGGTTTGCAGACTCTACTATTTTTATGAGATGGGAATATGGGTCCGGTTCAGGATCTAACCAGTCTACTCCTGCTATACGTATTGCAGTAGGACAAGGTAGCAACGGTTCCGGCACTTTGACTGGCGCAGTAACCAGTACAGTTATTGCATCTCTTTCAAGAGCCTTGAGTAATGCAACTACGCCCAAAACTTCTTATATGTGCCACACAGGTGGGTACTTTGGGTTTTTAGGCTATAGCAATTATTCAGCGGCACCAGACAAGTCAAACGTATTTTTTTCGGTGTGCAAAACTGTAGACGCGAATGGCGTTTTTACAAATAACGGCGCTATAGTGTATTGGAATACCCAGTCAGGTATTGCAGAATATGCTCCAAATCAGATTTTAAATCTTGCGACAAATACTGCGATGCAGTTGCAAGACTCCCCAAATGTTAGTCCATATAGAGTCGGTACTTATTGTATGGTGCCTTTTAATATTACATCGTCACTAGTAGGTTCTGACACGCAATGTTTTGCTCATTGGATGGCGACTCCGCGCGTATATCCAGTAATTGGCGTGTGTACCGTTGTAACAAACGAAGTCTCTTTTGGATCAACTTTTAGTACCGCTATCGTGGGCACTACTCCTAGAACATATCTTGGTTTAGATCTATCAAATGCCGGAGCGATCATAAATACCTTTAATAATAGCGGAATATTTAACTACAAATTAGCGATGCTCTGGGAGTAATCATGACTACTCTTGTCTGGTCGTCATCTCTTAACGCGACTACTACCGCTGATTTTCGCGCTAACGGGTCCAATTTATCCTCACGTTTTGCATCAATTGGTCTTATTCAAACCAGCGATACTGGGCAGATCAACTGGACTACTGTGACATCGCCCGGTCAGGGTTTATTTGCGGGGTATGAAATCTGGCGATTTTCAGATTCATCTGTTTTTATAAGGATAGACTATGGGTGTAGTAGTACTTCAGTATCGGCACTAGGGCTTGCTTTGCGGCTAAGTGTAGGTTCAGGAAGTAACGGTTCAGGAACGCTTACAGGAGCAACTGTAACTGATGCAACTACTTGGGGTACTGGAGGTACCAGTCCAAGTATGGGTAATTTTTTCTCATACATGGTATTAACACCTACATTTTTTGCGTTTTTTGGATGGAAAAATGCTAGAAACGACGGTATTTGGGCTGGAATGGCGATAGCCAAAACAACAGATGCTAACGGAAACGCGAACAATGTAGGTGTAGTAGTTTATTGGGGAGGCGTATCTAATACTTCTGGTAATTCACGCTTTCCAAATGCTGCTTGCCTTAATTTCCAAACTAACGTCGCTAGCAACACTATTGTAGACGGGCAGTTTTGTGTAGTACCGCAGAACATTACTTCGTCTGTTGTTGATACGGATACTCAATGTTTTGCGCATTGGGGGGCTTTCCCAAGAGTGTATCCTACGACGCAAGTATGCAGCGTATTAAGGTCTGAAACTCCAGCATTAAGTACTTTTACAACGACTATTGTAGGCACAACTCCACGTAGGTATCTTATTCTTGACGACACTTATTACGGAGCAATAAATGACGGAGTTAACAATCTTTGTACGTACAGACTCGCCATTCTTTGGGAGTAGATCATGGCTATGATTCCTGCTTTTCAACTTGCCACGCCACCTGCCGAGCCACGGTCGCAAAGTATTTTAATTGTTAACGGACTTAATCCAAGCACTTATACTTATTGGAGCGTTGTCATCCCGCCGTTCAACAACACCATCCGTCCTCCTGAACAAAGTGTAGGATTCTCACTATGATCCAAGCAGCAGTCCTTGAACTTCTGAAGCCGCTCCTTGCCAATGGGCTGGGGCTGGTGGCCAACGCCGTCCTTGCCAAGGGCAAGGGGTATGTAGAGAAGAAACTGGGTGTCGAACTTAAGCCGGACATGACGGCTGACGAGATCATCCGGTTGAAGTCCGCAGAGATGGAGCATGAAGAGGAACTGCTCCGACTCAAGATCGAAGAGAACAAGTTGGGCTTGGCCGAACTTGAGTTGTACATGAAGGATGTGAATTCAGCGCGGGAGCGGGAGGTACAGATCTCCACTTCTGAGAAAGCCCCCTTGCTCAACAAGATCGTGACCCCCGTTCTCGCGCTGTCCCTTCTCCTGATGACCTTCGGTCTGTTCGGCATCGTGATGTTCGATGATCAGCCTGTGGAACCGACCCGCAAGGACATTCTCATCTACATCTTGGGCGTCCTGTCGGCCATCGCTACCCAGATCATCTCGTACTACTTCGGCTCGTCGCAGGGTAGCCGGGACAAGTCCGACCAGATCAAGGAGATGATGAAGTGAGCAACGTCGAAGAACAGGCAGACTTTCTGCAAGATGTCGCCCTTCTCATCCAGAAGGCGCGGGAGATGGGCTTCCTCGTCACAGGGGGAGAACTTTACCGGACCCCGGAGCAGCAGCAGATCCACATCAAGGCGGGTCGCAGCCGGACCATGAACAGCCTGCATCTCTCCCGTCGCGCCATCGACTTCAACTTCTTCAAGGACGGGAAGTTGTGCTACGATAAGGGCGTTCTCGCCCCCCTCGGGGCGTACTGGGAATCGCTCCATCCCTTGAACTCATGGGGCGGCAACGGAGTCCGTCTGGTGGATACTCCGCACTTCTCTCGCGGTATTGGCAAGCCTGAGTGGCGGAGAGTGACGGATGCCCCTTCAAAAACTTGAGTTGCGTCCCGGTGTAAACCGGGAATCGACATCGTATGCCAACGAAGGCGGGTACTACGCCTGCGACAAGGTACGGTGGCGCTCAGGTTTTGCTGAGAAGATCGGCGGCTGGCAGGGGCTGAATGCCGAGGGCAGCACCTTCAAAGGTGTGTGCCGCAACGTCTGGAACTGGGTGACCACGCTCGGCCAGAACCTGCTTGGCATGGGGACGAACCAGAAGTTCTACGTCGAGATGGGCGGGATCTACTACGACATCACGCCGCTCGGTAGCACTCTGGCTCTGGGCGCTGCCCCCTTTGCCACGACCAATGGCAGCAAGATCGTCACGGTCACCGCGTCGAACCACGGGGCTACTCGCGGTACCTATGTCACTTTCTCTGGCGCGACAGCGGTGGCTGGACTGACCTTGAACGGTGCGTACGAGATCCAGACCGTACCTGACGCGAACAGTTTCACCATCTACACTTCCACCCCTGCCAACGCAACGACCACAGGCGGTGGCTCAGTTGTGATCGCCTCCTTCGACATCAACGCAGACAATGCGCTTTACAGTTCTGGTGTGGGTTGGGGCGGTCCGCCGTGGGGTGCTGGCGGCTGGGGTTCTGTCTCCGGTGTCGGCGTGAATATGCGGCTCTGGTCGATGTTCAACTACAACGACGACCTCATCTTCGCGGAGCGGGGCGGCGAGATCTATTTCTGGACGCTGGACGTCGGTAACTGGAACAAGGCTGTTACGCTTGAAGCGAAGGCCAATGCAGCCATCAAGTTCGGCACCACGGCGACCGCTGGCTCGGGCGTGACAACCCTCACGGTATCGGACACTTCGGGCATCAACACGGGCGCAATCGTGACGGGTACCGGGATCCCCGCAGGAGCGTATGTCACCACGGCTTGGGACGGCAGCGCTTCGGTGCCTATCTCCATCGCCACCACTTCATCCTTGTCGAACACTCCGGTCGATTTCAGTTTTGCTGGGCAGCACATCCCGAACAAGGTCAACGTCATCATCGACTCTCCGACCAACGATTTCATCATCGCTTGTGGCTCTACGCCCTACGACCCTACGAACTTCAACACGGCATTCGACCCGCTTCTCGTCCGTTGGGCAGATCAGGGCAACGCCTACGAGTGGGTGCCGGAGACCACGAACCAGTCCGGTGAGACCAAACTCTCGCACGGTTCCTACATCGTGACGGCTACCAACACCCGTCAGGAGATCCTCATCTGGACCGATACTGCGCTTTTCTCCATGCAGTATGTCGGTCCGCCGTTCGTCTGGTCGTTCAATCCGCTTGACCATGATGTGACCATCTCGTCCCAGAACGCCGTGATGACTGTGAACAACGTCGTCTACTGGATGGGGCGGGACAAGTTCTTCGTGTATTCAGGCCGCGTCGAGACGCTGCCCTGCACCCTGCGTCAGTACATCTTCAGCGATATCAATTTCGACCAGATGGGTCAGGTCGTTGCGGGTGCCAATGAGGGGTTCAACGAAATCTGGTGGTGCTACCCGTCTGCTACAAGCACCGTAAACGACCGCTATGTGGTCTACAATTATCTGGAAAAGACGTGGTACTACGGCACGCTTGTGCGTACTGCGTGGGCGGACCACACCCAGCGGAACTACCCGATTGCGGTGTTCAGCATCCAGACGTCGTATCTGTCGTCCGACATCAACTCCAGCATCGCCACGATCTCGCTGACGGACGCTTCGACATATCCGAATGCAGGGACCATCACCATCGATTCCGAGCAGATCACCTATAGCGGTAAGAACAGTAACACTCTGACAGGCTGTATCCGAGGGGTCAACGGAACCACGGCAGCGTCTCATACTGCATACACACCTGCACCTTTTGTCATCCCGAATCAGGTCGTGGTGCATGAGTTTGGCAACGACGATCTGTCTACCGCTACGCCACGCGCTATCGAGGCGTATGCTGAATCGTCGGACTTCGACATCCAAGACGGACACACTTTCGGGTATGTCTGGCGTATCGTGCCTGACGTGAACTTCATCGGTTCGACGGCGAACAACCCGCAGGTCGTCTTGACGGTCAAGCCCCGGCAGAACTCGGGGTCCAACTATGACGCTGCCGATATGCCAACGGTGACCCGCACGACGACCATACCGATCCAGCAATACACCGGGCAGGTCTACACCCGCATCCGGGGTAGGCAGATGGCATTCCGGATCGAGTCCACGGCGCTTGGCGTAGCGTGGCAGATGGGTTCAATGCGTATCGATGTCCGTCCGGATGGGAGACGCTGATGCCCGCTTTGAACATCGTCCCGCCGAACTTGCCGAATGCGCCGAACCAGTATGACGGTCGGTACCACGACCAGTTCGCCAACGTGCTGCGGCTCTTCTTCATCGCGCTGACGAACAAGGTCAACTCGCCGTTGCCTCATGGGTCGTTCTACGACACGACTACGCAGACAAACCCGGTGGCTAGCGCGGTCAATTTGATGCAGTTCAACAACGTCTACGAGGTGAACGGGGTGACCCAGTTCGCCATCAGGCGTGATAGTGACCGGATCTACGTGTCGCAGACAGGTGTGTACAACGTCCAGTTCTCGGCCCAGTTGGACAAGACGGGAGGCGGTAGCGCGACCTGCTATATCTGGCTCCGCGTCAACGGTGAGAACCTCCCCCATTCGGCTACCAAGATGATCATTTCCGGCAACAACGACGAGAAAGTCGCTGCATGGAACTGGCTATTGACCCTCAAACAGAATGATTATATAGAGATCGCATGGGAGTCCCCTAGCACCGATGTAGTGCTATTGGCTGCTCCTGCGTCTGGCAATATCCCTGAGATTCCTTCAGTCATCGTGACGGTGACTTGGATGTCTGGCCTAGGAGCGTAGTATGTATCGTGCCCCTGAATCTGGAATAGCGTCTACCCTCGCTTCGCGTGGTCGGCGTGGTGACTCCATGCTTGTCCACATGGCCCCCGAAGAGGTCAAGGGTCTTCAGGCTCTTGCGCTGGCCCACGGCGGCAGTCTGACCATCAATCCGCAGACCGGACTCTACGAAGCCAACATCCTCAAGAAGATCCTGCCGACCATCATCGGCGCGGTGGTGCCTAGCATCCCCGGTCTTGGATCGCTCGCCAAGACCATCGGGTTCGGCAACGCCACGTTGGGTACGGGACTGCTGGTCGGCGGCGCTACCGCGCTCATCGAGGGCGACCTCAAGAAGGGTCTTGAAGCGGGCCTTGGCGCATACAGCGGTGCGAACATCACCCAGTCGTTGAGAGCGGCATCGGCTGCTGCGAATGCTGCTGCATCTCAAGCCCCGGCAATCGGGGCTGAGGAACTGAAAAAACTTCAGGAACTTCCTAAAATTGCTGAACAAGTCGGAGGCACGACAAGCGCCCCGCAGTTGGCAACGTCTAAAATCAAAGAACTTACTGACCCTCTTGCTGGTAAGGCTCTTCCGGGATTGAGTGTCAACCCTCTCGCAGAAGTTGCTACCAACAAACTTCCTACTCTTCAACAGCCCTCCGTCATGGGCGGCATCAAGAGTTTGTTCACTTCGCCTGAGTCTCGCACGGCGTTTGGTGAAGCCTTGGGTGGCGGGTTCAAGTCTCCGTTTATGCAGAATATGTCCAAGAACCTCACTTTCATGGGTGCGCTCAACGCCATGACCCCTGAGCCGCCTAAAGTCCCGACTGGTGGGGCGCTGGGCGAGGACTACGTCTACATCCCCGGTGAGTTCAACCCGCTCTACGGTACGGGGCGTGATCAGCCGTATCAGTTGCCGGGTAAGTACTACAAGCGTACCCCGAAGGGCTTGGTGCCGTTTGATCCGTTCGCGTTGGCTCCGGGCTATGCAAATGGCGGCGATGTCGATTCTTCCCGCGTTCTTCCGTACCAGACCAAGCAGTACCCTGCCAACAACAACACTTACCCGCTTTCTGGCACGGTGCCGAGTTCTTCCTCTCTCAGCGCACCGCAGAGCCGAGAGATGTTTTCGGGATATAGCGTCCCCGTTGATCCGTACACAGGAGAAGAACGTTTTGCTGATGGCGGTTTTGTAGACCCTAACCGCGATCCGGGCGGAAATTTCTTAACTATGCCGTCTTGGGACATAGAAACTTTGCGGCGAAGCATTCAACCGCCTCACGGCGATCCGGGCGGTAACGTATTGCTACCCCCGCCTCCTAAGACTCCGTTCAGCCCGTACTTCACCAATCCTGTGGCTGATCCCAACGTTGCAGCGACTCGTGCGTACATCGAAGACCTAAATCGCCGCGCAAAGAACCCTGAGACTTTTGCCTATCCGGGCGGTCAGGGTCTGGGTGGCACGAATGAGCCGTATGTTCCCGGTCCGTCTACGGGTGGCGGTGGCGGTGGCGGCGGTGGCGGCGGTGGCGGCGCGGGTAGTGTTGTAGGCGGCATCATCGCAAATGACCTCATCAACAGAGGAATCGGTAAGGGCGTTGACGTCATTAAAGACAAACTTGCTACTGACGAACGTGCTGAGATTGGGAACAGACCTGTAGAAGTAACAAAAGTCCCTGCTACGAATGTTGCTCCCGCTGCTATCAGCGCTGCTAGTGGCGTGGCTAGTCTTGTGCCGCCCTCTGGTCGGACTGGAAAAGTTACAATCGATGAAGAAGGATTGAACAACGACCCTAACGCGCCTGAATCGCGTCCGGACTACAGAACTTCTAGCACATCCATGCCCGCTGCAATCGGTGCGGGAGTTATGGGTGGCGGCGCTATGCTTTTACCGACTGCTGGTAGAACTGGTCAAGTTTTGATTGAAGGAATTGAAACCGTTGGGGATGCTATAGGCTCTAGTGTTGCTAACTCTGCTAGGGCTGGTGCGGGCGGTGCGGCTGGTGCGGGTGCGGGCGGTGCGGCTGGTGCGGGCGGGGCTAGCGGTACAAGTACGGGCATTTTCGGCCTTGAGAAAGGTGCGCCTCTTACTGGCAAGGCTGCGATCATCCCCGGCCTTCAGACCGCGCTTGGCCTACATCAAGCCTATGAAGGTATCCGCAAGGGTAATGAAGTTCAGTCTGCCTTGGGTGGGTTTGGCGCAGCAACTGGTGCGGCAAGCCTGATGGGGTATAGCGGACTTGCGGCGTTGGGTCCTATCGGTCTTGCTGCTGCTGCTGTTGCTGCACTTGGCTCTTCGATGGTCAACACCAAGGAGTACGGTGACAAGGCTCTGGAAAACTACTGGAAGGCGGTCGATCAGGGGCGCGGGTTTGGTAAAGCGCCGCCTGAAGAACTTGCGCAGGGCTTCATCAACTTCTTCCGTACGAACAAGAACGAGTTCCCCGGTCAGGCCAAGTACGGTCGAACGGGCAACGAAGACTTCGTGTACGACATGACGCAGGTCATCAACAACGCGGTCAAGGAAGGTAAGGTAGACAAGGGAGCCGATGCTTCCACCATCTACGAAAAGGTTGTACAGCCGTGGCTGAGTGAGATGGGTCCGGGTCCGAAGAACGAGGATGCCCGTAAAATCCAAGACTTCATGATGACCGACATGGTCTACAACTTTATGCGCGGCGCTCCGATCAGCAACGCGCAGGTCAAGGGCGACAAGAAGTTCAAGATCGTGAGCGAGAAGCCTACTTACGCAGGTACGCCGCCGTCTGATATGCAGATGCAGGGTCAGATGCCTGCGGGCTTCCAAGGCCGACCTGACGCTTTCCGGGGTATCGGACGTGATGAGTTCAGAACTCCGTTTAGCGCACCTGAAGAGCGTGAGTTCATCATGCCGACTCCGTTCAGCGAGCCTCAAGCCGCTGCTCCGCCCCCGCCGACTCCGTTCAGCGAGCCGGAACGTGCCCCTGCTCCGTATATGCCCCGCATCATCGATGAGGAACCTGCACCCCCGGCTCCGCCGCCGCAGCCGAAGGTCGTTCCGACTCCGGATAGCATTACTCCCCCGCCTGAGCGGGAGGAGATTTGGCCTACAGAGTCTTTGCCTCCTCCGAGAACTCCGTTCAGCGAGCCGGAACCGACTCCGTATATGCCTCGCATCATCGATGAGGAAGAGGAAGAGCCGCGTCCGCGTAAGCGGACTCCGAAGACGGGCAAAGCGTTCAACTACGGCGGTGCCGTGGGCGAGGACTACAACTT
>Ga0315907_10001656_pt1 | contig 29761 bp, 28 predicted proteins | sample LakEriMetagenome_3_FD_203525 | JGI IMG/M metagenome (GOLD analysis project Ga0315907, IMG submission 203525) | Freshwater fungal communities from buoy surface, Lake Erie, Ohio, United States - Buoy 12 MA123 | ecosystem: Environmental > Aquatic > Freshwater > Lake > Lake biofilm | place: USA...
TACGGCGTGGGCTACTGCTTCGAGGGCTGAGACGGCGGTGCACGCAGGGCCTTGAGGGACTGCCTTCGCCTGCGTGGTTGCGGCCATCTGCGCAAGCCAGACGGGGCATGCCCGAAATTCAAAGGTCTTGGCAGTTTGATACCGCGGCGCAGTTGTATTGACACTCCCCTTGGTTTTGAAGCCACCATGAAATTCAGCGGCGATGATTTCGGTGCGCCCCCGCCACATGGCCCTTGGCTGCCTTGGCCTTCGCGGGCCGCGCCCCCTGGGCCAGCCCGTTCAGAATGCCGCAGTTCGACGCAACCGCCTCCTCCCCACACTGTTCCCGAAGCAGCTTGAGCTGGGTGGCCAACCGCTTCAACTCGCGGATGCGCAGCGCAACATGCTGGATGTGCTCGTCAATCAATGCATTGACCTCGCCGCAACTGGCCTTGGGCGCATCCTTGGCACGCAGCAACACGCGGATCTCGTCCAGCGTCATGTCCAGCGAGCGGCAGTGGCGCACAAAACTCAACCGCTCGACATGGGGCTGTCCATACAACCGGTAGTTGCCCGCGCTGCGCGGTGTTTGCGGCAGCAAACCTTCGCGCTCGTAGTAGCGAATGGTTTCAACCGCGGTTTGCGTGGCCAGTGCCAGTTCACCAATTTTCATGCGCTTATCTCCATGGCTGCCAAGCATAAACGCTTGACCCTGGAGTGACTAAAGGGTTTCCAATGTGGGAACCACACCTCAAAACCCATGCTTGACAAGATCCCCACCATGGCAGACCCAAACCCTTCCCTGCTCGCGGCCACGGCGCTGCTCGATTTTCAGCACCCCACCCTTGAAGCCCTGGTGACGCAGCGCGGCTGGCGGTCCTTACCGCCCTATGACCGAATTGGCGCGGTGTACGACTTCGTTCGCAACGAGATCCCGTTCGGCTACAACGCGGGCGACGAGCTGCCAGCCTCCCAGGTGTTGGCCGACGGCATCGGCCAATGCAACACCAAAAGCACCCTGGTGATGGCCTTGCTGCGCGCCACCGGAATGCCTTGCCGCTTCCACGGCTTCACCATCAACAAACCCCTGCAAAAAGGCGCCATCACCGGCCTGGCCTACTGGCTGGCCCCACAGCGCATCATCCACAGCTGGGTTGAAGTCCAACTGGACGAACGCTGGATCACACTGGAGGGTTTCATCCTCGACGCACCCTACCTCGCCAGCCTGCAGCGCCGCTTCCCCAACACCCGGCGTTTTTGTGGCTACGGCGCCGCCACCCCCAACCTGGCCGACCCCGGCGTGGAATGGCGCGGCCAGGACACCTACATCCAAAAAGAAGGCATCGCCGACGACTTCGGCACTTTCGACAACCCCGACGCGTTTTATGCCCAGCACGGCTCCAACTTGTCTGGAATCAAACGTTGGTTGTATGAACACCTGATTCGACACCAGATGAACCGCAAGGTGGCGCGGATTCGGGCATCGAATTGGTGAGCCTTTGCCTAAGTGAGAGTGCTTGATGGGAATGGCTGTTTTGCAGCGTAAGCGGTCATTGCGGCATCAAGCGCAAACGTGAATGGAGCGCGTCTTCGGTATAGCTAAGCAAGCGCGCTACAGCAATCCGGCGCAATCAGGCGATACCATGAGACCAAATTGAAGTTGCGCAGGAGGGGCAATTGGCTTCATCGTGTTTTGAAATCACACTGTCGATGATTTTGGCACCCGAGCAGATTGCTCGGGCATTCACGGACCTCGTACCGAGCGGGGCACGCGTTGATGTGCAAAGCGAATTCCCTGATGAGCCTGGCGCAGTGTGGGTACAGATTCTCGAATCAGAAGATCCCCACTGGCCGTGCGTTCTCGCGGTTTCATGCCTGGATGATTCTGGCCTGTCACCATATGGGGATCTGCAGATCGCCACCCGCCTATGGGAACGATTTGGCGTTGACTCGATCTGCTCGACCCATCTATTCGTGGAAGAAGGGCTTGACCCGAGGGATCCATATTGGGCCTTGGCCTGTATCGAGGGACATTGGCACATGGCCGACACCTGCGGAACTCGCCTAACGGGAACCGGTAGTGGTAAGGTCACCCTCCTGCGTCCAGTCAACATACCTCAGTAGCCGCAGCGGCTGAAGTCTGCTCCCAGCCTGGTGCAGACCCACATTCCTATTCGTCTCGTGCAAGCCCGTGCAAAGAACTGCATCGACAATGCGTCATGACCAATAGCCTGACATTCGACCCCGATCTCGTTCCCACCCACACGACCGCAGCCACCACTTCCATTGCACGCTGGGTGGAGCAGCACTACGGTATTCAAGTGCGGCAGTGCCATCTGATCCGTCGGGGTTTGAATGACAACTACGCCTTGCGCTGCGCCGAGGGAAAGCGCTACGTCGTGCGCCTGTATTCGATCCGACCGCGTGGGGATTTCAATGTCACTTTCGAGGTTTCGCTGTTGGCGCACCTCGATGCCCATGGGGTGGGCGTGGCGGCTCCGGTGCTAACTCCGAACAGCAGCACACATGTCATGCTGCAGTTTCCTGAAGGGCTGCGCGCCATGGCGCTGTTCCTGCACGCAGAAGGAACCGTTCCTGATTCGCTGGAGGATTTCGAGCTCACCGGCAGCATGCTGGCCCACATCCACAGGGTGGCGCACGACTATGCAGGCCCGCCAAGTCGCTACACGCTGAACGGCCATCACTTGGCTGGCAAGACCCTTGAATACCTGCGCGTCTACCCCGACCTAGATACTGAGTTGCTGGCAACGTACCAGCAACTGGCGGGGCAACTGCTTGATGAGCTGCGCAATGTGGAGAGCGAACTGACGCGAGTTGTATGCCATGGCGATACGCACGGTTTCAACAATCACGTGGACACCGACGCGGCCGGTGCAAGAAGGGCTGTGTTCTTTGACTTTGATGATGCAGGGCCTGGCTTCCTGGCTTATGACTTGAGTGTGCTGCCGTGGAGTCATCTGTTTCGCAAGGGCCTCAGCGAACCAGACGCTGTGCTTTTAGATCGCTGGGCACACTACCTTCGCGGATACCGATCGGGTGGCGGTGAAGTAAGCAAGGCTGACATCGCGGCACTCCCCATGTTTGTGCAGTTGCGACACCTTTGGAACATGGGCGAGGGTATCGGTCGCCAGCACCATTGGGGCACAAGCATGGTCCCTGCGGATTGGTTGAAGAAGCAAGTGGATGTATTCGCCGCTTGGAAAGGTCTTGACTTACCCACTTGATGGCGTTCTGTTAACGCGCCCGATCTCCGTGGCAAATCGGCCATACGAGCCTACGGCAGCGAGTGCCCGGTAGTTGGACTTTGCATCCACTCAACGCGCTGCTTTCGAGCGGCTCAGGTCAGCCTAGAAAGGTTTTGAAGTCTTGGTGAGGAAGGAGACTGGTCCCAACAGTCACACTCACACTGGCCAATGCCGGGCAAAGTCAAACGACAACTGCCGATGATGCCGAATGGACAGCAAGTACACCGTGGCATTGACGTCCAATGCCGCATACAGCATCAGGTAGTCACCGTGCAGGTATTCGCGCAAGGCGTTGGCAGCGCCTTGGGGCAGCGTGGCCAGCTGTGCCAGCGCCTCTGCCGATTGCGGTGGGTTGTCGAGGTAGCGCCGGCCGATTCGGGGGAAGCGGGCCAGATTGGGAATGACCTTGGCACGCAGCTCTGCAAGCAGGTCGTCGAAGGCAAAGGCGGCGTCAGCCTCTGCTAAGAACACCTCGATGGCGTCCAGGCGTTCCAGGAAGCTGGCGGTCAGCTCGACGCGGTAGTTGCCCTCAGCCACGCTTTTTGGCAGCCTTGTCGGTGGTGGCGCGGGCCCGGCGCTGTTGAATTTGGGCGAGCGCAACATCAGCCGGTTGGGTGCGGCCGGCCTCAATGTCGGCCAGTCCACGTTTCGCGTCGTCGATCAACAGCAGGTGGATGCGCTCGCGTTCCAGCCGGTGGTAGTAGTCCAGTCGGTCGGCGTCGATCAGGGCGACATAACTCTCGCCGTTTTTGGTGATGATTTTTTCCGCACCGGCTTTGGCTTGGTCGGCCAGTTCGGAGAGGTTGGCGCGCGCCTGGGTGAACGGCACGACATCACTGGCTGAAAAGCCCATGGCTGGCTCCCGGGGTGGTGATTACAGAATTCTGCGCAGTTTATCGCAGTGAGTCGCGTTGACTTGATTTTTGTCTGCGATGGGCCAAGCGCCGCCCTCCACAAAACTCCCCTCATTGGCCTACCCTAAAACGTCACCGCCTCTTGCCCCACCCAGTGCCCGCTGCAACTCCAACAAGCTGCTGGCCTGAATATCCCGCCCCAGCGGAAAACTGTCGGCGCCCGAATGCACTACGAATTTGTGGGTGGCGTTGACGTCTTGCGCGGCCAGGTGAAAACCTTTGCTCACTGTGGGGGCACTGGCGCGCTTGATCTCGATGGCCCAGCGCTGCTGCTTGGGCAGGTCCAGCAGCAAATCGAGTTCGGCACCTGCGGAGGTTCGGTAAAAAAAGGCCTGCGTTCCCTCTGGCACCACGGCCAAGATGTTTTCAATCACCCAACCCTCCCAACTGCCACCGACCACGGGGTGGCTGATGACGTCGTCAAACGTGCCCAAGCCCAGCAGCGCATGCACCAGGCCGCTGTCGCGCACGTACACCTTGGGTGAGCGCACGAGGCGCTTGCCTTCGTTGCTGGCCCAGGGGCGCAAGCGGCGCACCAACATCAGGTCTGTCAGGCAATCGAGGTAACGGGCCACGGTTTGGCCGCTCACGGCCAGTGAGGCTGCCAGCTTGGCCGCATTGAGCAACTGCCCTTGTTCATGCGCCAGCATGGTCCACAAACGTCGCAAGGTTTCAGCGGGAATGCGCGGCCCCAATTGCGGGATGTCGCGCTCCAGGTAGGTGCTGATGAATTGCTGCCGCCAGCGCTGGCTCGCCTCGTCACTGGCCGCCAGGAAAGACTCAGGAAAACCGCCTCTTATCCATAGGCGCTGTAGATCGCCGGAAGCCCGCTGCGTGGACACTTCCACGGCCAACAGCGTTGTCAACTCTGTGTAGGCGATGCGCCCAGCCAAACTCTCAGCCGACTGCTGCAGCAGGTCGCCCGTGGCTGAACCCAGCAACAGAAACTGCCCGGACCGCTTGCCCGCGCGGCGGCGCTGGTCGATCACCCCGCGCAATTGAGCAAAAAGCTGTGGCACACGCTGCACCTCGTCAAGAATGACCAAGTCATCTTGGTGCGCGTCGAAGTAGGCGGTTGGGTCGGTCAATTTGCTGAGGTCGGCAGGTGACTCCAGATCCAAATAACTCGACCCAGGCAGCGTGTCGGCCAAAGCCCAGGCCAGGGTGGTTTTGCCCACCTGACGCGGGCCCAAAATGGCCACGGCGGGAAATTCAGTCAGCAATTGGCGCAAATCAGCGAGGGTGCGGCGAGAAATCATCCTTGCAATTATTCCATGCAACGGAAGAATTGCAATGTTCCATTCGAGATTTGGGGAACACTGGCTTGGGCGGGGTGACGTGCACTTCCGCCACGTGGAATCGGCCCATTCGGAAAGCTTATTGATCCGGCCCGGCGAAATTTGAAGCATTCGCCAGGTGTGGCTGCCGCCAGCGCACATCGCAACGCCAAGCCAGACTCCACGAGAAAACTTTCAAGTGGCCCGCTACGGGCTCCACCGAACAGTGAATGAGGCGCCGCCGCCGCTGGCCTCGCCGCAACTGACCGTCCACCCATGGGCCTGGGCGATTTCTCGAACCAGGGCCAGTCCCAAGCCGGAGCCTGGACGCTCTTGACCCGGCGCTCGCCAGAAGCGTTCAAAAACCTGGGCGCGGTATGCAGCGGGGACGCCGGGCCCGCGGTCGTCTACGCTGAAGCCTTGGTCGTCAAACCGCACGATGACGTCGGAGCCTGCAGGCGAAAAATCGATGGCGTTTTCAACCAAATTTTTCATCAGCACGAACAGCGCACCGGCGTCTGCCTCGATTTGCACCTCGACGGCGGCTTCCCGCAAATGCAGGGCGAAGTCCGCACGGTGGGCCTTGAAAGCCAAGTGATCAAGCACCTCGCGCGCCACCTCCAAAGGCCGCACTACGGTGCGCCGCATCGCCTGCGCATCGGCCACCTGGGCCAGTTGCAACAGCTGCTGAACCTGTCGGCCCATGGCGTCCAGGTCGTGCAGCAGCCGGGCTCGGTCCGGTGCGCTGTCGAGCCCGGCTTCAACACGGGCCCGGGCCAGTGCCAGCGGCGTCTTCAACTCATGCGCAGCGTTGGCAATGAAACGCTCCTGCTCTTGAAACGAGCCCTCCAGCCGCTGCAACACGCCGTTGAATGCATGGACCAGGGGCCTGATTTCGGCTGGAAGCTGCCCTTCGGGCAGGCGCGCCGACAGATTGCGCCCACCGACGCTGCGTGCCGCCGCTTCGACAACGCGAATGGGGCGCAAGACTGACCGAACGGCCAATGCACCAGCCAGTGCGAAGATCAGCGCCGACAAACTCCCCAGCAGCAGCACGGTATCGGTGATGGCAGGGGTCACGGCCTCCCGGGCCAGCAGCTCGAAACGGTCGCTTCGCGCAAGCTGAAGCACGTAGGGCCTTCCATGAACCACGCGTTGCCAGGCACCGACGAAGAAGTCTCTTCCGTCGAATTTCACTACCCCAAAAAAATCAGCTTGATCTTTGATACCGCGCCCTGCCAGCAGGGAGCGACGGTCTGGCTCGCTGCTGGCGACGACCTGACCTGTTTCGTCGAGCACGCGGTATTTGAGGTTGGCAAAGAAGTCATCAAAACCCACTGCGTCACCCTGCTCCAGCTTCACGCCCACGACACGCTGGTCGGCATCGAGGACGAAGCCGTCAAAGATGTCTTCGGTTTGCCCCTGCATGCTCATGCGGGTAACTACGTGGCCAAAGCGTTCGGCCAGCAAGGCCTGCACGCCAACCACCAAAAGCGCCGTCGATGCAAACGCGAGTGAAAAACCCAGGGCCAGACGCCAGGCCAGGCTGAGCGCGGGGCCTGGCCTGGCGCTTGGCGCAGCGGTTAGCGCAGCGCTGGGCGCGGCAGCTTGGGGCTTAGTCGTCGACACAACCATCTTGCTTGCCGCTTTGTGGGCGCAGTTGTTCCAGGGCGTAGCCCACGCCTTTGGTGTTCACCAGGCTCGCAGCGCTGCCGAGCACGTCGAGCTTGCGGCGGAGCCGGTGCAGGGCGACGTCGAGTGCGTTGGGCGTGACTGGCTCGGTCACGCCCCAGGCCGCAGCCTCCAGCGCACCCCGGCGCACGACCTTTCCTTTGGCCCGCACCAGCGCGAGCATCAGTTGAAGTTCGCTCGGTGCCAGGTTCACGGTGGATCGGCCGCAGCTCAGGCGCGATCCCAAGGGGTCGACGACCAGCCCCGCCCACTCTGGCGCACTGACCACCCAGGCTTGCTGACGCCGCAGCAAGGCACGCACACGGGCCACCAGTTCGTCGCGTTCAAAGGGCTTGGCGAGGTAGTCGTCCGCGCCGGCCTCCAGTCCGTCCACTCGGTCGTGCAGAGCGTCTCTTGCGGTCAGCAGCAAACAAGGCACCAGCACCTGGCGTGCGCGCAAGCGCTGCAGCCAGGGCAATGCATCACCGTCGGGCAGGCCCCGGTCGAGCACCAGGGCGGCATAACGCACTTGGGCCAGACACGCTTCAGCCTCGCCGACGCGACCAACGGCGTCAGCAGCAATACCTGATCGCGCCAACTCGCGCGCCACCAAGTCGCGCATGGCGGGGTGGTCCTCGACGAGAAGAATGCGGTCCATGTTCAGCAGGATAACCGGGGCACGTTCGTTTGATCGGCCACGAAGGAGGCTTTCAATTCAGCATGAACTGATAGCCAAACACCACTTGCGGAATGCCGCCTGCGTTCATCAGGGGACTGTTGCGGACTTCTCTTCCGTAGCGTTCGTAGTTGAAGTTGGCAAAGAGGAACTGGCGTGGACTGGCACGCCAACGAACGAGCAGGCCCAGCTCAGGGCTGTAGCTATTTTTGCCAGCGTAAGCCGGTCTGCCTGCTGTGGCCTCGCTCGGGCGCACGCCGTAGTAGTAGTCCACATACTGTCTGCTTTGGTACTCGATCCCGATGCGCGGCACCAGGGTCCAAGCGCCGCTTCGGAAACTGCGGCTCAACTGGATTGAGGCCACCGCCCCACGCTCGAAGCCAGACTCGCGCTGCGCCGCCCTCACGTAGTCAAGCTCCAACTCAAAATCGGATCCGAGGTCGATGCTCCCGGCAACGCCGTAAAAAACGCCCCCTTTTCGGTCCGACATACCCCGGAAAACGGTGCCGTCGCTTTGCTCGTAGCCATCGAAGCGGTATTCGATCCGGGGGCCGACCCACCAGCTGCGTTTTTCATTGCCAATCAAACGCAGGTCGAGTTGCGGGCCGTAGAGATTGACCCATTTGTTCTGAATCGACAACCCTGGAACCAACATCGTTTGCGTGCCGACATCGCGGTAGCCGTCTTTGTCGACCAACAGCGCCGCACCAATGCTGTAGCGCGTGCGGTCGTTGTCCAGCGGCTGGGCATTTGCGTGACCGCCGTCAAGCAGCGTGACGGCGACCAGCGTCGCCAAGCTGAGGGTGGCCTTTTGACGCTGCGAGAAACTGTTAAAGATTAGTGGGGTTGGTGTGGCGTAGTGCATGTGTCGTGTTATGCAAAGCTAAAAAGGGTGATGGTCAAACCATGGACGATGGGTGTCGAACCGCGACCTGCGCATCGACGCAGGCCCGGCGCGGGTACTGATTCAGTGCGAACAGACCCTAGAAGCGATAGCCCAGCCGCACCGCCAAAGTCGTGGCACGGTACTTGGCATCGACGGCGGCACCACCGCCGGTGGCAGCCAAACTAATCCTTCCGGTGTTGACCACCGAAACGCCAACATCGGCAACCCATGGGCTGCCGTAGTCCCAGCGCAGGCCCGCCATCAACTGCCGTGCGCTGCCAGAACCGGAGTACTCGCGCTGGGCACCAGCCGAGGTGAGGTCGGCATCGACCTCTTGCGCTCTGCCGATGCCCACACCCAGGTAGGGCCGCACATGTGCCCGTCCCCATTTGAAGGCGTTGAAGTCATACAACGCGTTGACGGTGACGATCAAAGACGCCCAGTCGGCGTCGCCCGGGCGACCGTCAAAGCCAGGGCTTGAGACCTGTTTCACGGGGTTGTTTCTGTACATCATCGCGGCTTCAACGCGCCAGTTTTGCCCCAGGTGACGTCCGATGGCACCCCCGAAAGCCGGGCCCTGACGTGTTTTGAAGCTCCCTCCCGCGAAATCGGGGTCGCTGGTTCGTGAAAGCCCAGTATCCAGCGTGATGTACCACGGACGCTCCTGTGCGATTGCGGTACCGAGGCCTGAAGCCAGAACAAGTCCGGCAATGGGAAATGCGATAGAACGATGCATGAATGACTCCTGAGTTATAGGCCGCGTGGCGAAAGGCGAGTGGCGCAGATGAAAGTCCACAGTAACGTGACGAGTACGGTTCCGTTGAGCCGAAACGAAGGAAGCGGATACCGTGAGTCGCATCTTGGCGGTGATGGACTTACTGGCGACTTTCCGATGCCATCCCCACTCCAACAGCGCTTGTGAACACTCGACCGACTGTCTATGCCCGGCAGGGGCGAGTTCGAGCCATTACTAACAATCCAATGCATTGGATGCCCACCGGTGGCGGGATCGTTGATGCCCAACGCGGGTCGCCAAGGCTGACCGCAAAGAACACCCGTCAAGCGCCTACCCTAAAACGCCACGGCCTCCCAGCGCCAGCCCCCTGTAGAATCCGCCCCTTTTTTTAGATCCGGCAAATGGCAGAGCGGGCAAAGCACACAGCGTTCACCGACTCGGAGCTCATTCGTTTAATGGCGCGGTTGGCGGGGGGGCAGGCCAAGGCGCTCGTTGGCGCCCAGCCTCCGGCGTTTTCCACGCAGTTGAGCCAGTGGCTGGGCTGGACGGATGCGGTGGCTTTGGCCTCGGCTTTGGACGGTAGCGCGGCAGTGGGCACGCCTTTGCAGGGTGACGCGGCAGCCGAGTTGCTGGAGGAAGGCTTGCGGGTGCGGGCGGCTTTGGCGAAGGCCTTGGCCACACCGGGCGCAGGTTCTGCTGACCCTGGGCGTTGGCCTGTCAAGCCTCGTGCTGGTGCGCGCCTTGGTGGTGCCCTTGAAGAAGACCCGACGGACTTTGCCACCCACCGGCGGCGGGTGCATGCGCAGCAGCAGGCCATGGAAACGGCGGTGAGCGGCCTGCGGGCGCGGTTGCGTGCGGCGCTGGCGGCTGCATCGCCCCAGCATGCGAAGCTGGCGGCGGTGGATGCGGTGATGGAGCAGGCGCTGTTACCGCAGGTGCAGCGGTTGACGTCGGCGGTGGTGGTGTTGCTGGATCGGCGGTTTCGGGCCTTGCAGGCGGGTGCGGATGGGGTGGCAAAGCGTGGTGTGAATCAAAGACCTTCTCCGCTGGGCACGCCCTCACCCCTTGCACGCGATGGCAAACAACCTGCCCCTGCCTGGCTGGAAGCTTTCCGCCAAGACCTCGAAGCCGTGTTGTTGGCCGAGCTGGATTTTCGATTTCAACCCATTGAGGGGCTGATGGCGGCCCTTCGTTCGACTTTGTTGGCGACGCCCGAGGCGGCGCTTGAAACCACATGAACAGATTTCTTTATTTTGTTGCGCTGATCGCGGGCCTGGCCACCTTGTGTTGGGTGGGGCTGGGCTACGTGGGCGTGAACCCCTTGGCGCTGGTGATGACGGTGGTGATGACAGGATTTTTCCTGATGGGGGCGCTGGAGCTGCATCGGTTTGGCCAGGCCACGGCGGGGTTGTCGAACGCGGTGGCTGCTGCCACCCCCACACCGGCCGACCTGGGCACATGGCTCGCATCCATTCCCCTTGCCCTGCAAAACGCAGTGCGCCTGCGCATTGAGGGTGAACGGGTGGGCCTGCCTGGGCCGGGGCTCACGCCCTACTTGGCGGGGTTGCTCGTGCTGCTGGGCATGTTGGGCACGTTTATGGGCATGGTGGTCACGCTCAAGGGCACGGGGCTGGCGCTGGACAGCGCGACGGATTTGCAGTCGATTCGTGATTCGCTCTCGGCCCCGGTGAAGGGTTTGGGGCTGGCCTTTGGCACCTCGGTGGCGGGGGTGGCGGCTTCGGCCATGTTGGGCTTGATGTCGGCCTTGCGCAAAACAGAACGGCTGGCGGCCTCGCAGGCGCTGGATGCGGGCGTGGCCACGAGTTTGCGGGTGTTTTCTCGGGCGCACCAGCGTGAACAATCGTTCCAGTTGTTGCAGCAGCAAGCATCGTTGCTGCCCGAGCTGGTAGGCCAGATGCAGTCGTGGATGAACACCATGGCCGCGCAGGACCAGCGCCTGAAAGAGGGCCTGCTGGACGGCCAACAACAGTTCCACCGCCAAACCGAAGCGGCCTACACCGGCCTGGCCAGTTCGGTGGACCGCTCCTTGCAGCAAAGCGTGCAGGAAGGCGCCCGCCTCACGGTGGCCGCTTTGCAACCGCTGGTGGAAGGCACGCTAGCGGGCCTGGCGCGCGACACGGCCAGCTTGCAGCAAACCATCACCAGCCAGGTGCAGCACCAACTGGATGGATTGAGGACTGAATTCAAAGCAGCCACCACCGAGGTGGCCGGCATCTGGAAGGGTGAGCTCAGCACCCAAGCGCACAACCACCAACAACTGGCCACCGACCTGCGCGGCACGCTGGACCAGTTCAGCGGCAAATTTGAAGAACGCTCGGCCGCATTGGTGGATGCTGTGACGCAGCGCCTGGAGCACAGCGTGACCCGTGTGTCTGACCAATGGCAAACCGCGTTGGCCGAACAAACCCGCAGCAGCCAGGCGCTGTCGCAGCACACCGAGGCAGCATTGAATGCGGCCACGGCGGGTTACCAGCAGGTGTCCGCCGACCTGCGCGGCACACTGGACCAGTTCAGTGGCAAATTTGAAGAACGCTCGGCTTCGTTGGTGGATGCTGTCACGCAGCGCCTGGAGCACAACGTGACCCGCGTGTCTGACCAATGGCAAACCGCACTGGCCGAACAAACGCGCAGCAGCCAGGCGCTGTCGCAGCACACCGAGGCGGCATTGACGGCGGCCACAGCGGGCTACCAGCAGGTGTCAGCCGACCTGCGCGGCACGCTGGACCAGTTCAGCGGCAGGTTTGATGAACGCTCGGCCGCGTTGGTCGGTGCCGTCACGCAGCAGCTGGAAAACACCGTGGGCCAGGTGGCCCAGCACTGGAACGCGGCGCTGGCCGAACAAAGCAGCCGCCACGAGGCCCTCACCCAACAAACGCAAGCCGCCTTGACGGCCACCACCCGCGACATCAAAGACCAGGCCGCCGCACTCGTCAGCCAAGTGGCCCAGACCCAGGCCGACACCTTGCAAGCGCACAGCGCCCATGAAACCGAGAGGCTGGCGGCGTGGACGGCGTCGCTGAAGGCGGTGTCCACCGAATTGCACAGCGAATGGCAACAAACCAGTGCAGCCGCCAAAGCGCAGTGGCAGGCCTTGAGCCAGGGCCTGGAGAAAACCAGCGTGGAGATGTCCGCACGCAACGAGCAGCAGGCCCAGCACCTGCTCGCCGAGATGGCGCAGTTGGTGCGGACGGTGTCCGATGCGCCGCGCGCTGCCGCCGAGGTGATGGCCGAGTTGCGGCAAAAGTTGTCCGACAGCATGGCGCGCGACAACAGCATGCTGGAAGAACGCAGCCGCATTCTGGAAACACTCTCCACCCTGCTGGATGCGGTGAACCATGCCTCCACCGAACAACGCGCCGCGATTGATGCGCTGGTGACGGCTTCAAGCGACATGCTGGAACGCGTGGGCGGGCGCATCACCCAAACGCTGGAGCAACACACCCAGGAGATGGGCGAGGCCGCCGTGCACATGACGAGCAATGCGGTGGAGGTGGCCAGCCTGTCTGAAGCCTTTGGGCAGGCGGTGCAGCTTTTTGCGCAGTCCAACGAACAATTGATGGCGCAGCTGCAGCGCATTGAAGGCGCACTGAGCCAGTCCATGGCGCGCAGTGACGAACAACTGAACTACTACGTGGCCCAGGCGCGTGAGGTGATCGACCTGAGCATCAGCTCGCAAAACCACATCGTGGACGAGTTGAAACAGCTGGCACGCCGACGTTCGCCTGCAGAAAGTGCGGCTTGAGACATGCAACTTGACTTGTGCAGCTTGAGGTGCGCGGTTGACATGGGCGCTTTCACATTCGCGGCTTCGCATCCGCGCTTTCAAATACGCGCTGATCCATGACCCACCACGACATCGACGCAGGCCTGGAGACCAGTGCAGACAGCACCGCCCCCGTGTGGGCCGTGTTTGGCGACTTGATGGCCGGGCTGCTGGGCGCCTTCGTGCTCATTCTGGTGGCCGCGCTGGGCATGCAACTGGAGCTGGCCAACAAGCTGGACACCGAGGTGAAGCAGCGGCAAACCCTGGAGCAGGCACTGGCCGGGCCACTGGCCACGGGCCGCGTCACACTGCAAGACGGGCGCATCGGCATCAGCGGCAGTGTGCTGTTCGCCTTCAACTCGGAAGAGCTGCAACCCGAAGGCCGCCAGTTGCTCAACAGCCTGGCCAAACCCCTGGCCGGTTATTTGGCCGAACGCAATCAAATGCTGATGGTGAGCGGCTTCACCGACGACAGGCCCATGCGCGGCGGCGCACGCAAGTTCGCCGACAACTGGGAGCTGTCGGCGCAGCGGGCATTGACAGTGACCCGCGCCTTGATGGAAGAAGGCGTGCCCCCCTCCATGGTCTTCGCGGCCGCTTTCGGTTCAGAACAGGCCGTGGCATCGAACGCCGACGCCGAAGGCCGCGCCCGCAACCGTCGCGTGGAGATGTCGCCCTTGCCGCGCCCGGCGCAGAACAAAACGCCGCCTGCGGCTTCGAGGGAGTGAGGGGTGAACTCGATGGTTGAGAGCGACACCACGGCTGACTCCAACGTTGTTCGGGCTGAGGAAAACAACGCGAACGCCCCGACGGTTCAGGCTGAGTGCGACAACACGTCCCCACCCTTCGTTGGGGCTGAGCGAGACAACACGCCTCCCCCCTCCTTTCGGGCTGAGCCTGTCGAAACCAGCGCAGACCTCGGTGTTGATACGTCAACAGCGCTCCATACAGAAGCGGTCGAAGCCGCTCTCACCACCTGGCGCGCCCAAACCGCCCCCACCCTGCCCGCCACCCAGGTTTTTTTCATCGAAGCCCTGGCCCGGCGCGCTGCCCTGCACCAGGGCGAAACACGGCAGCACTTGAATCAAAAACTGCTTCAAGCTTTGGTGTCGTTTCAAGCCTCAAATGCCGCTTACTCGCTGGCCCAAAAGCCCGACGCAGCCGCACCATCCACCACGCCAGACGCTGTACCGCCAACCGACACAGCGCTCAACGCCCTCACCGCCTTGCGGCGGCAACTGGACGCACAAACCACCACACCCGCCCGAACCGCCTGGCGGACCCAGAACGCCACTTCCTTACGCGCCACCTGGTCCGCACTGCACGCACAACAACGCGTGACCCACGCCCTGGCCAGCAAACCACCGCAAGCGGGCCCACTCAACTCCGAACAACTGGTGCACCGCGCCTTGCTGTTGTTGCGTGAGGTGTCACCCGACTACCTGCGCCAACTGGTGAGCACCGTGGATGTGTTGTGCTGGGGGGAACATCTGCAACAGGGGGACAAGGGCAGCGTGACTGCGTCCGCCACCACAACAACCAACCGCAGCAAATCCTCGCGTGTGAAGTTGTAGAGGACACTCGGGTGAGGCAATGACAACGAAGACTGACGTCCATATCCAGTTGGCCAAATCCGGGGGCAGCGCACTTTTCGGACAATCCGAAACATTTCTCACTTCTTCTGCACCACGACATGACCGACTGCTGGATTTGCGGTGCTTTAGCCGATAGCGCCGAGCACATGATCAAGGTATCCGACTTCAAGTCGATCTTCGGTGGAGTTACAAACCAAGCTCCTGTTTACCTCCACTCCAGAAACAAAATCAATGATCCTGTTCATGGCGCAAAGTCAAACAAGCTGAAGTTCACTCCTTCTATCTGCTGTTACTGCAACAACTCGCGAACGCAGCTTCATGATCTAGCGTGGCAGAAGTTCTCTGAGTCCATGCGCTCCATGCGACCATCGTTGGTTGCCGGTAGCCGCATTCCATTGCTGCGGATCTTCCCTGCCAACATCAAGCAATCTATGCTGTATGTACATCTTTATTTTTTGAAGCTCTTCGGCTGCTATGCAGTCGAGTACGACGTGCCGCTGCCTATCGGGCACTTCGCTCTCTGCATTTTGAACAATGTTGCGCATCCGAGCGTTCACATTAGCTTCGTTCAGATGGCTCCCAGGTCACAAAACGAGATCCTGGTTGGACCGATACGGGCTAGGAACGTTAGTGGAAAAACTGTTTCTGCCAATTGGTTCTACGTCGTTGGAACGCTCGGCATTGCAGTCTCTTACAACGAACCAGGTCACCCAAGGCTCACACGTGATCGTGGCTGGCATCCAAGTGATATCGGCACTCAAGTTCGCACCGCACGTCAGAAGTGAAGCTATTCATTGCAAGTGATCAACGTACGTCGGTGATGGATGGATCGAGCAGAGGTCCCGTACACCTTCAAAGCAAACGCTTCATTCAACCGCTCTGGGCCTACAGCCGACTTTCCAGACAGGTCTTCACTCCTCCGATCGCCATCCCCACGGCAAAGCATCTGGACGGTTACGAGCATATCGAACGGACTTGGCGAAACCCCGCGAATCGAGAAATGGCCTGCCCGGAGGGACTCGAACTTCGGGCTGGAGAGTTCATTTTTACTGGCTCGGAGTCGATGCGTTAGGTGAGTGTTCCCCACTTTATTCCCCATAGTGAATTTGACGCGGAATGCCCCCCTTTCGGGCATCCGTTCGACTCTAAAGCATTCGCTCGGCGGTGAACCCAACAAAGTGGGCCAATGCCGAATCCGGGATATGCGGAACGTCGGCTCTGAGGTGCACCCACGTCCGCAAGACCATCAACGGACCACATATTTTTTGGTGGATAAAAGAGGCATGAGAGGTGAGATGAAGGAATTGAAAAAAGTCCATCAGCTGAATGTCTTTTTAGTTAAGACGGCCTTATCCTCAAGCACACAAGTACTACAGGTTGAAGGCCGCGCACCAAAGTTGGAGATTCCGATGCCGGCCACGGAAGTGCACATCTCCTTATCAAGAAAACTCCAGGATTTGCACACTGTGCTGCTTGTGTCTTTGTTCAAGTTCTTTATTCATGTGGGCCTACCTCACGGCGACACGCTGGCAAAGTACGCTGCGGCCTTTTCTAGGATGTCGCGCTCCTCGCGGGCCTGCGCCAGCTCGCGCTTTAAGCGGCTGATTTCGGCCTGGCTGTCGCTCACCGGCGTCACTCGACAGCTGTCCACCGCCCCGAGTTGCCCGCGTCTGGCTTGCGACACCCAGTTGGCCGAGCTCTCATCAAAGATCTGCAGCTCGCCTGCCGCTTGCGCCTGGCTCTTTCCATCGCGCAGCACTGGTTGCACCGCTTCTTGCCTGAATTGCGTTGTAAATACCCGGCTCTTTGCGCCTCGTTCACTTTGCCTATCCGTCATCTCTTGGACTCCTTGATCTGGCTCAGGTTAACCAATCTCATGGCGTCTTTTTTGGCGGCCCCTTCCAGATGTCGACCGCTGGTTAAACCGCACAAATCATGGCCTCAAGACTGTCGAAGCGACGCTCAATCACCTGCATATTCTGGACGTTCAGCATCCCAGCGTTTGGAGTGAAGCAACTGAATCTCAGCTTCAGTTCATGGGGCAAACCCAAAAGCGTCATGGGCAGCAAAGTTGGCGCTCGATTGCCTGGATCGAGAGTTCGTTGTCGAGTTCATCCAAGGCTCAGCGGAGAATACGCGCGAATACCAAGTCCTGCTTTACGAGCAGCGTGAGACCCCATGCCTGACCTGACCCCAACGCGCTTGACATCGCTCCATTGAGATGTCCGAAAACGGCGCGAACCCGACGCTCACCTGCCATAAAGTGAATGCTCAACCACACAGGAGTACTTCCATGGCTTTTCGAATCACAGGACTACAAGCTGCCCCCTTTCAGGCATTGTTCGGTCTATCGGACGAGGCGCTGGCCCAACTCGGAGCTTGCCGCGTTGTTGCGGACGCGAATCCGGGCTACCCCGACCGTATCGAGCTGACCGACGCAGAACCAGGTCAGACGCTACTGCTGGTGAATCACACGCACCTTCCCAACGACGGCCCCTACCGATCAAGCCACGCGATCTTTGTGCGTGAAGGAGCATCCCAAACTTTTGACAATGTCGATATCGTGCCTCAATCGCTGCGAGTCCGCACGCTGTCCGTCAGGTCATTCGATGAGGCCGGCATGATGATGGATGCCGATTTGGTGCAAGGCACTGAGCTAGAGCAACTTATCGATCGGTTATTTGATGACCCCAAGGCCGCGTACCTTCATGTGCATAACGCCAAGCGCGGCTGCTACGCATGCCGCGTGGATCGCGCTTGAAGGTTTTGCATGCGCATCTCCTCCATCTTCGAACCCACGGACGCGCAAATTGACGCGCTCGTGAAGGAGTACCCACTGGGCATGCTCATTTCGCCAGACACTGGCGGCATGATGGCTACTCCACTGCCCTTGTTGATGGAGCGGCAAGGTGGCCAGCTCATGCTGTTGGGGCACTTTGCCAGGAGCAACCCACATGTCGAGGCTGTGAAAGCGCAGTCCAAGGCCTTCATCACGTTCACAGGCCCACCGCAAGGCTATATCTCACCGTCTTGGTTTGACGACCGCAGCCAAGCGCCAACTTGGAACTTCGCCACCGTGCACTTTGATGTAGACGTGCAGTTGATGGACGGTGTGCAGGCTGCCAACGAGGCGGTTGACACGCTGACGCAGGCCATGGAGCTGGATCGGCCCTGCGCTTGGCATACCCATGAGTTGGGCGCGCGACATGCTCAATTGATTCAGCACGTGGTGGCCTTCCGCGCCACGGTGCTGCGCACACGCGCCAAGTTCAAGCTTGGTCAAAACGAACGCGGGGATGTTTTGATACAGGCGATTGAAGGCTTGCAAAGGGAAGGGCACGTCGAGCTGGCGGCAATGATGAAACTCGCCAACTCCAAACGTCTGGCAAATTTTTAAGGCGGCTCGGGGCTCAGGGTCACAGGACTCAGAGGCTTCGCCGCTTCATTTCCTTGTTTCACGAACCGCCACGATGGCCTTGAACCCGAGCGCAAGCATCGCGTTTGCGGCCCGGTCGAGGCGAGGCCCAATGGCAAGTCAGCCCGCCGGCGTTCAGGAGTGGCCTATCGTGAACCGCCCCGGGGCGGTTCAGGTTCATTGCGGCAACTCTTCTAAGACTGAGTCCACCCGACGTTGAAGGATCGAACGACGCAACAGTCGAACCACCCAAAGGACGCCCCAGCAAGCAGGCCCGGCAATCAATCCACGCGGGCCTGCGGCCAAGATCCCGCCGATAGTGACAACGAGGGCGACCAGGAAGTCCTTCAGCCGCAGCAACGCCACCGGATCTTCGCGAAGGTAGTTCACGACAGAACCCGTGCTCAGGTTGAACAGACCAACAACCACTTCTTCATGCACCAGCAGTACGACCCAGTGGCCGCGACGCGCAGGTAGGGCGCGGGTGTGGATGACGAACTTACTCTCCCCGCCCTGCACCGCTTGCAGCCACAGCTCTCGGCGTTCGGGGAATTCCAAGCGCCGAGCGCCTCGCTTGTTGGCATTGACGAAGCGGACAGCCTCAACCACGCAGCCGCCAACTTGTTGAATATGGGACATTGATGACCTCCTTCATGTTGAAAGAGGTTCAAGTTCTCATTGAATGGATGCACGTCAAGGCACGACGCGGGGTCAACGTCAATTTGTGCAGGCTACGAATAAAAGGAACAACCTGCCCAGAAGTCTTCGCCGAATAGGAATACGAGGTTGTGGAACACATCGTCAATACCTCGAGAAAACGCTGCGATCTCGAATGGTGGCGAACTAACCGCAGCTTTCGTTTTTACTAGTGTGAACGGCCGACCTCGCACCGCAGACACCTTTCTGACCATCGTCAGATGGTACTCACCAATTTGGTGTGGCGGTAACCGAGCTCCAAGGCGCGCACGGCGGGTTGGAGGTTTTCATGGTCCTGGGATGAGTTGTTCATGCGCGAATTCATGGTTTTTCGCCTGCGGAATCAGCAATTCCTACAAAGGGCTCAGCATCACCACTTTTATGCCCTGCCTACATGTGTATATCGGGTTCATTTCGAGCCATTTCGGCATTGGCTGAGCTGAATCGCTCATTCGCGCCTGCGGCTGAGACTGCCGTGCCACTGGATTGCTGCTGAAGTCCGATTCCCTTGGGCTGTAGTCCCGCTGCAATCCGAGCACCGCGATCAAGCCCTTGGGATGGGTCCGCGTGGTCTGATCACGGTCTCATGGGAGTTGGCCCTATCAAGAGCGTTTGCCGAGGCGCTGCTCGAATCACGCCACATCGGTCGCAACTTCGACAGAGCAAGCGACGTGACACGAGTTCGCACGTTGAAACCAGAGGCCGCAGATTCGCGCGTCAACCCCGCATGGAATCTCGCTCCAGCGATGTTTGTTGAAATAGATTCACCTAAACGGATCGTTGCAATCGCACTGTCAAGTACCGCCGCCACCCGCAATCGGCGCGGAATCGAGGGGTTTTCGCGGCCGGTGGTTGCCGATGTTTTCCACACTCTTGACTCATCCACCCCACCCCTGTTCCACTGGCATCTCCCGACGGCCCTCCTGGCCAGGCTCGATAAGAGCCATAGGCGTCGCAGTCGTTACCTGCCTTCAGTGTTTTGTTGATAGCGAACTTTTTGTGCTTCTGATGCCCTGGGCATCTGATTGTTTGTGGGTCGTGTGGTGAACCGCTTGGTTGGCGTGTTGTTGCCCACGCACTCATCGTTTTTTTGGCTGTGGTGTCACGCTTGCGTTGCATGACAGCCTTCGACCTTGTGGTGGTCTGATTTGATCAGCATCACCACCGTTTTACCGCCTTCCCTTTGAGCACGCGCTGGTCGCAGTGCGCGTCGTGTTTGTCCTGATAGGGCTCCCGCGCACCCTCGCTCATGAACCCGGCACCGCCCTGGACTTTCGGTCAAGGGGTGGACCCATGTGGGTGGAAGGTGGATTCAGCAACGATCCACGGATGACAGCCTCAGGCTGTCGAACCGGCAGGGCTTGCCCTTGCCACGGGGGTTGTGGGTATTGGTACCGCCTCTGCGGTTCATTCCCTCAACAGCAATCCCCACCCCTCCATGGTTGCAGAAATGCACGTGTGGACCGGATCAACCATTGTCATTTTTAAGACTGACCGAGCTTGACCGCGCACGCACCCACTATGTGGGTGCAATTCAACTTGTTGTGATGCACGGTCAAGCAAACCTTTTGGGTCGGCGCTGCCCCTTCGTGGTCGGGGGCGGTGGCCGTGAATTCAGACCACGGGCGTGCAGGACATGGAATCCGTCCTGCATGCCGCCATCACCTTGGATTCCACGTTGAACAAGAACCATGCGGGGTCGGGCCGTGTGGTTTGAGTTTGAACACTCTCTTTGAACGTTTCCTTTGTACTGAACCTCTTCACCGGACACGCACCATGAACACCGCTATTCCATCTCCACGACACCGGCCAGCAGTCCCGGCTGGATTTTGGTCACAGGGTTTTTCATCATCATCCATTGACCATGAACCACCTCGCCATCACCGCGATGCCGACGATCGAGAAGGCGCCACCTTCGCTCGACGCAGGCATCAGTCAACCAGCCCGGGCCGTTTACTGCCGGAACCATCGCGCCCATCTGGTCGGGCAGGTTTGACGCCGGAACAAATCCTCGCCCGACTCCACCCGGGGCATGCAGATCCTTTGCGCGTGCTGGAACTGATGATCGAACTCTTCAACACCCAGCACACCGCGCTACAAAAAACCGTGTCGCACAAAACCCGGCACGAGCGGGCCATGTTTCTGCGTCGATTCTTCAGAGACTTGACTGTCAAGTGCGGGTTCAAAACTGCACCCGATCCTCGCAACCTGGGCCAAAAGCACATCCACGCCATGGTGCAGGAGTGGCAGCGTGAAAAGCTGGCACCGGCCACGATCCAGACCTACCTGAGCTTTCTGCGCGGCTTATCAATGTGGGTGGGTAAACCGGGCCTGGTCCTCAAACCGGCTGCTTACGGTTTGAAGGTTGAGGAATACCAACGGCAGGAAATTGCAAAGCGGGACAAGAGCTGGTCTGCACAGGGTGTGGACGTGGATGCGGTGTTGGTGCAAGCGGTCGCCTTTGATCCACGGGTGGCCGCCTCGATGCGCTTGATGCATACGTTTGGGCTGCGGCGCAAAGAGTCGGTGACCTGTCGGCCATGGGTGGATGTGGTGCCGTTTGAGTCAACCGGCCTGCCGGTCGACAACCGCCAAGCTGATCAGTACCTCTGGAGTAAAGGCAAAGGTGGTCGGGTGCGCTGGTTGCCTGTGCAAACCGAGGATCAAAAGCTGGCAATCCAGGTGGCGCAGTCGCTCACCGACTCCCGCGATGGGCACATGGGCAACCCGGCCCATGGTCTGAAGCGCAACTTGCGTCGGCTGGACTATGTGCTGGCCAAACTGGGCATTACCCGCAAAGGCCGGGGCGTCACAGGTCATGGGCTGAGGCATGGTCGGCTCAACGACATCTACGAGGACATCACGGGGCAACCTTCTGTCGTGCGCGGTGGAGGTCAGGTACCACCTGAACTGGATCTCGCGGCAAGGTTGGCCACCTCAGCCGCAGCTGGTCATGCCAGACATCGCGCTGCCTCGGCTTATTTAGGTTCGTCCGCAGTTATGCGCAGCAAGGACCCCAGGCAGAACGATCCGCCAGCAAAGTAGCAACGCTCGTAGTGCACATGGAAGTTCCATGATCGTCCTCGCCGAGAACCACGGGGCCGCTGTTCACGAGGAGACGGTCATGGACGCAGGTAACTCAGTTGAACAAGGCTTCACGCCGGCCAATGAAGCCTTTTCAGCGGCACGATGCGCTTGGTTTCGGCGTCGGTGGCGTCGTAGTGTTCGGTCAGCGCACGCACCACGTGGTCCAGCGTCCACATGGCCAGCGGGATGGGGGCGCGGTCAGCCTCGTACTGAGCGTCCTTGGTGAAGCCCCCGGTGCTGACGTACAAGCCCCGGTCATCCTTGTGCCGTCCCCCAAGAAAGCTGCGGATGTCCTGGCTGCCCATCTGGCCCTTGCGGTGCTTGACCTCCACAACGATGCGCGGGTGCTCGAAGCCGAATCCATCTGGCGAGGCGACGATGTCTTTGCCGCGATCCGAACCGGGCGCCGAGACCTGGGTCTTGTAGCCCATTACGCGCAGGATGCCGGCAACCAGCTGCTGCATTTCGTCCCAGTCGAGTTCGCTGACGCGGTCCTTGATGCGCTCCAGCGCCTGGGTTTCGATGTCGGCCAGCGGGTCGGCGATGGCCTCCTCGGCTTCGGCCTCCAGCAAGGGCACCGGCTTGCCTTTCGACGCGGCCAGCACGTCGGCCGCGGCACTGGAAGGCACCTCGAAAAGGGTCAGGGTCGAGCCCAGGCTGTTCTTGGTGCCACTGCCCAGGTCGTCGCGCGGTATCTCTTGCGCTTGCCACTGCGCCTTGCGCGCCAGCGGCATGCCTTGCTGCGCCCATTCGGGATGATGTTGGGCGGGGCCGGCGACCTTTCCCAGCATGTAGAGGCGGTTGGCGGGCGAGTAGGTCACGATCCAATCGCCGTCCTGGATCTCGTTGACGAAACGCCAGACCTGGGATGCACCCGACACCACGGTACCGCGCTTGGCTTGTGGCTCGGCGGCCTGGTACAGGGCGGCCAGTTGCCTGCGGTCGACCCCCGGCTTGGCATGGGCCGCCAGGTGGTTCCAACCGACGGCGGCGACACCGCGCTCCCTGAAAGCCTCGTAGAGACTGCCACCTTCGCCACGCACCATCCACATCCGCGTCATACCGTTATTCCCCTGCGCTGTAGTACCGGGCCATGGGAAGCGGTCTGCGCTCCACGATTGACCGGCCCTGATGTTTTGAAAACTCGCCCGTCATTGTCGCTTTTCGTCCGGCCTGTCTTCAGGGGGCAGACAGACTTGCCGTCATCGTCCACCATGCAACATCACCCTGTCCTGGCCGCGGCAAGCAGATCGGATTCCGCAGCATCCATCAACTCCGGGTGCAACATCGGAATATCGCTCGAGAACAACGGATGCGTCGCTTCCTTGACGACCACATGCTCGGCAAACACGGCTGCACCATCCCATAGCTGACGGTATTCAGCAGCATCGCGACCTTCGGCGCTCGGACCTCGGTCCAGGGCTGAAAAGAGGGCATCGCAATGCGGCCCATCTGTCAGTGTCTTGCTCTGGAGACGGCACCACGCAGAGCGAGCCAGCCCGGTTCGCCCCTTGGCAGCACAAGCGTTTTGCAGATGTGATTCCTCGCAAGAGTGGGAGGCCAAATGTGCTTGATTTTTCAATTGATCGCACTTTATTCAAACATTCGTTAGAATGTGCCCATGAAAAAGAGAGACATCAAAGACCTGCTCTACGAACAGGTCAGCCGCATCGGCAAAGCCCTCTCCAGCCCTAAACGCCTGGAGGTGCTGGAGCTCCTCGCCCAGGGCGAAAAAACGGTGGAAGCACTGGCGCAAGAGGCTGGAATCGACATGAAGTTGACCAGTGCTCATTTGCGCTCCTTGCGCGAGGCGCGCCTGGTGGAGACTCGGCGAGAAGGCAAGTACATCGTCTATCGCCTCAGCGGCAAAGACGTGGCGGCCCTGTGGATCACCCTGCGCGGCGTCGCCGAGGAACACCTGGTGGAACTCAAGGTTGCGCTGGATCAACTGGTCTCGCTCCCCGAGCGGCTGAGCCCGGTGGACCGCAAAACCCTGCTGCGACGGGCCGAAAAGAACGAGATCATCGTGCTGGACGTGCGGTCGCAGCACGAATACGAGGCCGGGCACTTGCCGTTTGCCCGTTCGATGCCGGTGCATGAGATCGAGCGGCGCTTGTCCGAGTTGCCCAAGGGCAAGGAGATCGTCGCCTATTGCCGCGGTGCCTTTTGCTTGATGTCCGACGAAGCGGTCAAGCTGCTTGCGGCCAAGGGCTTTCAGGTCAGCAAGCTGGCCGAGGGCGTCACCGACTGGCAGGCGGCTGGTCTGCCCGTGCACACCGATTCGCCCGATTGAAGCGACTACACCACCACACTCCAAGGACGCACCATGTTTTTCCAGCAGTACGCAGCGCCGCATGCCACCCTGTCTTACTTCTTCGGCTGCGCTGGGCACGGCAAGGCGGTGGCGGTCGACGTCGTCGCGGGCGAAGTGCAGAGATTCCTGGATGCAGCGGTGGCTGCCGGTGTTCGCATTGAGTACGTCATCGATACGCACCTGCATGCCGATCATTTGTCCGGTGGCCGACGGCTGGCCGCGCTGGCATCAGCGCGCTACGCGCTGCACGAGAGCAATCGTGGCATCGTTGGCTTTGATTTCGAAGCATTGGCGCATGAACAGGTGCTCCAACTCGGCAACGTCGAACTGACCATCATGCACACCCCCGGTCACACGGCCGACAGCGTTTGTCTGCGGGTCAGCGATTTGCGACGCGGTGCGGCACCTTGGTTTGTGATCACGGGTGACACATTATTTGTCGGCGCAGTTGGCCGTCCAGACCTTGCAGGCCGCGAACGTGAGATGGCTGGCGCGCTCTATGACAGCCTGCACAACCAGCTGCTGTGTTTGCCTGACGAGCTTGAAATCTTTCCCGGGCACCAGGCTGGTAGCGCCTGCGGCGCGGGGCTCTCTGGCAAACCGTCTTCGACCATCGGTTTCGAGAAGCGCTTCAATGGGCTGCTGACCCTGGACCGAGACGCTTTCATCACGCAGGTGGTGGCGGACATTCCTCCCCCACCAGACAACATGGCACACGTTCTCGCAGCCAACAAGGCGGCGTGATGGCCATATTGCGGCAGACCGGTATCCGGCCCAACCTTGCACAGTTCCTTCACCAACTGGTGCAGGTGCTGCTGGTCGGCCTGACCATCGGCATGATGCGCACCGTGGTGCCGGCGCTCGCCGAAGGTGAGTTCGGCCTGGGGCGCAATTCCTTCTTGATGTTGACGACTTTCGTCGTTGCTTTTGGGGCCGTCAAAAGTGCGCTCAACTTCGTGGCGGGCCGATGGTCTGAACAGGTGGGCCGAAAGAAGGTGCTGGTGAGCGGTTGGCTGGCTGCCTTGCCGATCCCGTGGCTGGTTTACGCAGCAGAAGGCTGGGGCTGGATCGTAGCCGCGACGATTTTGCTGGGCGTCAACCAGGGGATGACCTGGTCGATGACGCAGACCTCGAAGCTGGATCTCACCCGGCCGGACCAGCGCGGCCTGACGATCGGCCTCAATGAGTTCGCGGGCTATGTCGGGCTGGCGCTTGCAGGAGTGGCCACCGGCTACATGGCGGCCCATCTGGGCACACGGCTCGGTTTGCTGGTGTTCGGGCAGGTGGTCATTGGCACCGCGCTGCTGACGAGCGTCCTCTTCGTGGTCGACACGCGCCCCTGGGCAGGCGCACCCCTGCCCGAGGTCACGCCAGCGCCTTCGGACAGGCCGAGACCCAGTCTCGCGCAAGCGTCCTCGGATCGCCCCACCACCTGGGAAGTATTCGCTTTGATGTCCTGGCGCGATCGGCGTCTCGCCGCGCTGTGTCAGGCCGGTTTGGTCGAGAAGTTCGTCGATGCGCTTGTCTGGGCTTTTTATCCGCTTTATCTTTACCAGCACGGATTGGATCTGCCCACCGTGGGCTGGGTCATCGGGATCTACGGTTTTGTGTGGGGCGGCCTCCAGTTGGTGACGGGCCGGCTGTCGGATCGCATCGGTCGGCATGGGCTCAACGTTTGGGGAATGGTGGTCTGCGGCACTGGCGTGTTGATGGTGCCACTGCATGACGGCGTCCAATGGTGGGCCACCGCCGCAGCTGTGTCCGGTATCGGCATGGCCATGCTGTATCCCAACCTGTCCGCTTCGGTTGCAGACCTGGCACCACCAAGCTGGCGCGGATCGGCGATCGGCATCTACCGCTTCTGGCGCGACTTCGGCTACGCCATCGGCGCTCTCGGCCTGGGGTTGGCCGCGCAGATCGCGGGCCGCGTCGAAGCCGCTTTCTGGTTCGTCGGTGCAGCGATGTTCGCTTCGGCGGCGCTGCTCGCTTGGTGGGGGCAGGAATCCCATCCTCGATTGAAAACACTCTCTGCACCAAGGTGATGCCATGGAACTGATCTATCTCGACCACAACGCCACCACACCGATTGCACCGGCCGCCAAACTCGCCGCCATGCGTTTCCTCGAAAGCGATTTCGGCAATCCATCTTCCACCCATGCCAAGGGGCGAGCCGCCAAGGCCGCAGTCGACGAGGCAAGAGCAGCCGTGGCCGATTTGCTGGGTGCCACCACCTCAGAGATCATCTTCACGGCAAGCGCGACAGAGTCCAACAACCTGGCCTTGATGGGCGCAGCCGCGATGGTGCCCGCCGAGCGAAGGCACCTGATCGTCTCCGCCATTGAACATCCAGCGGTGATGGAACCAGCGCTGGCGCTGCAGCGCCAAGGCTGGCAGCTGTCGGTCGCGCCGGTCGACCGCCACGGGCGTGTGGATGTGCAGGCCTTGCGCTCCTTGCTTCGGCCGGACACCGCGATCGTGAGCGTGATGCACGCCAACAATGAACTGGGCACGCTGCAGCCGATCGAGGCGATGGCGCCGCTGGTGCACGCCGTTGGCGCACTGCTGCACGTGGATGCCGCGCAATCGGTTGGCAAGGTGCCGGTGGACGTCAACACCCTCGGCGCGGACCTTCTCACCGTGGCGGGCCACAAGATGTATGTGCCCAAAGGGATCGGCGCGCTTTATGTGCGCGAGGGCACACGCCTGGCCGGTCTGCTCTACGGCGCCGGGCAGGAGCGTGGGTTACGCCCGGGCACCGAGAACGTTCCGTACATCGCCGCCATGGGCGCTGGGGCTCAATACGTGCGGGCGCGAATGCAGGAAAGCGCTTCGCGGGTGGCAGAACTGCGCGATGCACTTGAGCAGCGGCTGCTGGATGCCATCCCCGGCTCGGTGGTCAATGGCTATCCACAGCACCGGCTCCCCAATACCCTGCACATGTCGCTGCCCAGCGGCGATGCCCGAGCCATGGTTGCTGCACTCTCAGAGCAAGTGGCACTCTCTCCAGGCGCGGCCTGTCATGCAGACGGCCATAGCACGGTGTCCGGGGTGATGCGCGCCATTGGTGCAACGGCTCAGCAGGCCAGGGGTGCGATTCGCATTTCGCTGGGCTACGACACGACGGCCGCGCAAATCGAGCAGGCGGCGGCATTGATCGTGTTGGCGTTCGAAAGGCTGTACATCCACGCAGACGGGTAGCGCCTCCTTGAGATGCAAATGACCAGTGCCATGCAGAACCTGAGATCTCCGCACAATCATCCGCGACAACTTTCATTTCAACTCTGTCGGAGCTGTGGGATTCGGTGGCGCGGAGTTCACGCAATGCTGGTTAAGTTTGGCGTATCCCCACCAACCCAAAACAACCTCGAACCCAACATGGGGGCTAAATTTTCCGCTCCAAAGCGTACACCGCAGCCTGCACCCTTGAACTCAGCTTGAGCTTGCGCAGTATGTGCTGAACGTGGATCTTCACGGTGGTTTCTGCGATGTCCAACGTCCGGGCAATTTCTTTGTTGCTTTGTCCTTGTGCCAGGCAAGCCAGAATCTCTTGTTCTCTGGGCGAAAGTTTGTTGACCCCATCCGCTGGCGACTCGATCACGGGGGCCACGGTTGCGGCGCCCGTTTGCATGCACTGGTAGGCGTCCACCAGCTTGCTCGTCATCTCCGGGCTGATGCTGGACTCACCCCGCATGACGCGTTCAATGGCCAGGGTCAATACATCGCTGTCAACCGTCTTGAGCAAGTAGCCGCTGGCGCCTCGTTGTAGCGCGGCGGTCAGTGTCTGCCCGTCTTCGCTGACGGTGAGCATCAGGATTTTCGTGGGGGGCCATGCAGCTCGTAAGCCTTGCAAGGCATCCACACCTCGTACCCCGGGTAAATGGTTATCCAACAGCAGCACATCGGGGTGCAGCGACTCCATCAGGCGTTGCGCCTGATTGGCGTCGCCGGCTTCGCCCACCACCAAGAACTGAGGCTGCGAGGACAGCAAGGCCATCAGCCCTCGCCGAAACAAGGTGTGGTCATCCACCACCAAAATACGAATAGGGTTGGGGGTTTTCATGCGGCTTGATGTGATTGGCGAGCAGGCAAGGTCAACACCACGCAGGTGCCGGAGCCGACCACTGTGGTCAGTTCCACAGAAGCCCCGATGGCGCGGGCACGTTCATTCATGATGCGCAGGCCCACATGGGTTTCGTCCGGCTCATGGGCCTCGAACCCGCATCCATCGTCGCGCACTTCCACGCGCCATTGGGGCGACTGTTCAATCTCCACCCACACTTCCTGCGCTTGCGCGTGTTTGCGCACATTGGACAGAGCCTCTTGAACCACATGCAGCACTTGCACCTGCACATCGGCGGGCAAGGGCAGACCATCGCCTTGTATCGTCAGGTGGGTGGCCAGGCCTGTTTGGTGTTCAAACTTTCGCAGCGTGGTCCGCAGCGCGGCGGCCACGTCTTCTTCGTTCGTACGTGTACGAAAATGCAGCAGCAGTTCACGCACATCGGCCAGGCTCTCATGGATGCCCGCATCCAACTCAGACAAGGTCTGGCTGATCGCTGGGCTGCTCTGAGATTTCAACGCTTCGCGCAGCAAACCCGCTTGTATCTTGAGGAAGGAAAGGCTTTGCGCAATCGAATCGTGCAACTCCCGAGCCAACAACCCACGCTCCTCTGCCACAGCCGCTTCACGCTCCAACGCACCGGCACGCAAACCTTCGATAGCGCCGGCCAAATGGCTGGCCAGGGTCTCCAGGAGGTTGCGATCATCCGGGCTCAACTCAGCCGCGTGGCGGTAGAACAAGTTCAACTCTCCGACCAAACGTTCGTGGAAACGAACCGGTACGCTCACCATGGTGTCGAAGCCAGCCCGCTCACAGTGCCCCGGCATGGTGCCGCCGCCCGATGGCAGGATGGGAATGACACGGGTTTGAGCCTGTCTTTGCGGCTGCCCGCAGAAGCAGTCCCCCGTGGGGACGCACTGTTCTGCGTCAATCACGTGCTGCGGCAGGCAATCAGAAGCCAGCATGATGTAACGCTGGTTGGACTCATCCGACCAGCGCACCGCCGAGGCGTCCGCCTGCGCCACCTGCCGAACCTGTTTGGCAAATCCGTGGGCCAGTTGCTCCAGCGAGCTTGCAGTGGTGACAAAAGCAGCGGCTTGGTACAGCGCCATCAAACGGGCATGCTCCGTTTCCAACTTCAAGGTTTTTTCCTGAACCCGTGCTTCCAGGTTTTGATACAGGCCTTGCAAGGTGGTGGCCATGCGGTTGAATCTTTCGGACAACAAACCGAACTCGTCCTGACTTCCCACTTCCACGCGGGCGGCGAGGTCGCCCTGCTCCATGCGTGACAAACCGGTTTGCAAGCGCGACAGTGGATTAAAAACAAATACATAAGCGGTGTAGAGCAATGCCACCGCGCTACCTATGGCCAGAGCCATCATGGCGAACTGAAACGCGTTGACCA
>Ga0315907_10001657_pt1 | contig 29760 bp, 27 predicted proteins | sample LakEriMetagenome_3_FD_203525 | JGI IMG/M metagenome (GOLD analysis project Ga0315907, IMG submission 203525) | Freshwater fungal communities from buoy surface, Lake Erie, Ohio, United States - Buoy 12 MA123 | ecosystem: Environmental > Aquatic > Freshwater > Lake > Lake biofilm | place: USA...
CACAGATGCAACAACAGCCAATAGAATTAAAACATTTACCTTCGTTTTCATAGTTGTGTGTTTTTGTTGTTTGTGTATCCTCTAACGAGTCTTGACGATATAAAGTTACAAAATTTGTGAAAAGGTTCCGTAAATGTTGAAAATTAAATGTTCAATTAAAGCGTTACGCGTAGAATGAAGTATGTTGTTTTACTGAGTAGTATACTCATTTTTTCGGGGATTTTTGCCCAAAAAGTGAGTGTAAGCTATTTATTTACAGCCCCATCGGAAGCGGTTTCTTCTTCCTTCTTCAAAAAACCACATGTCCTCGCATCACGCCAATTCCTTGCCATGGAATTAATGCAAGCGTCGTTATACCTAACGGAACTTGGGTATTATACCGCAACGCTCGATGTGGATTCGATCTCCGAAGCCCCGAATATTAACGTTAAGGTATTTCCCGGAGAGCAATTTAATGGGGTTCAACTTACCCTTTCCTCGGAACTTGTTCCTTGGTTTGAGCAATACACTCGTTCATCCGTGCGTGTCGCTGATGCCATTGTGTTTAAATCACCGAGCGCCTATGCATCAGCGTTACAACAGGTCATTCGAACGTTTCAAAATAATGGGTACCCCTTTGCCGCATACGACTTTGATTCCTTAGGTTATGCAAAGGGATTGATTTCATTAAATGTTTCTTTGATTAAAGGTCGCAGAATGCAATGGAAAGAAATAGTAATCAAAGGCGATTCCTCCATTGCCTTGAAACCTATTCAACAAATTATTGGGATTCGTTCAGGTGATTTATTTTCAATCGATAAGCTAAAAGATATCGATGACCGAATTGAACAACTGACCTTTGTTGATGCCATAAAACCTTCTGATTTTGTGTTTTCGAAAGACGGCATGACCCTTTATCTTTATTTAAAGGCCACCAAATCTTCTAATGTTAATGGTGTTTTAGGCTTACAGCCAAATCCCGTGAGCCAGAAAATTGGATTAACCGGTGAATTACAGTTGAAACTAAACAATGCCTTGCGTCGAGCGGAACAACTTGATTTCAATTGGCGAAGCATTAAACCAGCTACCCAATTACTCAATCTCAGGTTGCTTTATCCATACTTATTCAATTCCTTGCTTGGAACTGAAGTGAAATTGAATTTATATAAACGGGATTCCACCTTTCTGGAACTGAAATCAACGCTTGGAATACAATATCAAGTGGGTAGAAACTGGCAGCTTAAAGGCATGTTTTCCTATTTCGGAAGTAATCGATTGTATGCGGCTAACAGCAGCGCAGAGTTCTTGAATGTGACCTCCCTTAAAAATTCCATGTACGGACTTGGAATAAACTATAAGAAATTAGATTATTTACCGAATCCACGGGCAGGACTTGCATTCCAATTGGAAGGATTCATTGGGCAACGGAGCGTTTTGAACGATTCATCGGGAAAGGTTGTTAATGCAAAAGTTTACATGAATTTGGAGCATTTTATTCCCATACACAAGCGCTGGGTTATACGATATCAATTGTCTTTTGATACCTATTTAGCACCTTCCATTTTTTCAAATGAATGTTATCGATTTGGAGGATTGAACACGCAGCGAGGGTTTAATGAAGAACAATTTCTAGCCACTACGAAAAGTGTAAATCAAGTGGAACTTCGGTATTTACTCGACCGAAATTCGGCTGTTTTTGCGTTTTTCGATCAATCTATCTATGAAAACAGAAGCAACAACAGCTACCAAAAAAATGCGCCAATGGGCTTTGGTGTTGGAGCAAATATAGGTTCAACTGTTGGCATTTTTTCCTTGGCCTACGCCCTAGGTCTTGAAAAAAATAATCCCTTTGATGCCCGTTCCGGAAAAATCCACTTCGGTTATATTGCCTATTTTTGAGGCATGGACCTTCACGGGAAAGCCCTTTATTTATCCTACGACGGATTAACCGACCCCTTGGGGCAAGCTCAAATCTTGCCGTATTTGCTCGGACTGGAACAACAAGGGATGGGCTTCGTTATCATTTCTTTTGAAAAAAAGGAGGCATTTTCTGCTCACAAACAACACGTTCAAAAACAGCTTGAGGGGCGAGATATCCAATGGATACCACTTTCCTATACAAAGAAACCAGCTGTGTTTTCAACGGTATATGATCTTTTGCGTATGAAACGTGCGGCAAGGAAGACACTAACAACAGCTCACACAATTATTCATTGCCGCAGTTACCTTCCCATGCTGGTGGCCATGTCCATTAACCAAGGTCGAAAGGTGATTTTTGATATGCGTGGCCTTTGGGCAGATGAACGGGTTAATGGAAACTTGTGGCCGCAACATAAGCTGCTGTATCGATGGATATACCGCTATTTCCTGCGCAAAGAACAGGCGTTTGTTCAGCAAAGTGATGCGCTTGTTTCCCTTACCTACGACGGGATTAAAGCCCTTACGGAACGCTACGGTACAGGTATTATTGAAAATAAATCAACTGTTATCCCTTGTTGTGTTGATTCAGAATTATTTCAACCCAAGACTCCACAATTGGACCTTAAGCGTTCCTTAGGTATACCTGATGAGGCTAAGGTGTTAATTCATGTGGGCTCCGTAGGTACATGGTATCGATTGGACCAGGAACTTGTTTTTTTTAATGCTTTATCTGCTGTAGATTCCTCTTGGTATTTTTTGATTCTCACCAAAGACAACGTCGCAGCAAGAGCAATAGTTAATTCAAATCTTACGCTTTCTTCGCGCGTGATCATTCACAGCGCAGCCCATCACGAAGTACCATCATTCCTGAATCTAGCCCAAGCGAGCATTCAATTCATAGAGCCGGCGTATTCAAAACGTGCCTCCTCACCGGTTAAATTAGGGGAGTCCTTGGCGATGGGAGTTCCTGTAATAACCAATGTAGGCATAGGGGATTCGAAGGCCCTAATTCAAGAGGGTTCTGCCGGAATTTGCATTAACTCCTGGGATGATATTCCTTCCTCGGTAATGGATTTTCAACGCATGCGCTTTGATTCAAATGCGATTCGAACATATGCGATACGCACCTTAGGACTTGAGCAGGGCATTAACGCGTATCAACAGGTTTATAAAAAAATGCTGTCCCATGATTAAGGTTGCTATTCTTTGTCCGTATCCTTTGGGAGAAGCGCCTTCACAACGCTTTCGGGTAGAGCAGTATATTTCGTGGTTGGCTACTCAGCATATTCATGCCACAAGTTATCCCTTTTTAAGCTCAAACGCTTGGGAAATATTTTATCAGTCAAATAAGCCCATAACTAAATCATTTCAAATATTCTTGGGATTCATTCGACGTGTTTTGCTCTTAGTAAAGTTGTTTTCTGTGGATTATGTGTTCATTCATCGCGAAGCAACGCCGGTTGGACCTCCCATTTTTGAGTGGCTGATCGCCAAGGTATTGAGAAAGCGAATTGTTTATGATTTTGACGATGCCATTTGGTTGCCAAATTATAGCAAACAACATCGGTTCATTCACCGATTGAAAGCGTATTGGAAAGTGAAATTCATTATCCGTTGGTCATATCGAGTTTCTGTTGGAAATGAATTTTTAGCTTCGTATGCATCAAGATATAATGCATATGTAGATATTATTCCTACTACCATTGATATGGATTACCATGCCTTGTACTCGGATTCCACGCGCTCTACACTTCCAGTTATTGGTTGGACCGGAACGCATACTACGGTAGATTATTTAAAACCAATCGTACCTGCCTTAGAAAAATTAGCGGCGATTCATGCCTTTGAATTTGTCGTGATTTCCAATGAACCACCATCTTTTTTCATTCCAAATCTGCGGTTTGTTCGCTGGAATAAATCCACAGAAATTGAAGACTTAAGTCAATTTTCAATTGGAGTCATGCCACTTGAAGATACCGAATGGGCTAGGGGAAAATGTGGTTTTAAGGCCTTGCAATATATGGCGCTAGGGATTCCAACCATTGCCGCTAATGTTGGGGTGAATTCGACGATAATATCACATGGTCATGATGGATTCATCGCGAAGACCACGGAGGATTGGTTTGAATACATGAATGCCTTACTTTCTGATGCATCGCAAGGAAGGATGCTGGGTGTTAATGCGCAAGCATGCATTCGGAACCGTTTTTCTGTTCAGGCCAATCAAGAAAACTACCGTTCACTTTTTACCTCATGAAATTACTTTTCGCAACACAAAACGAATACAAAGCCTCAGAAATTCGAGCCTTATTGCCTCAGGGTTTTGAATTACTTAGTCTAAATGACATTCAGTACACGCAAGATATTCCGGAAACAGCAGATACCCTGGAAGGAAATGCCTTACTCAAGGCAAATGCAATCTTTGAACATACGGGTATAGCCTGCTTTGCTGATGATTCAGGCTTAGAGGTCGCGTTCTTACATGGTAAACCCGGCGTACATTCAGCGCGCTTTGCCGTTCCTGAAAAAAATGACCGAGCCAACAGTGAAAAATTACTTTCCCTACTTGAACATGCGCCCAACAGGGATGCGCAGTTTCGCACCGTAATCGCCTATGTTGATGGAACCGAACCGCGCTATTTCGAAGGGTTCGTTAAAGGGACGATCTTGACTGATTTTCGAGGGAATCAAGGTTTTGGGTATGACCCCATTTTTCAACCCTTAGGTTGGGATAAGAGTTTTGCGGAAGTTTCTACAGCTGAAAAAAATAACATCTCGCATCGTTCACTTGCCTTTAAGCAATTTTTAGGATACCTCCATGCTGTGAATAAAATTTAGGGCTTTTCTTTCCTTTCTCGTTTTCCATCCGAAGTGAATTCTGTACCTTCGTAGAAAGACATTCACCATGCATTTTTCACAAGAATTAGCGGATCGTTTCATGCGATATGTGCGCATCGATACCGAGGCAGATCCAAACGCTAGCAGTTTCCCTTCCTCCGAAAAACAAAAAGACTTAGGTCGCTTACTTACTCAAGAACTCATTGAACTTGGTGCCTCGGAGGTTGAAATGGATGCATGGGGATACGTGTTTGCCACCATTCCGTCAAATTCACCGAATCAAAACCTACCTACCATTTGTTTTTGTTCGCACATGGATACAGCACCAGATTGCAGCGGGAAAGATGTCAAACCAATCCTTCATCGCGCTTGGAATGGATCGCCAATTACCCTACCAGATGATACTACCCAAGTAATTACGGTAGAAAATCAACCCTATTTGAGCGGAAAAATTGGCCAAGATGTGATTACTGCCTCTGGCTTAACCTTGTTGGGGGCTGATGATAAAGCAGGCGTTACCATCATTATGGAACTCGCAAAGCATCTCCTAACACATCCCGAAATCCCACACGGTAAGATTCGTATTCTATTTACACCGGATGAGGAAGTTGGCCGTGGTGTAGAACATCTGGATATGAATAAACTTGGCGCAGATTATGGTTATACCCTGGATGGGGGTCCCTTGGGCGAAGTGGAAGATGAAACGTTTTCTGCTGATGCTATGACGTTTACTTTTACTGGCGTTAGTGCTCACCCAGGATATGCTAAAGGTAAAATGCAACACGCCATTAAAATGGCCAGTGATTTCGTTGCGGCCTTGCCAAGCGATCGATGGTCACCGGAAACCACAAGCCACCGCGAAGGATTTGTTCATCCTACATCCATTACAGGAAGCCTCGAATCCGCTACCGTATCTTTTATTTTGAGGGATCACATTACGGCTAAGCTCACGGAGTATGCCGATCAATTAGTGGACATCGCGAATGAAGTACTTTCCAACTACCCCGGAGCGCGTATGGCGCACGAACGTGTGGAACAATACCGAAATATGAAAGAAATATTAACCGATTGTCCATTCGTTACTGATTATGTTGTTGAAGCCATGGAAAAGGCTGGAATCACCCCGAAACGTTCCATTATCCGTGGAGGTACAGATGGTTCGCGTTTATCTTTTATGGGTTTACCGTGCCCGAATATATTTACAGGAGAAATGGCTATTCATTCTCGACAGGAATATGTGGTAGTTCAAGATATGCAAGCCGCCGTAAATACATTAATTGAGTTGGTTCAACGTTGGGAAAAACATAGCTAATGGATTTTAAAGCATTACAAAAGAAAATTAAAGCCAAGGAATTTGAGCCAATCTATCTGCTGCATGGAGATGAATCCTTTTACATTGATAAATTAGTGGATTTGTTTGAAGATACGGCCCTTGAACCCCATGAACGTGACTTTAACCAACAAGTTATTTACGGGAAAGAGGCCGATTTATTGAACTTGCTCGGTGTACTCAAGCAATATCCCATGATGGCTGAACGCCGACTGGTTATCTTAAAAGAGGCTCAAGAATTCAAGCAATTGTTAGAACTGGAAAGCTACCTCAACGAACCTGTTCCAAGTACGGTTTTTGTCATTGCGCATAAACATAAATCGGTTGATTCACGGACTAAATTCGCGAAACTCGCACAGCAAAAAGGGGTGGTTTTTAAGGCCGAAAAAATCAGGGATTATCAGCTGCCGGAATGGATTACTTCCTTGTTGAGTTCAAAAGGCTTTACGCATACCTCGAAGGTGCCGCACATTCTTGCCGAGTCTATTGGTAATGATTTGTCAAGAATCTCCAATGAGATTGATAAACTAGCGATCGTATTGCCTGAAGGTCAAAAAATTGATGAGGCCCTCGTTGAAAAGCACATTGGGATTTCTAAAGAGTACAATATTTTTGAATTAAATAATGCAGTTGGAGCAAGGGATATGGTTAAAGCCCTTAAAATTGTTAAGTATTTTGAAGCTAATCCGAAGGCTGGAGAATTAGTACCGGTCATTGGGATTCTGTTTAAGTTTTTCTCTCAATTGATGCGCATTCATTTCATTCAAGATAAAAGTAGGGAGGGAATCGCAAAGGCTATCAATGTGCATGCCTTCGTTGCCGGTGAACTCATGAATAGCAGAAATCATTATAATCCTAAAAAAGTTGCTGAGAATATTGAGCTGCTTTATCAATATGATTTAAAATCTAAAGGGGTGGGGAGTACGAGCGAGGTAAGTGATACCTTGCTGCGAGAATTGGTTATTCAATTAATTGCCTAAGATGTTTTACTTACCCAATCTTTTACCTTGCGCAGAAACCTTTGTTCTAACTGAGGAAGAATCTTCACATTGTATTCGTGTATTGAGAAAACAGCCGGGAGATGAAATTCAGGTCTTGGATGGAAAAGGTGGGTTATATACTGCAGCCATACTCGACGCGCATCCTAAAAAATGCTCAGCGAAGGTACTTAACTATGATTTTCAGGAGCCTACCAGTTCGATTCATTTGGCGGTTGCACCAACAAAGAATATGGACCGCATAGAATGGCTGGTAGAAAAAGGAACCGAATTGGGATGCACCCAGTTTACATTTATTTTAACCAAACGTTCAGAACGCACCAAGGTAAACATGGACCGTATTCATAAAATTGCAGTTTCGGCAATGAAACAATCCAAGCGGGTGTATTTACCCATCCTGGATGCACCGATGTCCTTGAACGAATTTTTAACGAAATATCCGGGCGGATGGGTTGCGCATTGTGATGATGTATTGCCGCGTGATACGGTTGATGCGAGTGGACCCTTTCGAATGCTTATTGGTCCAGAAGGTGATTTCACACCGGATGAGGTTAAAGAGACCTTGAAGGCGAACTATCGAGCGGTTACCTTGGGAGACGCGAGGTTACGTACCGAAACAGCGGCGTTGAAATCGATAATTATCCTTGAGGGTTTAACGGTACGTGGGTGATATTTCCATCAGATACCAGAGGTTCTAAGTGCATTTTTAAATAAACCTGAATCAAGGCAATTACGTCCTTTTCACAGTATACAGCAATGCGTTCTAAGTCCTTGTCTTCGTAGTAAACTCGTGCTACATCGGCTCCAGTAATATCATCCTTTGGGGTAGGGATCCCAAATACATGACACAACAGCGCTAAACCTGTGTATGCTTTATAATCTCCGAATTTCCAAAGTTCCATGGTGTCCAAGTGACGGATTTCCCACGGTTTTTTACCCGCAATATCAAGCACTAAGGGGAGTGATATTCCATTAATCAACATTCTTCTACAGATATAAGGAAAGTCAAATTCTTTCGCATTATGTCCGCACAAAACGGCGTTTTTGTAATGGTCGTCGAGTAGGCGTTTAAATTGGCTTAGTAAGGTATACTCATCGTCATGAGCAAAGGATTTAACTCGAATCGTTCTTCCCGTGCTGCTGTCTTTTACCATACCCACAGAAATACAAATGATTTTTCCAAATTCAGATTGGATACCTCCAAGATCTTTATAGACCATTTCCGCGGTTTTTTCTTCGGTGATTTTCATCCGATTTTTACCCTCAAATAAGGTTTGAGCGGCTTTGTCTAGGTCTTGATAGTTGTACGATTGTGGTACCGTTTCTATATCCAAAAAGAGGATTTTTTCTATGTGTATTGCGTCCATTTCAAAAGTGAATTTAATTGCGAATTACGATTAATTATTGGAATTTTGCGCCATGTCTGAACAATTAATTATCAGCGGCGGCGAAAAAAACGATAAATACCAAACCTTATTGCGGCAATTGCCTGCCTTAATAGACGAGCAGGTGGATAATGTAGCGAACATGTCCAATTTGGTGGCGGCCTTGAAACAAACCTTTGGATTTTTTTGGGTTGGTTTTTATCGGGTGAAAGCAGATGAATTAGTATTGGGACCGTTTCAGGGTCCGATCGCATGTACGCGCATTAAAAAAGGACAAGGTGTTTGTGGTGCGTCGTGGTTGGAAGAACGGACAATTGTAGTTCCTAATGTTCATGAATTCCCGGGCCATATTGCGTGCAGTAATCAATCAAAGAGTGAGATTGTTGTACCCCTTTTTAAAGCGGGAGTGCTTGTTGCGGTACTTGATGTAGACAGTGATGAATTTGCTACCTTTGACGAGGATGATAAAATTCATTTAGAAAAGATCCTCGAATGGTTCAGCGCATATTATTAGGAATTTCACTGCTCTTGTTCTTTGGTTGTGCTCAAGTGGGTACACTTAGTGGCGGGGGGCGTGATGTAAAAGCGCCGGAAATAATTTCGAGCGCCCCAAGCATGGGGGCATTGAATACCAATCCAGTACTTATTCGCTTGCAATTCGATGAGTTTATAGAATTGAAAAATCCCATTGAGACATTTCGTCTAGAGCCCGCAGATGCAAAAATCAGTGTCGTTTTAGCTAAAAAAACGGTGTTGGTGTCACTCAAAGGGGAGTTAAATCCGAATACCACCTACAGTTTATACATTGATGGAGGAGTGAAAGACATTTCAGAGGGCAATGACTCCGTGTATCAGTATGTTTTTTCAACGGGTACAACTTTAGATTCTGCAAAACAAGTATACCGAATTGGTAATGCGTATTCAAAGAAATCCATGACAGGTGTAACGGTTGGCCTATATGCCTCCGATACCAGTGCGAAACCCCGTTACCTAACGAAAAGTAACGAAGAAGGGTGGGCGAGTTTGGATTATTTACCGGTAGATTCTTTTTATGTTAAAGCGTTTTTGGATTTAAATCGAAACGGTTTAATCGATGTGAATGAACCCCAAGATATTCGGTTTAAGGCCAGTATTCCTACCAATGATTCATTGCCATTGCTGCTTTCAACTCCCCGCGAATTAAATCGTATGCATTCGTTTAAAGTATTGCCTCCGGGAATGTTAGTGGGGCACCTTCCAGAAGAGATTGCCTTGCGTGATGTTCGTGTTAATGGCCAGCTAGCGCCGATGTACCGGGTGGAAAGAGACTCCATAGCCATTAGCCTCAGTCAATTCGAACCTGGGGCCTTGGTGATTTCTACACCCTTAGATTCAGTTTCTTTACTTTATACCGCCAAAGAAAAGGCTACGCCTATTAAACTTCAAGTGATTCAACCCAGCGTCGGCCCCTCCATTACCTTAACCTGTAATGCCTTTCTTGATTCAATGATTGACATGAAATCCATTCAATTGATGCGGTCAGATTCCACCATTGTGCCACTTAAAACGGTGTTGGTGGATCATAACCGAATCCAACTTGTTCCGCAAACTTGGACCTCAGGCAAACTGAAATTAAATTTAGGGGCAAATGCCATTCGTGGGCTTAACGGAACTAAGGTGTTACCAACGACCCTTGACGTGGTTTGTTTTGGCCAAGCTGAATTAGGCACCTTGATTATTAACTTTAAAAATAATCCGTCAGGTAAACTTCTTTTACTAGAAAAAGATGGAAAAACAGTTGCTTCATCATATTATTTGCCGGGTGCAAAAAACCAAGATTCCTTTGAGCGCTTGGTGCCAGGCGAATATAACGTGGTGTTGATTGATGACCTTAATGGAAACGGCGTATGGGATGCTATTCGTCCGGAAACAAAACAGGCTGCGGAACCGGTGCAACGCTATACTAAAATCCCTAAAGTGCGCGCCAATTGGGATGTGGAAGTTAGCTTAGACTAATTCCAAGTTTAGTTTTCAACAACGGCTCATCCACCTAAAAAACTTAGTACCTTTAAGGTTCGCAAATTTCACCTGTATGTACTTAATTTTTGATACGGAAACCACCGGGTTACCGCGTAATTTCAAGGCTCCTATTACCGATACAGATAACTGGCCACGTGTGGTCCAATTGGCTTGGCAATTACACGATGAATCCGGTAAATTAATTAAGCATAATGCCGCTATCATTAAACCCAATGGGTTCACTATTCCCTTTGATTCTGAAAAAGTCCATGGGATTTCTACGGCCCTAGCAACCTATGTTGGACGAGAACTCGATGAGGTGATTGCTGAATTCATGTATGACTTGAAGCAAGCGAAGTTCATTGTTGGACATAACTTGAAATTTGATGTCAATGTAATGGGCTGTGAATTTGTGCGCATGGAAATGGATTCCCCCTTGGAAACCATACCGGTGTTGGATACATGTACAGAGGAAAGTGCGGCACTCGTTCAATTGACAGGAGGTAAAGGTGGACGATTTAAATTACCAACACTAACGGAGCTTTACGGGTTTCTATTTAATGAATCGTTCAATGAAGCACATAACGCTACGGCGGATGTTGAGGCAACAACGCGTTGTTTTCTTGAGTTAATTCGTCGAGACCATTATTCTCCAGAACGCCTTAATACGGATGAAGGATATGGCTTGCGGTTCAAGCAGGCAAATCCAAGTCCCATCCCCTTGGTTGGACTCGAGCATCAGAACTTAAAGGAGGCAAGTAAAGCCTTAAAGCAATCTGATACCTCGCAGCGCGCAGATGCCACGGAGTTACCTGTTGAATTAGAAGATGCTCCGTTTACCCATTTGCATGTCCATTCTCAATTCACTTTGTTGCAATCGACGGCTGAAATTAAATCACTTATTAATAAAGCCATTGAATTAGATTTACCGGCCCTTGCGTTAACCGATAATGGAAACATGATGGCTGCCTTTCAATTTGAAAAGGTATTGAGTGATCATAATTCAAAAATATTGCAGGAGAAAGCAGAGGCTGAAGAAAATGGTTCACCCTTTACTAAGCGTCCAATCCTTCCAATTATTGGTTGCGAATTTAATGTATGCGTTGATCATAAAAATCGAGACACCAAGGATGTGGGCTATAAAATGGTATTCCTTGCAAAAAATAAAAACGGGTATCAAAACCTGATAAAATTATCGTCCCTTGCCTATACCGACGGGTTCTATTACCTCCCGAGAATTGATAAAGCATTGGTAGAACAATACGCTAAGGACATAATTGTATTGTCAGGTGGTCTTGATGGTGAAATTACATCCCTCATCTTAAATGTGGGTGAAGCTCAGGCAGAAAGCGCATTGTTATGGTGGAAATCAGTTTTCAATGAAGACTTCTACCTGGAAATTAACCGACATCAATTAGAGGCGGAAGACCATGCAAATGAGGTGTTAATTCGTTTTTCGAAGGCACACGGCGTTAAATTGGTGGCAACAAATAACAGTTATTACGTGAACCAGGGCGATGCCAATGCACACGACGTCTTGTTGTGCGTAAGAGACGGTGAGTTGATTTCTACACCGATTGGTCGCGGAAGAGGCTACCGTCACGGCTTTGAAAATGATGAATTTTATTTCAAGACCCCTGAACAAATGAAGCGCTTGTTCGCCGATTTACCGGAGTCTATTTTATCGATTGCCGAGATCATTGGGAAATGTGAAGCCTATACCTTGTCGCGCGATGTGTTACTTCCAAAATTTGAAATTCCAGAGGAATTTATTGATCCAAGTGACGATATTAACGGTACAAAAAATGGCGAAAATGGCTTTTTAAAGCACTTAACTTATCAAGGCGCAATAAAGCGCTATGGCGAAATCAGCGAGGAGCTCAAAGAGCGCTTAGATTTCGAGTTAAAAACCATTGAAAACACGGGGTATCCAGGGTACTTTCTAATTGTTCAAGATTTCTGTAATGCGGCACGCGATATGGGGGTTTCCGTAGGTCCTGGAAGGGGTTCTGCCGCCGGTTCTGCCGTAGCATACTGCATTGGGATTACCAACGTGGATCCGATTAAGTACGATCTCCTCTTTGAGCGTTTCTTGAATCCCGATCGGATTTCAATGCCCGATATTGATATCGATTTTGATGATGAAGGGAGAGGGAGAGTTATTGATTATGTAATTAATAAATACGGTGCCAATCAGGTGGCCCAAATTATTACATACGGCACCATGGCAGCTAAGTCCGCCATTAGAGATACTGCACGGGTGCTCGATTTACCTCTGCCAGATGCCGACCGCTTAGCTAAATTGGTGCCCGACATTTCATTGAAGAAGTTGTTCGATTTAGAAGAGCCCGCACTAGCCGATGCCTTGAAAAACAATCAAGAAGCATTGAATAATGCCAAGGAATTGCGTAAAATATTTCAGGGACAAGGTCCTGCATCGGATGTGTTGCGACAGGCTAAAGCAATCGAAGGGTCGGTTAGAAATACTGGGATTCATGCCTGTGGGGTTATTATTACGCCCGATGACATTACGAATTTCGTTCCCGTTGCTACGGCGAAGGATTCTGTCATGGTGTGTACACAATTTGACAACTCCGTAGCAGAATCTGCAGGCCTACTTAAAATGGATTTCCTTGGTTTGAAAACCCTTACCTTGATTAAGGATGCGGTACGAATCATCAAAGAGAATCGCGGAATAGAACTTGACCCGGATCAATTTCCAATTGACGATGAGCTCACCTATAAACTCTTTCAGCGCGGAGAAACGGTGGGAATTTTTCAGTACGAATCTCCCGGAATGCAAAAATACATGCGGGAATTAAAACCTACGGCCTTTGCTGACCTTATTGCAATGAATGCCCTTTATCGTCCAGGTCCTTTGGAGTATATACCGTCATATATTAAACGTAAGCATGGCGAAGAGCCGATCGTCTATGATTTAGATGATTGCGAGGGCCATTTAAAAGAAACCTACGGAATTACAGTCTATCAAGAGCAAGTGATGTTGCTTTCCCAGAAGTTGGCTGATTTTACCAAAGGTGAGGCCGATACCCTAAGGAAGGCGATGGGTAAAAAGGACCGCAAGGTACTGGATAAAATGCGTCCGGTTTTTATAGAGCGTGGAAATGCGAAAGGTCATGCCAATGATAAATTGGAGAAGATTTGGAAGGACTGGGAAGCCTTTGCATCCTATGCGTTCAACAAATCGCATTCTACATGCTATGCTTGGATTGCTTATCAAACGGCATATCTAAAGGCAAACTACCCGGCGGAATATATGGCAGCCGTGTTAAGTAATAACATGAGCGATATTAAGCAAGTAACCTTCTTTATGGAAGAATGTCGTCGCATGGGGGTGAATGTTTTGGGTCCAGATGTTAATGAATCACGCCTGAATTTTACAGTAAATGCGAACGGGGATATTCGTTTTGGATTGGGAGCCATTCGTGGAATTGGTGAAGGACCAGTAGAAGCGATTATTCAAGGAAGAGAGGAGGGACGATATACCAGTATTTTTGATTTCATTCGTAGGGTGAATTTAAAAGCCATCAATCGAGCAGCGATGCAAAATTTAGTGTATGCAGGTGGATTTGATTCGTTTAGTGAACTGCATCGGGCGCAATATTTTATCGAAGAAGGAGCGAGTCGCTTGTTTTTGGATCTCATCATACGCTATGGCAACTCCTATCAGGAGAGTAAAGACTCGAATCAGCAAGACCTTTTTGGTAAGGGTTCTGGATTCGATGTGGTCGAGCCAAAAATCCCTTCATGTGAGGAGTGGTCCTCGAGTTATAAGTTAGCCAAAGAACGGGAAGTGATTGGGATTTTCATTTCCGGGCATCCCTTGGACGATTATAAAATGGAGATTGATGCCTTTTGTACCGGGGCTTTAGCCATGTTGCATGATATGGAAACCTATAAAGGCCGCGATTTGTTGATGGCGGTAGTGGTTACCTCCATAGAACATCGAATCGCTAAGAATGGCGACCCCTTTGGAACGGTAATTTTTGAAGATTATACCGATCAATATAAGCTGAATATTTTCCGTGAGAATTATTTAAAGTTCAAGCATTTACTGCAACCCGGTGTATTTTTAACCTTGCGTGGACGAATAGAAACACCACGACACCGAACGCACTTAGAATTTAATTTAAATGAAGTTGAACTCTTGCAGCATTTGCGGGAAAAACGTGTAAAAGGCTTGCATTTAAGTATTCCGAACAAGGACCTTAATCACCTTTTGATTGACGAACTTAATGGCTTGTTTTTGGCAAATCAGGGGTCGTGCAATGTACAGTTTACGATTTTTGATGCGGTAGAAGGCTTGGAGTTAAATATGGCTTCGAAGTCTGTGCGGGTGAAACCGGATCCCGAATTATACAAGGCACTCTCAAAAATGAATATTCAGTTTAGATTGAATTAATTACCGCAAACAAAAGCCCATCAAGGCGTCAAAAAACAAATCCGCTTGTTCGGCGTGTAACCAATGGCCCGCGTTCGGAATGGTTTCTATTGTCGCATCTGGAAAGCGTGCTTCTATTTCGTCTAGGTCTTCTGGTAAAATGTAGTTCGATAATTCTCCCCGTAAAAAGAGGGTAGGGGTCCAGCTTTCCTTTTCGGGCAATGCAGCAAGTATGTTCGGCATTTCACGTTCTAGTACCGCCACATTCATACGCCACGCTAGTTTCCCTTTTTCAATCCAATATAAATTTTTCAAAAGAAACTGCCGTATTCCGTCATTTTCCACGTAGGTTTTGAGTATAGATTCTGCTTCACTGCGTGCATTGATTGAATCCAAGTGTAATGCATGAATGCCTGCTAAGATTTGTTGGTGGTGCATCGGATAGGCTTTTACCCCCATATCCGCAATCACAAGCTTACTCAGCATGTGGGGATAATTTTGAGCGAAATGCATGGCCACTTTACCGCCCATAGAATGGCCTAATAAAATTACATCGGTGAGTTGTTGTGCTTCAATAAAGGCATACACATCATCCATCATGTCTTCATATCGGTGTTCCTCACTCCAGGGGGAACGCCCATGATTTCTGAGGTCAACACAAAACACCCGATAAAACGCTGCGAATCGCTGGGCTAAGCTTTGCCAATTATCTGAAGATCCAAATAAGCCGTGTAAAATTACTAAGGGTTTTCCTTCGCCATATTCACGTGCATGTAGCTCAAGCATCTTCTCAGTTTGTTTTATGTGTTCTATCGTTGCCTATTACGGTGAATTGACCTTCATTGGTCTGCTCTATGCGTTTTTTCAATTGGACAATATCTGTCAAGGTGCTGTCGTAGTGTACGGTGATCGCTTGGCTTTTGGCTTCTTTAATGAAATCAACCTGAACCCGTTCAACGCCTCCCGCATGCATCAGGTCTTTCCGTATTGCTCCGCCACATCCCATTTTGCAAACCATGCCCGCTACGTCAAAGGTTATTTTAGTATTCGATTTAACCGCTGGAATTTCCTTTTTCGTTGTTGCAAGCACTTGTTTTGAAGAGTTTGTATGATTACAAGCACTTAACACAATCGCAACTATGGAAACAAGGATAATTTTTACTTTCATCGTAACTTTTTACAAAGATACGCCGTTAAGCAATTGCGAAAAATATTTTAGAAATTTTTAAAAACAACAACATGAAAAAAACAATGTTATTCAGCGTGGCGAGTCTGTTAGGTGTCGCCTTGCTTGTTGGTTCTTGTGGGAAATATCCTGAAGGTCCAAATTTTGCTTTAAGTTCAAAAGCTTCCCGTTTAGCTGGGGATTGGAAGGCAACTTCCGTGAACCAATCAGGAACTGAGTGGAACTTGAGTAATTTATCGTTAACGAATACCATCACTAAAGACGGTACGTTTAATGCGAGCACAGTGATAACCGTATTTGGTGTTCCCACTACGTATACGAGTGAAGGAGAATGGGAGTTCTACGATAAGAAAACCAAGCTTATTTTCACAGAAACTAACCCAGCAACGAATTCTAAAGACACCTTTGATATTCTAATGCTTAAGAAGGATATGGTTAAACTTAAGCAATTCGATTACGATTCAGGAGATACGTTCACGTATACCTATGAGCCTAAGTAATTGGTGATTTATTTTACGAGCCCCGCAAGGGGCTTTTTTATTTTCAAAAAAATTGTATTTTTGGTCAACATTTAATTCAATATGAAGTTTTTAATCCTCCCATTGATTGCCTTAAGTTTAATTTTCTTAACGCCTTCTTGTAGTAAATATCCTAACGGGTCAAAATTCACCCTGTTAACCAAAACAAACCGAATGGTTAATGACTGGAAATTAACCAGTTATATGATCAATGGAAATGAATTCGTGGATGAACAGCCTGAAATTAAATTGGTAATTGAAAAAGACGGAACCTATTCATGGTCTGCTACCCAAACTGTATTAGGGCAAATCCAATCCGAATTTGAACACGGTACATGGTCGTTTAGTGATGACAAAACGTCTTTATTAATCTTAACCGACGGAGAAGAAATTCCTGTAGGGTATACAATTACGGAGTTACGTTCAAAGAAGTTGGTATTGCAGTATTATGACAAGGTAACAAACATTACCTACGTTAGTACCTACGAAACAGATAAGTAAGCTGTTTATATGAATCTTGGGTCGCTAGCCATTACATGACCACAGGATTTACAGGTTCTCATTTCTTCAGAAGTGTAAAATTCCCGAAAGCGTGGGATAAAATCTTTTTCTATATTTTCTAAGTGAAATCGATAGGATTTCAATTCATTGTTACAGTTTTCACAAAACCAAAACAATCCATCCGTCAAATCAGTTCCTTTTCTTACGCGCTCTATTACTAGACCTATGGTGTTTTCTCCCCGCATCGGTGAGTGCGGTGTATTTGCAGGCAACAAGAACATATCACCTTCCTTAACTAAAATATCTTTTGGCTTTCCTTCGTGCTGAATTCGAACTGTTATGTCTCCTTCAATTTGAAAGAATAATTCCTCACTTTCATTGTAATGATAATCCTTGCGAGCATTCGGCCCGGCCACAACCATCACAATAAAATCTCCCGCCTCATGGTATAGGTTCTTGTTGGATACCGGTGGTTTTAATTTGTCCCGGTTGTCATTGATCCATTGGTTTAGGTTGAAAGGTGCTAACATGGTATACGTTTCTCTAAAGTTAATAGCTTATTTGGAATATTTGTAAATGGTAAAGCCATATGCATGTCGTTCATCCACCGCTTGGGTTTGTATGCATGTTTTTTTCCACGGTTTTTCATCGAAGGTATGCAAAAATGTATCTGCATTAAAAGTGTGGTCTATTTCAGTTATGTATAATTCATCCAGTGAGAGCATCTCCAAGGCTAAGCGATAAATTTCCCCGCCACCAATAATAAATACTGTCCGCTCGTCATTTTTATACGCATCGATGCAATCCTGTAAGGTATGAAAGACCTTGCATCCCGGTGCTTCAAAGCTTGAGTTTCTTGTAATGACGCAATTCTCTCGATTGGGTAAGGGGCGATAACGTTCTGGGATGGAGTCGTAATTTTTTCTACCCATCACTACGATATGACCATTGGTCATTTCTTTAAAAAATCTCATGTCATTCGGAAGATTCCACATCAGGTCATTGTCTTTTCCAATCCCCCGCTCCTCATCCATGGCCACAATTAATGCAAGTTTTGTCATACGGCTACTGCGGCTTTAATGTGTGGATGTGGGTCGTAATTCTCTAATTCGAAATCTTCATATTTAAATGAAAAAAGATCCTTAACGGCTGGATTGATTTTCATCGTCGGCAAGGGTTTGCATTCCCTTGAAAGTTGAAGCTTGGTTTGCTCAATATGATTCGTATAAAGGTGTGCATCTCCAAAGGTATGGATAAACTCACCGGGTTGTAAATTACACACTTGCGCCATCATTAAGGTAAGCAATGCATATGAGGCGATATTAAAAGGTACTCCCAAAAAAGTATCCGCACTTCGTTGGTACAGTTGACAACTAAGTTTGCCTTCGGCTACATAAAACTGAAACATCGTATGGCAAGGTGGTAAGGCCATATCATTCACGCATGATACGTTCCAAGCAGAAACCAGCAAGCGCCGAGAATCTGGATTTTTTTTAATCTGTTCTACCACTTGGGAAATTTGGTCTATATGCCCCCCGTCTTGCGTAGGCCATGAACGCCACTGATACCCGTATACAGGCCCAAGATTACCATCTTCATCTGCCCATTCATCCCAGATCGAAACATTATTGTCTTTTAAGTACTTAATATTTGTATCTCCTTGTAAAAACCAGAGCAGTTCATGAATAATTGATCGAAGATGTAGTTTTTTAGTTGTCACGAGTGGAAAGCCATTTGCGAGATTAAACCGCATTTGATACCCGAAAACAGAGTAGGTCCCAGTGCCTGTTCGGTCTTCCTTTTTTACCCCATTTTCTAGGATGTGTTTTAAGAGGTTGTGGTATTGTTCCATTATAGCACGAAGGTAGGATTTTATAAAAAACGCGTTGGTATTGATTTAATGATTTTATTAACGGTATAATAAACAATCTTGAATTTACTTACTTTCGTTGCATGAAGTATGGTCCGTTTATCGCATTTCTGAGTTTGTTATTCCTCGCCGCCAAAGCTCAGCCTACGGTAAAGATTCCTAAAAAGCTTTGTGGTGTGTATACTGGGAGCCAACCGGCTTATGCCATTGAGACCTCCGGTCAAGTGTCTTCTGTATTGCCTGCGTCTATGATTATTGAGCTTACTCGCACGTCAATTAGTATTTGTTATCAGTCTCCAAAACTTTGTCCTGTTGTGGATGGGAAGGTGAAAACAATACGCAAGGAAGGTAAGGGTAAGGCCAAACGATGGAAAATTCAGGTATTATCCCCCAATTCTTTATTTACCGAGGATTTAGTTTTTTACACAAAAAACAAGGAACTAACTCGCATCGGGGTTTTTCCTCAGCCCAATACCGTATTAAAGAGATCAAGGAAAAAATAAGGAAAAGGTGGTGCCTTTTCCTGGGGTGCTTTTTACGTTAACTTTTCCTCCGTGTGCATCCACAATCAACTTTACATAGTACAATCCAAGTCCGAACCCTTTAACATTGTGTAAATTACCAGTAGGCACGCGATAGAACTTGTCGAATATTAAGGAGAGATTTTCTTTTTTTATTCCTATTCCATTATCCTCAATTTCAATCCAAATGCCGTTTTTATCGTTTCTTGTTTGAATCGTAATGTTTGGAATGGACTCACAATATTTTACTGCATTTTCCAATAGATTATAAATCACGTTTGTGAGATGAACCGCATCAGCTTGAATAATGTGATTTGTTGCATTTGGTTCAATATTGATTATTCCCCCTTTTTCGAGGTGATGCAGCTCAAAGTTCTCCTTCACTTCATCCAACAATTCATTGACATCAAATCGGTCCTTATTCAATATTACCTGATCTTTATCTAGTTTGGCTACGTTCAATACCCGTTCCACTTGGTGTTCGAGTCTCTTGTTTTCTTTAAAAATAATACCGGCGTATTTGTGTACTTGCTCAGAGGTGATTTCCGGCAGCCTCATCATCATTTCTGCAGATAAGCTTATGGTGGAAATTGGTGTTTTAAGTTCGTGCGTCATGTTATTGATGAAGTCGGTTTTTACCTCGGCCAAGCGATATTGTCGCATGATCACCGTTACGCTAAACGCGAAGAATATGGCAATAACCACCAGCATAAGGGTGAGGTATATCCACGGAGAATAATCATTTTGGGGCTCGATTTCACCAAGTTCTAGATTGGGGAAATACACGGTAAAATAATGTCCGTCTTTGGTTAAGTTTAATTTCTCTGGTGTGATTTCATTGCTAGAAACTACATCCGTAACATAGATTGAATCTTTTTTGTATCGTACACGATTGCTAAGTACAATGGAGTCTGTAAAACAATCATAAATACCATAGTAAAAATCTCTATGAATGTTTTGAATGTAAAACTCCTTCTTGAGTAAGGTCTCAAGATAAAAAGGCTGTAATTCTTCATTAAAATCCACCGTGAAATGGTTGTTTGAAATCTGCCTTACCGCACCATACATATCCGATTGATCCCCATCTCTTTTTTGAATAGTGGATAACACATTCATTAACGAACTGTGCACATGGTCTTGAAATTCTTTGAGGTTCAAGCTGTCTTCTTTCTGTTGAATGGCTAGGCTTACCTTCTGTGTTTCTATCGTACGTCCAACCCACAACAACTGAATTATCAAAATTGAAAGCATGGAAAGTGCTCCCAGAATGATAACCGTGCTGATGGATTTGTTTTTCATGGGTATCAGAATCCTTGTACTCCGTTTACTGTGGTGTACTTAAGGACGTTCTTTTTTTCTGGATGTATGCGTGCAAAGGCTGATTGCACGGCAAGTGTACCTTCATGAAAACCACAAAGGATTAACTTTAATTTATTTTCATAGGTATTTACATCCCCAATGGCATAGATTCCCGGAACATTCGTAGAATAATCTAGGGTGTTTACCTTGATGGCATTTTTTTCTATTGCTAGTCCCCAGTCGGCAATAGGACCTAAGCTAGGTTTTAAGCCAAAAAGCGGAATGAAATGGTCTACCGTTCTTCGGATTTCACCCTGCTGTTGATGAGTTATAATCACTTCTTCTAGGGTGTCGTTACCCGCTAATCCTGTAACCTCTGCCTCTGTAATTAAATCGATTTTCCCTTGCTCAGCCAGGTCGATTACTTTTTGAACCGAATCTAAATGCCCCCGAAACGAAGCGCTTCGATGCACTAAGGAAACCTTCGCCGCAATATTGTTCTCTACTAGAAAAATCGACCAATCCAATGCAGAGTCTCCTCCACCAGCAATAACACACGCCTTATCCTGATAAAACTTAGGGTCCCGAATGATATATTCAACCCCTTTGTCTTCAAATTGGGTAATGTTCTCAATCGGTGGTTTTCTCGGTTCAAAAACACCCAGTCCTCCGGCAATAATAACAATTGGAGCATTGTGTATTGTTCCTTTTACCGTAGTTACGTTAAAGGTTCCATCTTCCAATTTGTCAATCGATAAGGCCGCCTCACCCAAGGTAAACCCCGGCTTAAATGGGGCCGCTTGCTTCATTAAATTATCAATTAAGTCCCCGGCTAAAATTTCTGGAAATCCCGGGATATCGTAGATTGGTTTCTTCGGATAGATTTCAGAACATTGTCCCCCAGGTTGAGGTAAAGAATCGATTAAATGACAACGTAATTTGAGAAGCCCTGCCTCAAATACTGTGAATAGTCCAACAGGTCCTGCACCTATGATGATTATGTCTGTTTGAATCATGTGTTTTTATTATGCGGTAAAGGGATGAAACAAGTTTTTTTTGCTTTTGTTTTAATAATCAGGTCGAAGAGGCTTATTCTGCATAACTTCTTCAATGTGCAACATTACCTCTGGGCTTAGCAAGGATTGGATTTCCATTGCTGCTAGGTTTTCTTTAAGCTGGTTTTCATTACTCGCCCCTAAAATCACAGTACTAACATTTGGATTTTGAAGACACCAAGCCAGGCTTAATTTTGCCATAGAGGTACCAAGGTCTGCGGCTATTACTTCTAGTTTTCTCGCTTTTTCAATGCGTTCTGGTGTAACATTCTTGTCGCGAAGCCATTCTAACCCTTCTATTCCTAAGCGCGTATCTGTAGGATTTCCATGGTTGTACTTTCCTGTTAATACACCGGATGCAAGTGGAGACCAAATGGTGGTGCCAAGTCCCATGGTTTTGTAGATTTGTTCAAACTCTACTTCAACCTTATGCCGACAAAATAAATTGTACTCGGGTTGTTCCATGGTTGGTCCAATCAAATGGTTTTGCTTGGCAAATACATGCGCTTCCATGATTTCTTGCGCGCTCCATTCCGAAGTTCCCCAATACAAAATTTTACCTTGAGTGATTAAGTTATGCATGGCCCAAACCGTTTCCTCAATGGGCGTAGATTTATCAGGACGGTGACAGAAAAATAAGTCGATGTATTCTACTTGAAGACGTTCGAGTGCTTGATGGCATCCTTCCACAACATGCTTTCTGCTTAATCCACGTTGTGTTGGCCAAGTTCCACCAGTACCAAAAAACACCTTGCTACTTACTAAATAGCTGTCGCGACTCCAGCCCAGTTTTTTGAGCGATTTCCCCATTACAGTTTCGCTCATGCCACGCGCATAAATTTCAGCGTTATCATAGAAGTTGATTCCATGTTCGTAGGCAATTGCCATTAAACGCTCAACGACTTGTTCGTCGATTTGCTTTCCAAACGTTAACCAAGACCCAAGTGAGAATCGACTAATCTGAATTCCGGATTTCCCGAGCTTGTTATATTCCATGGCTTTTTTTGCAAAAGTACGTAATAATGTCTGAAAAAGGCATTGTGGAGACAAGGAGTTCTTCAATTCCATTCCTTATATTTGTTAAATAAATTTGAAATATGTACGGCTTAGTAAACAAAGCAATCAAGGATTTAGTGGTAACGAATTACGGTGAACAGACGTGGATGGAAATTGCTACTCGAGCAGGATTTGAAGAAAGTGAATTTGTGGGATTGCAATCGTATCCCGATAAATTGACGTATGATCTTGTACGTCATGCCGCCGCGGTGTTGAAAGCTGATGCGCCAGTGATACTAGAAGCTTTTGGCGAGTATTGGATTACGTATACGGCAGAAGAGGGCTATGGAGAATTAATGGAGTTGTCTGGAAATAACTTCTCAGAATTCCTTTCGAATTTAGACATGCTTCATGCAAGAATGAGTAATATGATGCCTCATTTGGCTCCGCCACAATTTACCACAAGAAATGTAAAATCGAATTCCTTGGAACTGGAATATCGTTCTGAACGAGCGGGTCTTACCCCTATGTTGTTTGGGTTAATTAAAGGCTTGGGAAAACGATTTGGGTTAAACTGCCGCATTAAACAACTGGTCGAGAAAGGTCCGGATTCGGATTGCCATGTGTTTTTGATTGAATGGGAATGAGCACCGAGGCGGAATTAGATGAGTTATTTAGTGCGTTAGAATTCGCAAACCCTCACACCTTGTTTGTTGGGAACGACTATTCTGTATTGAGAATCGGGAAAGCTTTTCTTAAGAGTATCGCGCTTGAACACAAAGAATCATTTGATTCGATATTTACTTGGGTAGCCGGAGGATCTTTTGACAAGTTGAAAAATAACAGCGTGCAATTATTTTTTATTGAAACGCATGACGGTAAGAAACGCTATAAAATTTCTGGAAGAGCAGTATCGTGGGGGTTTATTTTACATGGATCACCGGTAATCAACGCAAACTTTCACATTTCCGAATACCATCTCACCTTAAAAGATTTTCCTCAACAAGATTATATTGCAGAATACCTCTTCTTATTACAGACTTCTACCAAGGCATTAGAGGAATTGCAGCATTTGAACAACGAGTTTCGTGCTAAAAACAAAGCCTTGGAAGAAAGTAAAAAAGAGCTTTTAAATACGTCTTTATTTCCTGAAGAAAATCCAAACCCCGTCTTGCGCGTTGGAGAAAAATACGAACTATTATACGCTAACCCTTCATCAACAGAATTTTTACAAGACTTTAATTTTAGTTCAGCGCATTTAGACGACGATGAGTTAAAATCTAATTTGGATTATGTCGCAACGAATCGCTTAGATAATTTTTCAATTTATTTGAAGCGAAATAACAATACGTATTTGTTGAACATAAGGAAGAAAGCAGCCAACAACTTTTTCAATTTATATGCGGCAAATATCACTCATTTTGTGGAGGAGGTTTCAAAGAAAGAATCCGAACTTACGGCATTGGCGCTTCGACTAAGCGATCAGCAGGAATTCTATGAATATATTCTCAACAATATCCCCTCCGATATCGCGGTATTTGATGAGCAGCACCGGTATCTTTTTGTGAATCCTCAAGGTATCAAGAATGACGAGATTCGTAATTTTATGATTGGAAAGGATGATTACGATTATTGCGAATATAAGGGCATACCTAAAGACGGCGCGGATTTTAGAAGAGCGAAATTCCTTGAGGTATTGAAACAGGATAAAGAAGTGGAATGGGAAGATGATATGACGGATGCCTCAGGAAATCGCAAGGTAATCATGCGACGAATGCGCCCTATTTACAATCCAACGTCTAAAAAACGTAATGTGGTAGGGTATGGGATTGACATCACACAGAGGAAATTAGCGGAAGAAGAGGTCCAACATTCAAACCTCCGTCGGGCATTATTAGAACAATTCCTCAATGCTGCGTTTGATGCAATTCAAGTCGCAGATGACCAAGGGAATTTTGTCTACATCAATCAAGCCGCATCCGATCGACTTGGGATTCCAATGGAGGAAATTACGCAGTATAAAGTTTCGGATATCGATCATCAATTCAAGCAACAAGAGGCATGGATTGAACATTTGAATTTTTTAAAGGAAAAAGGTTCGTTTTCAGCAGAATCCACAAATGTTAATCAGCAGACAGGAAAAACCATCGATGTCGAGGTGAAGGTTCGTTATCAAGTGATTGATAACAAGGGGTACATTATTGCAGCATCAAGAGATGTTTCCGAAAGAAAGCAGGCAGAACGGATTGTTGCGTATAAAAATGAATTCCAATCCGTAATCATGGAGGTCGCTACCGAATTTATTGACATCGACCCGGATGCCTTGGATCGAACAATCAATCACACACTTGAACGTCTCGGTAAGTTCATGCAGGTGGATCGGGTCTATTTATTTGAATATAATCACACAACCCAAACCACTTCAAATACGCATGAATGGGTAGCTGAGGGGATAAATCCTGAAATAGATAATTTGCAAGAAATTCCTTTTGAATACGTACCGATATGGGTAGAAACACATGCCAAAGGGGAGAATATAGAAGTAGAGAACACCAGCGTTTTACCGGATGGGATGTTTAAAGAACTCTTATTGGAACAAGACATAAAATCACTTATTGCGCTTCCGTTGATGCACGACGGAGTTAGCATTGGTTTTGTAGGTCTGGATGCAGTGAAAGCGTATAGAAAATTTTATGAAGATGAAAAGGTGCTCTTGGTTCTTCTTTCTCGCATGTTAGTTAATGTTAAAGAACGAATCAGAAACGTCAAGGCGATTCACAAATCGAACGAAAAAATAAAGGAAATCAACAATGAACTACAAAAAATTATTCAAGCAGAGAAAACGGTTAATGTGTTGGCTGATTCCTTTCTAGCCGGAACCGATTTTGAAGAGATTTGCTGGGATATTGTAGAGAATATTATTTCTCAACTAGATTTTGAGGACTGTGTGATTTATAAATTGGAAGATAAATTTTTGGTTCAAGTAGCCGCGATGGGCAATAAAACCAAACGCCGTAGGGTTATGAAAGATGCCATGAAAATACCAATTGGACAAGGAATTGTTGGTGCGGTAGCTAAATCAGGGAAAGCGCTTTTGATTGAAGATACTTCTTTAGATAAACGGTACATTGTTGATGATGAAAAACGGCTTTCTGAAGTGGCGGTGCCTATCAAATTAGGGCGTAAAATCTGGGGAGTCATTGATTCTGAAAATGAACGGAAAGGGTTTTTTACGGACCTCCACTTACGCGTATTGATGACTATTTCTAACCTCTTGTCACAAAAAATATCTACCCTGGAAGAGCAAAAAAATAAAGAAAAATTACAACTTGAAATTCTTGAAATAAATGCTAATCTTGAGCGACGGGTGGCAGAGGAAACAAATCGCAATTTGGAGCTTACAAAATCAATGTCTGATCAAGAAAAGTTAGTTACCATTGGAGAGATAGCCTCAGGGATTGCCCATGACTTAAATACACCATTAGGTGCAATTAAAATCGGCGCGGAAAGTATCCGATTTACCTTGGATAATTTGTTCGGAAATATTGTTTCAAAATGTTCAGAATCTCAGATTAATATCGCCTTGAATCGTTCGATAGAACGTCAGGGGGAGTTGTTTGTTGGAGGCTTGCAGCAGCGAAAAGAAATGAAAACACTGGACTTGTTTTTAGCTGATAAATATCCTGAATTGGATGCTACAGCGCGCGCATCAATGGTTTCAATGTTAGTTAAGACAAGAATATTACCTGATCAAGCTGATTTTATTGATGAGGTAATAAAGGCCAACAATCGATTCGAATTCCTGGAATTAATTTATAGCCTCCAAATTGTTAGAAATTTTATCGAAACAATTTTGACATCCTCAGATCGCGCTACCAATGTGGTGCAAGACCTGCGTTCTTTTATTAAGGATCAGCGAAACAGCGATAAAGGTGCTGTGAATTTATACGACAACATTAATACGGTACTCAATGTATTTAATTATGACATTAAACGTAGTGTGGAGTTAATTTTTAATGTTGATCGCACTTTGTATGTAGAAGGTTTCGATATCAAACTATTTCAACTTTGGTCAAATATTATTAAAAATGCCATAGAGTCCATAGACCAATATAAGGAGCGAGGAACAATTAAAATTTCGACTGAAGCAACTTCAGATGAGATTATTGTGCACATCGCGAATAATGGACCAAAAATCCCTGAGGAGGTAAAACAACATATGTTTGAGAAATTTTACACGACAAAAGCACGGCGAAATGGCTCGGGTCTTGGTTTGAGTATTGTAAAAAGCGTCTTGGATGAACACGCTGCGCAGATGACGGTAGAATCAACGGAAGAATGGACTACATTTTCCTTCAGGTTCAAGCGGCTAAATTACGAATCAGAGCAAAAAAATGAAGTTGAGATTGAATTAATGTAATACCTTTGTCTTATGGATGAAATTAAATACGCGGTTGTTTGTGTGGATGATGATCCATTTATCTTGCAAATGTTGGGCTTTCAGTTAGGTAAAATTTTAGACCAAAAATGTACCTTACTTGAATATTTTACCGATCCGTTTGAAGCCTTGCTAAATATTGATGAATTAGTGGCCGAGAAGATTGATATCATATTTATCATTGTTGATTATCAAATGCCTCAAATGACAGGGGCCCAATTGATTCGTTCCCTCAAATTAAAACATCCAGACCTTAAATGTGTTATGCTTTCAGGTCAAGCAAACCCGGTTTCTGTTGATGGTTTAGTTAAAGATAACCTACTCGATTCCTTTATTTCCAAACCATGGGATGAAGAAGTGCTATTTAACGCGGTTCGCCCCATCCTCGAAAACATTCACTAAAATAGATGAAAACCATCTTGGTACTAGGGGCAGGATTGTCGGCTTCTTCATTACTTCGCTATCTTTCCGAACGCATAGTAACAGAGGATTGGAGGCTGAAAATTGGGAGTTCGGAAATTGAACCCCTCAAAAAGTTTTACGGTTCAAATGATCGAATACAATTAATTCAATTAGATGCAAGTTCGTCAGAAGAACGTAGAGCAATAATTGCACATGCCGATTTGGTGATCTCCATGCTGCCTGCAAAATTTCATCCTGATGTTGCGCGCGATTGCATTGATTTAAGAACGGATTTAATTACCCCAAGCTATGTGTCTCCCGCTATGAAAATCCTGCACGAAGAGGCAGTTTCTAAAGGAGTTACCATAATGAACGAGACGGGTGTTGATCCAGGAATTGATCACATGAGCGCCATGAAAATCATGGATGAGAAACGCGGGGAGGGAGCAATCCTAAAAGTATTTAAATCCTTTTGTGGCGGACTAATTGCACCTGAATGTGATGATAATTCGTGGCACTATAAATTCACTTGGAATCCTAGAAATGTTATTGTTGCCGGACAAGGTGGCGTGGCCGCATTCCGACAAAACAAAGAACTTAAGTACATTCCATATTCACAGCTTTTTAAGCGAACGGAGCGCTTTGAAATTGATGGTTACGGATCGTTTGATGGCTATGCAAACAGAGATTCCCTAAAGTATATTGATATTTACAACATCGATGAGGTTGAAACCATTTATCGTGGAACGCTCAGAAAACCTGATTTCTGTCAAGGATGGGATGTGTTAATCGAACTCGGGCTTACCGATGATAGCTATACCCTTGAGAACAGCCACTTGTTAAGTCCACGTCAACTATTAAACGCGTTCTTACCTTACCACATTGTGGACAGCGTTGAGGTTAAATTAAAGAAATTCTTAAGGCCAGAACGTGAACATCTTTTTATTCTATTTCAAGAAATTGGGTTTTTTAATGGGGATGTTTTATTATTTCAAGAAGACGCAAGCCCTGCCTCATTATTACAAACCTTACTTCAAGATGCATGGGTATTAAAACCAAGCGATAAGGATATGCTGGTTATGCTTCATGAATTTGAATTTGAGCACCCTAAATCCCGCACCAAAATCACATCATCTATGGTGGCACTAGGTGAAGATAATGTATTTACCGCCATGTCAAATACCGTGGGCTTGCCCATTGGAATCATCGCGAAACTCATGTTACATGGATATTCGAATCCGGGGGTTCATATTCCTGTCCAAAAAGAAATATATTTGCCAGTCTTGAAAGAATTAGAAGAATTTGGGATTAAATTTACAGATACAATAACCGAAATTAATTAAACCATGGACCAACAAGAAAACCAAATGAATATCGAATTGTCAGAAGATATTGCCCTAGGGGTATATTCTAACTTGGCGGTTATTACACATTCTCCAGCAGAGGTTGTTTGTGATTTCATTCAAATGATGCCCGGTATGCCTAAAGGTAAGGTTCGGTCCAGGGTGTTAATGACCCCGCAAAATGCGAAACGATTTTTACATGCATTAGCAGATAATATAGAGAAATACGAGCAGAATTTTGGTGTAATCGAGGAGCCTCAAGCTGGAATCCCTCCAATACATTTTGGCACGCCGAATACCATGGCATAATGCTCAGCATTTGCATTCCAGCCTATCACTGTAATGTGGATGCCTTACTCCGTGCATTACAAATTCAGTTAGAATCTGTTTCGGGTGAAGCTGAAATTGTTGTTTGCGACGACAGTTCACCTGCTCCTATATTAACTAATACATCGGAATTCCCAGGTGTACGGGTACTTCGTAATTCAAAAAATCTAGGCAGGGCGCGTACAAGAAATTTATTGGTTCAAGCGGCTCAAGGTCAAGCCATTTTATTCTTAGATGGAGATTCAGAAGTTATTTCATCGAACTTTATTTCGAGTTGGATAGAAATTGCGCAAAACCCTTCAATTTTCGTAAGTTATGGCGGTAGTATTTATCAAGCAGCCCCACCCCCTTCTTCCCACTTTTTACGTTGGAAAGTCAGTACAATCCGAGAAAGTAAAACCATAGAAGAACGCAACCGTAATGGGGGAGGATTCAAAACCAACAATGTGCTTAT
>Ga0315907_10001658_pt1 | contig 29753 bp, 35 predicted proteins | sample LakEriMetagenome_3_FD_203525 | JGI IMG/M metagenome (GOLD analysis project Ga0315907, IMG submission 203525) | Freshwater fungal communities from buoy surface, Lake Erie, Ohio, United States - Buoy 12 MA123 | ecosystem: Environmental > Aquatic > Freshwater > Lake > Lake biofilm | place: USA...
AGGCAACACTCCCGAGCCCGCCGATCCATCCCCTGCTCCTGACTACAGCGCAATGCGCCGCGCTGCCTACGTAGCCGAATCCGACCCCATCTTCTTCATGGCCCAGCGCGGCGAAGCCACCCAGCAGCAGTGGCTTGACAAGATCGCCGAGATCAAGGCCAGGTGGCCGAACTAACTATCAGGGATAATCATGTCACAGCCGCAGTCTCCGCTTATTCCTGCGACTCTCACGGAGGACCAGATCGAAGAAATTGCAGAGCGTGCAGCAGAGCGTGCTATGCAGAAACTCACTGACCACATGTACAAGCAAGTGGGCAAGAGTGTTGTCAGCAAGTTCTTCTGGATCGTTGGAGTGATTTCTGTTGGCCTATACCTCTGGTTGAAGCACAAAGGGATAATCTGACATGGCTGTTCAACGCTTCAAACTGCCGCTGAATAATGCGGCATTTCCTTTTGTTTCTACAGAAGCAGCACGTGCCGTGTTCGTTCCAGGGTTGGATGCTGCTGCCCGTACGCCCAGAGGCTTTGTAGGGGCAGAAGACAGCGTTGACTACAATCTCACGCAGATTCTGTATGGCGAGAACTTCATGCCTGTTGGCTCAGGTGTGAGGTCTGTAGGATACTCGCAGCTCATCGCACCTACTTCAAACACTGATTTTGACTCTATCTTTCCCCTGCGGGATGAAGAAGAAAATGTGGTGCTGTATAGCCCCGGGGGTGGAAAGAATTATGTTTACAATTCCATCCTGAGTTCTTGGAGCTCCACAACCATCCCAACCATTTATGGGAAAACCTTTTCCGTAGACAGCGATGTCACGCAGAGCAGAGTCACCTACGCATACGTGGATGGCTTTACGTTTGTTTGCTTTGGAAGGCTGAAATCCAACGACACCATTCCCGTGGATATGAGTCTGTTGTATTGGGACTCATCGACGCAGTCATTGGTTGCACCTGCAGCACTCATCAGCAATCTTCCGTTTCCTACAGGGGAAATTGATGGAATTTCCAGTGCCGCTGGCTATTTGATTGTTTGGTCAGGCATTACTATTGCTTGGGCGCCCTTCAATGGGGCCGCTTTCAACTTCCTGAACTATGTGAATGGCGCATTCACAGGTGCAGGAAGACAGATTCCAGAAGATGTGCAAGGTACAATTCGTGCAATTCTTCCTGTAGCTGGGGGCTTTGTAGCGTACACTGCAAGAAACGCAATCGGCTGTAGCTATGTTGCTAACAACCTGAATGCTCCTTGGCTCTTCCGAGAAATTCCAGACACTGGAGGCTTGGAAAGCTATGAGCAGGCAACTGTGGAAGGCAGTCTTGGACGGATTTACGCATACACGACTACGGGTATGCAGGCTACATCCTTGAATTCTTCTGAAATCATCTTTCCAGACATCGCAGACTTTATTGCTTCGCGAGAATTGGAGACCTATAACAGTTCTCTGCAGACGCTTTCTCGCTCTACAAGCCCGATTGACTTCTACACCAAAGTGACTGCGGTAGGCAACAGGTATCTGGTGATATCTTATGGCACGCTGCCAGGCGTGTATTCCTACGCATTGGTGCATGACTTGTCCATCAAGCGTTGGGGCAAACTGGCCATCACACACCGTGACTGCTTCTATTATAACTACGGCGCACAGATTGGACTCCTGACCTATGACATGTTGAGCAGCTTGGCATATGATTCTGCCACAGGTACCAACTATAGCAGTAGCAGTACAACAAGTGGAGAGTTCATATCTGCGCCTCATGGCCTGGCATTCCTGACGCAGACTGGAGAAGTTATCGTCGCAGACTGGTCTAACCAAGTCCGCGAAACTCCAGATGTTGGCACGATCATCATCGGCCGTGTGCAACTTTCGCGCTCCAGAAATACCCAACTCAATCGTGCAGAGGTAGAAGGCTTCAAAGATGGCAATGTGTATGTTGTGCCTTCATATGATGGACGCAATCTAGCTGCTCCATCCGCACTCATTCCCATTACTGCTTCAGGAGATTACAGAGATTTCGGCGCATTTGTGGACTGCAAAAATTTCAATCTCATTGTGCAAGGTACATTTGATCTGAGCACCATCATCCTAGAGGCTATGCCTACAGGATCTATCTAATGCCTGAATATTTCATTTCCAGCGGTCTGCCTTCTTATCCCTCTGGATTGAGTGATAAGGAAGCCGCGCTCGTGATGCCACTGTACCGAGCAATCGGTACGTTGGCGCAGCAGCTTTCTGCGCTCACAGGAAATGTGCAATATAACGGAGTTGAGCAAAGTCAGATTGACCAGCTGACAAAACTGCTTGCACAACGCACACAGAAGATATTCGTGCAGGCAGGTGAGACACTTGCTTATGGAAAGCTTGTCACGCTTAGTCTCTCGGCTGGCAAGATCGTAGCCAACAAAGCAGATGCTACAAATCTGAACAAGCCTGCACACGCTGTGATTGATGTACCTGGAGGCATTGCCGCAGGTCAGTTTGGTGAAGCCATTTTCCTTCAAGGGCGTACATCTGGAATTACAGGTACTGCGTTTGGCGCTCCGTATTGGCTGAGCACAGACGGTCAAGTGCAAGCAGTCAAGCCCGATGGTCCAGGTGTGCTGACACAATATGTCGGCATAGGACTTGGAACTGCGGGATTCTACGCAGACATAGAAGACCCCAAGCGCACTGCCTATGGCAGCTTCTTGGACACTACCAACCACACCGCAGCAGCAGTCAATACAGCATATGCAATCACTTTCAATTCTACCGTATTTAGCCAGGATATTTCTATCGGTAGTCCTACTTCTCGTGTTGTCATTTCCAAGCCTGGCTTGTACAATTTTCAGTTCTCGATTCAGCTCATTAACACCGCCGGCGGCGCTCATCGTGTAGCGATCTGGCCGCGCGTCAATGGGCTCGATGTCACAGCGAGTGCTACGCTGATGAGACTGCAAGGGAATAACACGGAAGCGGTAGCCGCTTGGAACTTCGTGCTTCCTATGAATGCTGGAGATTACTTTGAACTGATGTACGCAGTCACGGATGTGTCGCTGCGAATTGTAGCATATGCTGCAACGGCCCCACATCCTGCAGTTCCCTCGGTCCTCCTCACAGTCACCAACAACATCTGAGGTAATCATGGCTTTCAAACTTGGACTCCGTAGTCTTTCTCGCCTGGAAGGTGTTCATCCTCACCTGAGAGCAGTGGTGATGGATGCCATCACTCTTACGTCTGTAGACTTTGCAGTACTGGAAGGACTCAGAACGAAAGAGCGCCAGCAAACTCTGTTCAAGCACGGCGCTACCAAAACTCTCAACAGTCGCCATCTGACTGGCCATGCTGTTGATCTTGGGGCATACATTGATGGACAAGTGGCCTGGGACTGGCCACTCTATCACAAGATCGCAGAAGCCATGAAAACCGCGGCTGCGTACCAGAAGATTCCAATCGAATGGGGCGGAGATTGGAAGTCTTTTCCTGATGGCCCTCATTTCCAACTTCCGTGGGAGAATTATCCATGAATGCAACCATTGTTTCTGCTGTTGTTCGTCACGTGCTGACTGCCCTTGGTGGCGGCTTTGCTGTCTCTTGGGGCATCGACGGCGCTGCCTGGGAAGGCATCGTCGGCGCCGTGGCTACGCTCGTTGGCCTCGGCTGGTCTGTCTGGGACAAGAAGCGTCAGTAAATCTTCGTTCAAATCCTCAGAGAGGATTAGCGTCTACTGTGGTCTGTGGCCTTGGCTACAATGATTGCAGTAGACGTTTTTTCGTTGTAAAGGAAATATCATGAGCAGGGATAGAGTAGCTGCGCCTTCGGGCGGTGTGCAAGACATCACAGCATTGCTCCAGATGCTTGGCGGCACTGCTGTCAAGTCCACGTCCACACAGAATCCTGGAGACACTGCCGCGCTGCAGAATGTCATCGGGCAACTGCAAGGTGCAGATTACAATGCACTGCTGCAATCCATCTTTCAACAAGCCAGCGGTGCAATCCCTGGGCTGCAAGCAGCTTATGGGCGCTCTGTAGGTGCTCGCAGTTCAAACAATGCACCTGTGCAAGCTGCGTTGAATGAGCTTCTCAAAGCTACGACGATGGCTGCGCAAGACAATGTTGTCAAGCAGCAGCTGCAAAACCAGCAGCTTCAAGTGCAAGCTGGGCAAGGTGTGGCACAAGCTACAAAGGGCACAACGGAAACCAAAACTGCGCGAGAAGGCACAAATGTTCCTCGTGCTGCTGGTACCATTGCAGTCTTGGAAGCCCTGTCGCGGTTGGCAGGTAACAAGACTGTACAAGACATGATTGGCAGAGTCAGTGGTGGGATTGTTGCCCCTGCGGCTGCAATGGCAGGAACTTCTACGGCTCCAGCGGCCGCAGCCCCCATTGTCAGCGCAGCTGCGCGGCAGCCGCAGACTGTAGCGATCACGCAGCCTACGCAGCAAGCGGCTCAGATTCAAGCGCCAATGGCACAGCCAGTCATGCAAGTGCCCCAGGTTTCCATGATGCCTGCACAGGGTTCCATGGTTGGCCCCATGTATTCAGATGCTACTGGAAACTTGGCACCTTCCAGCTATCTGGCAGCTGATCCTTACGACTTCATCAACATCCCTGACATCGTAGAGCCCACATTCATGGGTTACGATTACTTCGCAGGCCCTTGAGTAGGAGCTGAATCATGGCAACCATGTACGCGCCTGGAGGCAGGCGATCTGCAGCACCTACATTCTCTCCGCGCACTGCGCTCATGTCATCAGCACTTTATGATGACCAAGTCACACGTGATCTGCTGGATGCAATGCTGTCTGCTACGCAGCCTGCGGGTGTTGGGCAGAGCCAGTCAAATGTGAATCTTGGAGAATCACTTGGCTCTGGCACGTACATTGACAACGTGTTTGCTGGAGGTGATGGTGGAGGCCCTGGCGGAGATGGTGGCGCATCTGGCGGAGGTACTGGCAGCGTCAGTGATGGACTGGCTGGCATGAGTGCCTTTGGCCAAGGAATGAGCGCGCTTGGCATGATTGGGCAAGATCCTGCAATGGCACAGTTTGGGAATGTGATGGGGCAAATGACTGCTGTTGCAGCTGCTGCAAATCAGGCAATGTCAGGAAATTTTGGTCAAGCAGCTCTCTCACTGGGGCCTACGGCTTTGAGCGCGCTAGGAGTGCCTGCATCTCTTGTCGGACTTGGCATGACTGCCATGAATCCTGCCCTTGGGCAAACGGATATGACAGCGCAACTTGGTAAGGCTGCATTAGGCGCCGTGTCTCCTGCAGCTTTGGCAGTACTCTCACTCGCTGAAATTATGGGACTTGTCAGCGTGAAGGGCATGCTGACTACCGTAGAAAACAAAGACATTAATACTGCCGCGTTTTCACCTGAGGCTGCAGAAGAAGCTCAAGCACTTGATGCATTTCTGGGGCAGATCGCTGCCACTGACGCTGCAATGGCTGCAGAAGCACAAGCTCAAGCGCAAGCAGAAGAAGGCGCTGCGATTGCTGCGGGCTTTGGAGACTCTATGGGAATTTCTACCGCTGACGCTGTTGCAGCTGATGCTGCAGCGGTTGCTGCTGGGTTTGGAGACGCTGGCGGCAATAGTGGTGGCGGTGCATCTAGCGCAGGCACTGCTGCAGACGCGGGGGCGGCAGCGGCAGCTTCTGCCAGTGCAGATTCCACAGATGCTGGCCCTGCAGGAGATGCGGGTGGCGGTGCAGGTGGCGCAAAGATCATCTGCACAGCCATGAACCAAGCCTATGGATTCGGCGCTTTCCGTCAAGTCATCTGGCTGCAATACGCTGAAAAGCATCTGACCAAAGCTCACGAAGTAGGCTATCACACGCTGTTCCTGCCGTTTGTAGCAGCAGGTTACAAGCACAACAAGTGGTATAGTTCTACCATTCGCAAGATTCTCGAACATGGCACACGCCACCGCACTGCTGACCTGCGGGCAGAAATGCGTGGAACCAAGCGAAACAACCTTGGCAGGTTCTACCGCACCATCTTTGAGCCGCTGTGCTGGGTTGTTGGCAAGCTGAAAGGGTACTGACATGGACATCAATGCAATCCTCAAAAGCATCACGGGTACAGCAGATGCTCGCACGAAAGCAATCGCAGACCAGGCTGCCAGCATGCAGGCAAGCACTGCAGCCCTGCGTGGCATGATGGAAGTCAATGTTCAGGAGGCACAAGCAGTTTCTGCCACGGCCGGCCAGCTTGCTGCAGAACGTGCGCAGACTGACTACCTGAAGAACAAGGCCATTCAGGAGGCGGCGACCATCTTTGGCATGAATGCGGACGAGAACAACTTCATCGTCTCGCAGCGCATGGCAGAGTACGCAACTGCGGAAGACCAGCGCAAGGTTGCACGCGCAGAATTTGACAGCCTGACTGCCGTCAACCCGCTGCAAAGCCCTGTCAACTTCATTCTTGCCCAGCTGAAACTTCCGCAAGCTGCTGCTCGCAACAATGCACTGGTCGATGCTCGTGACGCTGCGGCTGCAGACATTGAAACACGCCAACGTTTGGCGGCTGCGCAGAAGCAAGTCACCACGGTGAACACCGCGGATCGTGTGAAGGCGACTGCCCTTGCAGAAGCTGAGAACACTCGGCGTGCTGCAGAGATTCAAGTCCGTCAAGCACAGATTGAGAACTCTTCCAAGCTGGCAGGCATGGACCTGCAGATGTTCACGCTGAAGGACAAAGCATTTGATGTGCAGGGCGATCTGTTCAACAAGACGCTGCAAGTTCAGCAATGGCAAATGTCGTATGAATCTATGCAAGCTCAACGGCAAGCTGCACTGATTGCTGCACAAGAACGTGCAGATCGTCTGAAGGCAGAAGCCAAGAACAAGGTTGAGCAAGATGCACAGATCATGGAACTGAACAATGGCTTTGCCACTGTGTCCAGGTTCCTTGGGTTGCAGACTCCCATGAACGTGGAAATTTGGAAGAAGCTTCCAGATGCCAAGGTCAAGCAGGCCTGGGTAGAGGCTGCACAGACTGGCGTGCTGGGCTCTGATCTGTTGCAGAGTCTGAAGTTCGTCACGCAGGTTGGCAACACGGCTGCACTTGCACAGTCTAACCCTGGGACTGCACTTGCAATTCGAGGCTTTACTGAGGCGCTCGGAACTGCTACGTCTGCGGCCGCTGGCAGAAAAGAGAACATTGGCAAGAAGACTGCGGAGTTGGCAAACATTGCCACAGAAGACTATGTGAGACTCATCACCAGTTCTGCAAGTGATCCCAATGCCAAGCAGACTTTGACCTCTCCTCAGTTCGACACGCTGTTCAACCCGTACAAAGCCAATCACAAGGTGTTGATTACGGAGCCGGCGCTTGCAAACAACGCAGTCACAAAAGCGTTGCAAGCTGCAACTGTGGGCAAGCCTGCTACAGATGCGCCGAATCTGCCTGCGGAAATGGAGCAGCAAGCACTGCAAAGCATCATCGCTCAAGTTCGTGCTCGCACGCTGGGTGTAGACGATGCAGCACGCCAGCTCAATGCGTATTATGGTACAGCAGCTCGCAAGAACTTTGAACTGTACCAATACAATCTGCTGGGCCTGCCTGCGCAGTCAAAATATGTGGCACGTATTGATGTGCCTGGTATGTTTGCAGAGCCAGTCACTGCGGATTTGATGAACTTTGCAAGCACGAAAGCGGCGCTGACAAAGGCTGCACGTAGTGGCGCAGGTACGAAGAATCTGGAACTCACGCAAGGCCTTCCGATGGCAGGGCCATTCCTGCTGCCCAAGACTGCCTCAATCCTCCAGAACGTACTGCTCGGTAGGGAAGAGTAATTTTTTCTAGCTCACAATTACCCGATGGGGTAAGGAGACGTCATGCCTTTTGCTCAACAGCAATTTCATCCTGTATCTCTCGCGTCTGATACCACAGACTATCAAGCCAATACACTGACGCGCCTCACGCAAGCGGTGTCTCGTGGCTTGCCGGCCGCTGCTGCCAGTGGTGCAATAAGCATCTATAACAGTGTGCTTGCCAATCCCATTACTGGCCTCAAGGATATTGAGACTGAAAGTTTCCTCCGTAAATATGGTGGCAACGAGATGGGAGACTATTACAAGGACAGTCAGGAAGCCATTGACACTGTTGGTTTTATTGCCACGGCTCTCGTTCCTGGCAGCTTGGGCATCAAGGGCCTCAATGTTCTCCGCAGTGGCAATGCTGCCGGGAACTTTGGTACATTTCTCAGGATGCCCAGCACCCGCAAGAATGAATATCTGAAAGCAGCACTTCAAGAAGTCGCCAAGGATGGCGGAGCAATCAAAGGCATTCTCTCGTCCACCAACCGCCGCAAACAACTCCAGTGGGAAATTGCAGATCAGACTCTGAATGGTGCAGCCTTTGAGCTGGCAGTAGCTGCGACCATGTTCGATAGCCCTATCTTTGACAACTCCAGCTTGTCTGATTTCGGTTGGAACTTTGCTCTAGGTGCTGGCTTGTCTGGCGCGCTGGGAGGCCCCATTGGCTCCATCGCTGCCAAGGGCATTCTCAAAAACGCAGCCACAGAAGTTCAAGCACAGTTGCGCCTGGCTGACTTGGTTACTGATCCCAGCAAGCTGGGCTTGATGGGAGGCACAGAAGCTCTGCTCATGGCAGAAAGCATTGCAAAGCTGCCGACCAAGTTTGACAATCTGGAATTCACGTATCGTGAGAACGGCGTGAAGAAGAAGATTGAACTGGAAACCGCAGGCGCAATATCTGCTGCCAAGGACTCTGCTGAACGCCTGGGAACGGAAAAGCTGAAGCTCAAGTTCAATGAGATTGCACAAGGCAATGAGCGTGTGGGTCAGGCGCTGTTTGAAGCGCTTCAGCGAAAGACGATTGCATCCAAAACCGCAGGGGATGCACCCACTGAAACCATTCAACAACTGAATGGATACCTCAACATGCTGGCGCGTGTGCGCGCAGTTGATCCTGAGCAGCTGGCACTGGAGCAGCGCAAATTCTATCTCATCATTGATCCGCAAGGATTGCCCAAGGACAAGAGAAACATTTCCAATCTCTTCTCTCTGAAGCGTGAGAAGGGAACTTCTGGCAAGGAGATCACGAGCAAGCAGCCGTACTATCTCGCCGACGATGTCATGGCGGAGGATTTGCGGCTGGCCTCATTTGCTGATCTTGCAGAAGACAATCTTTTCAAGGCATTCCAAAATAACCCTGATCTTGATCTGATTCAGATTGGTGACGGCTCGTACCGCGTCAATCCAAAGTCTCCCAGGATTCTCAAGTTCAGGGAAGACCCCAACACCACGAAGATGCTCATGGACTTGGAGAGTTTGCAGTTCTCTCCTGACACTGTGCTGGCATTTGGCGACATCATTCCCGCAGGCAAGCTGCTCACGGCGTCTGATGCAATCTACGCTGGCACGCGAGCATTCCGGCAAGGTGCAAGTGCTGCAGTCAATATCACTCTGGAACCTCTGCAATCCAGTGCTCGTTACGCATGGGCAGCAGGCCAGAACTTCACAGACTTGCGGCGCACTGTAGGCTCCACTGTCAACTTGTCTGATCTTCCTGTACTTGACCGCATTGTTGAGCTGCTGGACCAGGGACTCGTGAAGGAAGACACGCTTCGCACTCTCAAGTTCATTGATGGCGAACGCACTCTGAGCTTTGACGATATCGTCAACTTCCGTTCACTGCCTGAGCAGATGCGTATGGAAGTGCTGGAGACTCAGCTGGCTAAGCTGGATGGTCAAGCTGTGCCGGATACCCGCTCACTTGCCATTCACATGAACAGTTCGCGTGAGTGGGTGGAACAAGCGATTGAATCTGGTTTTCAGGTCAGCAAGAAAGAGGCGCCTCTGTTCCCCACGAAGCTGGCACTGCAACCACGCACTGTGCAGATGGAATGGGACTTCACGAATCTCATCACGAACAAGAACGTGGTGCTTCCTGAAGAAGCCTACAACATGAACATGGGTCCGAATCATCTCTGGACGAAAGAGATGACCAAGGAGTATCAGCGGGAAATCCGACTTAAGATCAATGTCACCGCATCCGATATAGCTGTTGGTCCAGACGCTGCTGCACTCATCCCACAGGAATCAGATTTCATCGGCTCCGGAAACAAGTTTGGAAACAAGCTGAGCATGTCTGCTACCGAGCAGGGCGCTGGTGCTACATTGTTTGGCTCCAGCAATGCAGGTTATGGAGAAGCTGCTCGTCTGTTCGTGCAAGAAATGGGCAAGAATGTGGCGCTGATTTCTCAGCGTTTCCGTGACGCTGTGATTGACACGCTGGCTCCCAACGTGAATGCGCTGCGGGCCAATCCGCGTGCCAGTGCAGAACTTGGCGTACTGACTACTGCGCTTCGCAAGTCAGAGCATCGCTATGTGTTTGACGGTTCCAGCAATCGCATCATTTCTGAAGAAGCTTCTGCACTCGCATTGAGGCTGGAAGGCGATCTGGATGCTGCACTTTTGCAGCTGGAAGGCAAGAGCAAATCACCTCACAGTTTCACAATTACGTCCCCAGAAGTGGCAGACTTTTTGCGCACCAGCACGCGAATCAATGCCAAGCGGCAAGATAAGTTCACTACACTTTACAATGCCATGGGCCTTGTGAAGAAGCCTGTGGATGAGCGTGTGATCTACGTTCCTCCTATCAACACGGTCAAGTATCCATACCATGCCTTTGTCAAGACCAAGGAAAAGGTCGGTGTGGGTTCTAACGTGGGCATGATTACTGCTCGCAGCGAAGAGCAGCTTCGTACACTGGCTGCACAAGTCAGCGACGATTATGATGTATTCTTCAAGCAGAACACAGACAATTACTTTAAGGCCAAGGGAGAATACGAATACCAGAACACTCTGAACGAGGCCGCAGTCAGTAGTGATTTGGCCCGTCGCGGAGTTCTGGCAGACTTCTTCCCTGAGACTCGTCTTGAAAACGTCATGACGGATTGGCTTGAGTGGCATGCCAAGCAGGAAGAGAAGCTGGTACGCAATGCTGCGCAGGTGAAGAATCGTGAGTTCTTCTCAGAAATGAACTTTTTGTCTGAGCAATATCGCAAGGTGTCTGAGTCTGTCACGCGTGGCATTGGCTCTCAGTTCCGCGCAAAGGTGGCTGATCCGTTTGGAGACTTCACCAAGACTGCGCTCAATATCTCCAAGCAACAAGAGTTTCCTCTACTGGATTCTCTCAATGACTTTATCGACAAGGTCAGCTTGGCGGCTGGTGATGGTATCCAACGGGGCTTCCGAGATGCAAAGAAGGGACTCATCTCCTGGGAAGACGCAAACAAAGTTACGGAACAGTATGGACTTGGCAGGCCATATACGAATGAAGCCACATATCTCACGGCAAACGAAAGAATGCCACTGAATGTGGTGCGTACGTTTCTTCAGAAGGCCAACATGGCCATCGCTACAACCACGCTGCGACTTGACTTTCTCAACTCACTCATCAATATCATTTCTACCCCCATCATGCTGGGAACGGAAATGGCCAGCATTCGTCGTATGATTGCCACGGATGATGTGGCGGCTGGCAAGCTCCGTGAACTCATGACTGTCAAGGTACCTGGTAAAGACTACAGTGTGCCATCTACCACGAAGTTGATTGGACAATCTGTGGAGAACTTCTTCTCTACAGACAAGCAGCAGCTGCTCACACGGTACGAAAATATTGGAGCCATCAAGAAAGTCAGCCAGCTGTATCATGAAATGCTGGATGATCTGAGCTTCAATCCTACGATCAATCCCAGCGAGGCACTCAACAAGCTGGAGCGTGGTGTTGAGACTGCTGCGAAGATCACGGGCAATACGTTCTCAGAAGACTTCACACGCTTTGTGTCTGCCGACGTGATGCGGCAAATGTCTGATCCGCTGGTGCAAGCTGGCAAGATGACGGTTAAGGAGCAGAACGCATATATCTCCACCTTTGTGAATCGGGTGCAGGGAAACTATGTGACCAGTCAGCGGCCCATTGTCTTCCAAGGCACAGTGGGTGCAGCAGTCTCGTTGTTTCAAACGTATGCGTTCAACGTTCTCCAGCAGCTTCACCGCCATATGGAACGTGGAGACAAGCGCACGCTGGCTATATTTGCAGGCTTGCAGGGTACGATCTTTGGCTTGAATGGTCTGCCATTCTTTGACGCAGCCAACACGTACATCCTTGGCAAGTACATCGCAAGCAATCCTGAACATAAGGACATGTACAGTGTTCTTCCATCGTTTAACAAAGAGCTTGGAGACTGGATGCTGTACGGTACGGCGTCTGCTTTCCCGCTGTTCTCTGGATCAAGCCCTGCGCTGTTTACTCGTGGCGACATCAATCCTCGTCATATTACTATACTGCCTACTAATATCGTTGATGTTCCAGCTGTCAGTGCTAGCATCAAGCTCGTAGGACAAATCTACGAGTTTGGCAAGAATGTGTCCAGCGGTGCAGACATGAGTGCTTCCATGCTTCGTGCACTGGAGCATCAAGGGTGGAACAGGCCATTGGCAGGTTTTGCTCAGGTGATGGCAGGCAGGACGACAACAAGTACGGGCTCACTCATCAGTGCTGCAAACGAGTTTGAGACTACAGCTATGCTGACTTCGCTGCAGGATAGACTCGTGGATTTCGGCGGAGTCACGAGAATGCTGGGCAGCCGGCCAATGGATGAAGCAGTTGCACTGACTGCGCTCTATCGCGAGAAGCGATATGAGGCAATGGACAAAGCGCGTATCGAGCGTCTTGGTGAAGTTGTCAAGAGCAAACTCTACGCTGGCGAAGTGCCTACGGATGAGGAATACGAAGAGTTTCTCACTCGTTATGCTCGTAGCGGTGGACGTGTGGAATCGTTCAATCAAGCGTACATGCGCTGGACAAGAGATGCCAGTGAGAGTGTGGTCAATCAGATGCTGGAAAAGCACAAGAACCCATTCAGTATCAAGCTGTTTGAGATTATGGGTGGCGAGCCGTTGCCAGATTGAAAGTTGACAAAACGCAAGGCCAAAGAAAAAGCCCCCGAATGGGGGCTTTGTGTTTTGTGCCGGGAATATCTCAATCCTTGAGAGGATCACCACGTTGAGCCGCGGGGGGAAGTGCCAGACGAATCTGAGCTTCCAACAGCCTGCGAATCATGGGTTCAGGCTTCCAATAGTTGGGGCCCTTGAGCACCTTGCCGCGTTCATCGTAGATGGGCTTGCCATCTGGTCCCAGCTTGGAGAAGTTGGAGCTCATGATGATGCCGAGAATGTCATTGCTGCGAAGGCCATACTTGCGCATTTCGCTGGCGCAGTAGACCATGATATCACCGAGCCAATCGGCAAGATCAGTGAGAATGTCTACAGGATCAGGCCTAACCCCCCGCAACTTGTCTACCAAGTCATCCACCTCTTTCATTTCTTCTTGCAGAATATCGTGGAATTTTCGCAGCAAGTTGACCATATCCTCAGGATGCGCTCCACGAAGCACAGGACGTTCTGGCGCTTCCAGGCCATACATCTTGTTAAAGTGTTCGATGGCCTGGTCCAGCTGAAACGTGTCAAACGGGCGTCTCTGTGTGTGCTCTGACTCTGGGTTTTCCAGGATCGTAGCTGTAGTGTCTGTTACGCCATCAATCGTGTATGCTCTTCCTGACACGTGATCTGTCAGGTCAGGAATCTCCTTGCTGTGATTGATGGTAAGGCGGATGTGGGTTTGAAAAGTCATGATGGTTGGGCTTTCGCTGTGGAAAAAGTTGATGGAGTGGGATGGAAAAGATTAAGTTGCTGGACTATCTAGCTGCCTCCTTTTCGATTCTTACGCCTGCACTATAGAAGCGAATCTTCTTTGTTTTGCCTTTTGGATTAGCCCGCAGTTCACTCTTTACCCAGCCCTTCAGTTCGGCATATGCCAGGGACTTGTGGATATTGACGCGCTTCACTCCCCACATTTCGTGGATTTGCTCTGTTGTCAACTCCGCTGCTGGATGTGTTGCGAGATAGACTGCGATAGGAGTTATGATGCTCATAGCTTCCCCTCCGCTTTGGCGATGACGGCGCGGGCGGTTTTCAGCGCAATAAGCGCGTTATGCCCAGTGCCAAGTGCCACGCTGGTTGCGGCCAACGCCTCCAGCAATTCGTCCCGCTGCTGTTCCACCGCGCTCAGGCGGCGCAGTTCGGCGGCGGCTTTTTCCACAATCTCGCCGTCATGCCAGCGATCAAGCGCATCCGCCAGCAGCTCGGCTTTGGTTTGTTCAGTCATGGTGGTTCTTCTCCTTTAGCTTGGCCTCGATGGCTTGGAAGATTTCGTAATCAGACTTGTTGGCCCTCACTAATGTTTCAAATAAGACAACACGTTGCTCCTCGCTCAACCCTCGCCACTCGCGGCGGGGTGGGTGGGTGTAGAGGGGCTCCACCCAGCCTTTATGGTTTGGGTTGCGCTTGTCCCATTCATTACGATAGTTCTCGTTGTCGTCGTAAGTGCGGTAGTCATATCCTCCCTCACCGTCAAATGTGCGCCACGCCACCGGCTCGGCCTTATCCGGCTGCTCCAGCGCGGCCAGCTTGCGGTCAAGCTCGGTGTTCTGCGCCTCCAGACTGGCGCAGTTAGGGCAGCGCGCCCCGTACTCGTACCAGTGCCGTCCGCAGATCACACCGTAGGCAGTTGCAGGCTCTCCTTCACGGGTCGTTACGGGCCACTCGGCAGGGACGCCGGCGTATTGCGAAGGGCATCCGCATGACAAGGTGAACTTTGGCTTCTGCTCCAGCGTGGCGCGCAGATTGATCGCGGCCTGTCTTCCGGCTTGGGAAGCCAACGGCGGCGCCAGCGACTGCCATCCGTTCAGTTCTTCCAACGCCTCCAGCGCCTGCTGGGCGGCGGCTTTCTTCAGGTCAGTCATCTATCATTCTCCTTCAACAAAGAAAAGTCACAGTACACATGCTTATTGCTAAGCATCTTACGAACAATCAAATATCCTTGTGCATTTCCTGTCTTGGTGCGAGACACATATTGTATCTTTCCACCTTGCACAAGACCTGCAAGAAGTTTGTTCAAATCCTCTGGCTTGTCCAGATCGCTTTGCACTTGCTTCCACAATGCTGGCGTATCCATCGGACCCTTTGCATCACTCAGCACAGATATCAACCGCGCTGCGACGTCTGCGTTCTTTGCCTTGCCAAACTCTCCCATTGCATTGGGCATGCGATGTTCCGTGTATGTCAGCAGCGTGTTTGCAAAGAGAACATCTTCGGCACGAATCTCAGTCCTGCGGTTTGCAGCAGCAGTCAGAAGACACAGTTTCAACAGATGCGTGTATCGTCTGGTGCTGTAATGCTTGAACCGTGCATCTTCCAGTCCTTCAAAGCTATGGTAGATTGTCTGCAACATGTCTCTAGCTTTGCTGGACATAGTTGCCTCGCCAGAGACTTGCGTCTTAATCTCCACAAACTCATCAATGAGTTGCTGCTTCAGACTGTCTGGTGGCTTCTCTGGGAATGCAAACTTCTTGCCGCTGCTTTCACCAAAGACCAGAATCAGCCGTGACAGAAAGCCTTGACCAAGTGTCTGCGGTGGGAATGCTTCTGCAAAACCTGCATGAGTATTGCCACTCAGAATGTTGATCGTTGGTTGAAAGATGGAAACAGATCGTGAAGTCTTCAGTCTCTGTTTGAAGGGGGCAACAGGATCATCCCAATCCCAAAGACTGCCAAGAAGACTAAGGAATTCAAGATTCCCTGAGCCAACGAATTCGTTGAACTCATCTGCAACAACGAAAACTTCACGAGGATCAACGTTAGCATAGTCGTCTCCAAAGAGATTACGCATCACAGCACTGGCATCTTTGACAGAACCTGTGTCATCTTCCACACCTTCCAAGTCCAGCAGAAACTTCTCCTTGGATGTTCTCTCTGCTGAGAACTTGTCATAGCCAGAAGCACTCAGAATGCGCTTGCTTGTCTTGATGGCCGTTGACTTTCTCGTGCCTGGGTCACCAATCAGCATCACATACATGTTTGGAAAGATGCGAAAGTCTGCGAATGGTAGATAGAATTGCCGGCCGAGACTGGATGCCAGACAAGACATAAGACTCCAGCGGTGAAACACCATTGGAGGTTCTGTCTTCTCGGTGTATTTGAAGTACAGATCGGAGAGAGTTTGAACACTCACTTCAAGTCTCCCCAATACTTCTCACCTGAGTTCATGTCTGGCGGGATGGTCATAGTTCTCACTACGCCATCCGTACCCTTGACTTGAACACTCTCCTTCATTCGCTCTAATACAACACCAGGAGTGTCAGCCCCACGATAAGCAAAGAACAGGCTGTCATGAATCTGTGCCTTGAGCCTGACTTTGTCGCGTAAATCTCCATAAACAGAGTCATGCCAGATACGATAAAAAACACGGTTGATAATACCCACAGAAAAGTTTTGAGGTCCGTGTGCTACTGCCGCGTTGAGTGCTGGTTTGGATGCAGTTGGGTCAGCAAAGAAATGCCGAGTCCAACCAAGGGGACTGACCAATTTCTTGGTCAGCTTGATGGTACGCTTGACTTCATCGTACCAATCTTTCTTCACTTCCGGATAGGTCTGCTCGTAGGTTTTCAGGAGGTGTGTGCAGACTTGCTGGAGCGTCCACTTCGCCGGAAGTTTAAGGAGATTGCGGGCCTCTGCAACCGCCTTCGGACCCATAGTATCGAGGAGAACTGCTGCGCCCATGTTATAATTCGAGCCGTGGTTGACACGCTTGGAGAGATTTCTAAGCGGTTTACTGACTTCTTCGTAAGGGACTCCAAAGAACTTGTGAGCATTCCAGCTGTGATAATCTCTGTCTGACTCCACGAGAGTAATGAGACTCGTACATCCGGACATGTATCCGACGCATCGAGCTTCACTCTGAGCATAGTCCCCTTCTGCCAGTCCTTCCCAGTCGCTGTCAACCATAATCCACGACTTGACTGCTTTACCTTGAGGGATATTTTGAATTTGCAGTCCGGTCCAGAAACTTGATTCAGTACTTGCAAGGCGACCTGTATCAGTTCCGGCAGGGTTTGTCTTGTAGTAGAGTCGACCATTCCAGAATTTCTCCCAGACGAAATAGGTGGACAGAAGTTTTGCCTGCTTGCGATATGCAAGAATGGCAGACACGATGAGTTCATTGAATGGATGCACAGCCGCGCAAGCGTTCATGGCCTTTGCATCTGCGCTCTCCACTTCACCCATTCCCAGAACCTTGAGCAGTCTCTTGCACTGGTCAGGGCTTGCAGGATTGAAGCTAGGTCCAAACCATGCGTGAAGTTTCTCACGTTGCTTTTCTACTGCAACTTCGGCAGCTGCCTTGGCTTCGTCAAATTTTGCGCGATCCAGGCTCAAGCCATCTGCTTCCATGTGCAGACATGGGAAGACCAGTGGAAACTCCATCAGGTAATTGCGCAGTGCCCAATCAGGAACTTCCAGCAGAAGAGAGCACCAAGCGTTCATGGTTGCCCAACAGTCGCGGGCATTGTATTCAAACAGGCTGAACTCATCGCCGGCTGCATCATCTTTCCAGAAGCGAATACGGCGTACTGCGAATGCAGTAATGAAGTCTAGGCGCTTGGGCAGTTCTGAATACCAGGAATGGAACAGATGCTGCGTGTCGTAGAGCCAGTTGTGCACTGGCACATTGAAGCGCAGAAAATAGAGGTTGTCATACATTCCATTCTGGAATATCTTGGGCGGCGCTGAGGCATTCAGATTGCGTACAAACTGATGAGCCAGCATGTCCTTGAATGGAACAACTACAGAGTGAGTGCTGCCGTCGCTAAACAAGCCACAATAGCCAACGCAATGAATGCGTCGCAGGTCGTCGCCCACATAGGTTTCGATGTCAACTGCGAGTAGTCTGGCATGTGAGAATTTCTCCAGCAGTCTTGCACTTGATTCTGGCTTCCAGACTTCCCATGTGAATGCAGTCTGCGGGAACCAACCTTCGGGCTTGGTAAGTTTGCTGATGAATCGCTTGAAAACAAATGGACCTTCGGCCGTCGTGACCAGATGTTGCAGCGGATTGAGAATGAGAACTTGCACATCTTTAGTTCCTCCCAGCGCATGCGCAGGAATGGTGAAGAAGGAGCCAGCGTAGTCATCCAGCGCAAGCCGCTTCTTGAGTCCACGCTTGTCAAGCGGATGACGAAAATCCAGCTGAGTACCAAGCAGCATGGGCAGCATGTCTGCATTCGTGCAGATGATGCCATCCAGATCATGCAGCTTAATCTTGGCTGCAAGGCCAGCAAGATACTCCTCCGTTGCCAGACTCACCTTGACGCTGTGCGCGCCGATCATTTCATTCAGTCTTGGAAGAAACGCACGATCCAAGGGAGTGCCAAAGAATGCAAGTTTCATAATGATTTGAGTTATTGAGACTTCAGACGAAAAAGCCCACAACAATAAAGCTGTGGGCTCTTGGAGTATGAAGTCGGAAACCCTTACAGGACCACGACGTCACGCAGGGAGAAGTCGAAGCGGTCAGCTTCCTTCTTGTTCTGCTTGCGGACAAGCGATGCAGCCACCGTGACCTTGTCGATCTGCGCGATGGTTTCACCCATGTTCTGGGTGCCGAAGTGTTGAGCGAACGGCGCGCAGGCTTCCTTCAGGAATCCGATGCCGAACTCATTGATGGTGCCATCCTTCTTGAACGGCGAGAATATTTGCGAGAACTTCTGGCCGACGGCCGCTTGCTTCTCCTCTTCGGGGTTCTTCACCTCGTTCACCGCTTCCACGATGTAGCTGAACTTGATGTACTCATTGCCGCTGGTCTCAGAAGTCTCGCGCGAAGCAGAAACTTGCAGAGAGTAATGGCCCGTGGGAGGAACACCAACAGGCGGCAGGTCTTCGATGTCATCCATCGAAGCGTTCATCAGGGCGTCGAGGTCAGAGAAAGTTGCTTTGGACATGATGTGTGTGTTTCAGAAAAGAAAAGATTGAGGAAAAAGATTGGAGCAAAGTTGGGTTGAGTTGTGTGTGTGGATCGTGGTTTAGTCAGTGCCTCCGGGGTTTGCGGTTGAAAGAATGTGCTCAATCACAGCGTCTGCCTCTTGATCGTTCTTGTGCAGTTCAATCAGCAGTTCGATGTAATGCTTGGCCTTCTCCAAATCGGCAATGCCGTTCTTGCCTTTCCAGCGTGTCACGTACTTGATGACGTTGCCTTCAAAGTAACCAATGTTGTTTGCGTGGATGAACTCAACAGGCTGGATAGCCAGCTCTTTGTAATGAGTTCCGCCGATTTGCTTTTCCAGCGCAGACTTGACAAAAGTTCCAGACATAAAATGTCCCTTCAAAAGATTCGTGAAAATGTTGTCCAGTGTAGAACGTTTCCGCTCCGATGTCAACCCCTCTGAAAGAGAGAAAGCAGAGACAGTTCACCGCCTTTCTTCTCATCCACATTCACAGCCAGCCGTGATCCGGTGATGATCGTGGGGCTATAGGTGCTGGAACTGTAAGCGCGATGCTGCTTGTTGACCACTGTGCAATGCACCACGCTGTCGAAATACTTGGCAGCGTTCAGCGAGAAGTTGCGAGTGCCAGCAACAGGAACAATCTTCTCACGACCTTCCAGACTTTCACTCTCCAGTTCATGGCTGATGGCCACGACATTGATGTCCACCACTTGAATGAAGCTGAGCACCTGCTCCATCAGACTACCTTGCACAGCATAGTCTGTGAATGTCTTCTTGTATTCTTCACCGCCGGGCTTCTGGAGTTCCTTGAGAATGCCCTTGTTCATGGCACTGTTGGCCAGCTGGCTCAGACTGTCAATGACGAGAATGTCATTGGCTCCAAACTTGGCAAGGTCAAGTTCAGAGTGCTTGGCTTCTGCATCCTTTGCACAGATGGGGCAGTTGATCTTGCCATGTGAGGAACAGATCTTTTTCACACCACCACGAATCACTTCACGCACTGTGTCGATGGCAATGGGATAGAGCCTGTGATCGGGGATGGAAATCACGTTCACATTCTTGCGGAACTTAGGATCAAGGATCGCAGGATTGAGTAGTGTTTTGATTCCGTTCTCAAGGTCCATCCAGTGAAGCGTGAAATGCTCCGCGAGTTTTCCCACAAGTGCAGTCTTGCCAGTCTTCGGCGCACCGTAGACAAGTACCTTTGCGCGTGTGGCAGATGAGTAATCGTTCAGATTCATGTGAGCCTTTCAGTGAGGAGTTGTGGAAGGGGGAGAAGTCATCAGGTGAAGCTGCCGCTGGAGAAGCGCAATGATGCGATCCACATCTGCTTGCTCCACTTCGACAGTGATGATCGCGAAGAATCTGTAGATGGGACCAGAGAGAGTGTGCTCTGTTTCGCGCTTGTCCAGCTGGATGCGGAACATAGAACTTTCTCCTCTGCGCTGTTCTCCAAGATATTTCAAGTCCAGCTTCTCCATGATTGCACAGATTGCTTCTGCTGCTTGCTCGTTGGAAAGAGGAATCTTGGATGTCATCGTTGCAGCGTAGTTGATACCGCAAGGAATCATGGAATCCATGCCAATCATCGGCGCGGGGGAAACTCCAATGAACACTTCATTCGCGGAGTCACCAAAGGTGATGGACGGCTGTCCAGGAAACGCAGCAAGATCAGCATCCAGCATCTTGTACTTATGCGGATTCACTTCACCTGAACGAACTACCTTGGGCAGTTTGAACAGGCTCTTCACATCAAACTTGTCAGAATCGCTCATTCAGTCTCTCCTTCTGTCGCTGCGTGATTTCTGTCAGCGTGGTTGCAAAGTCAATGTGTTCGATTGCTTCGATATCTGCGAGACTTTGGATGCGGGGAAGCTCACCAAAGTTCTTGCCGAAGGCATGTGATGTTGAGAACTCACAAGTCTCGAAGAACTCACAACGCTTCATGAAGTTGAAGCATGATCTTCCACGCTTGGGGAAGAAGTTGAGTTCAGTGTAGTGCTCGATCTGCTGATGCAGAAGCAGTTGATCTTGAATCCACTCTGCTTTCTTGAGTGCGTTCTTCACAAACTCAAACTGCATCCACTCCTGACTGGAAGCACTGTAGACTGTGTAGAGCACAGAGTATTCTGTACCGCCGAGCATGTCCACTACAACTGCGTAGCTCAGGGCTTGGTCTGAGTTGGCATACATGACGGGATCGACGCTGGTGAATCCAGTAGTCTTGTTCTCTTTGACCAGGAACCTGCCAGTCTCACGATGCTGAAGCACTTCGTCAATGTGGCCACTGTAGAAATGGCCATCCTCGAAGTCAATGGCCATCGTGCCTTCGATCTTTACAGAGTCATACTCTGCAAGATTGGTCTCCGTCTGGTAGAATTCTTCGTAAGCGTACAGTGCCCAGATGGCTTCAAAGAAACTCTTACCTGCACTGCGTGTAGCCTTGCGTTCTTCCATGAAAAGATCAATGTCCCATGCAAGAAACGCTGCCCATGTTGCTTCGTTGATATCTCGTGTCTTGTCGTAAACGGCAACACCGGCACCAACTGCGTGGCCAAATGCGAAGGTGGGAGAATTCAAGCGATCTGCTGTGCCCGCTTCGGCTTGCAGTTTCTTGATCTGATATTTGCGCGGGCAGCTGTGGAAAATGTCAGCTGTAGAATACGTGATGAGGTTCTGGTGTGCAACCAGTGTGCTGTAGTTATCCTTGAGCACTTTGACTGCGGCACCAAAACCTGGCGTAGCTTCTGTCACGCTTGTTGCGAGAATGTCATTCATGTTCATGTTCTGCTCCTCTGCGCTCAAGTTCCTTATCAAAGTCATCAAGCCATTGATAAATGGGTGTGCCGTAAACTGGAACATCATACCCGTCTATTTCGAACTCATCAAACGCCTCGTCTCCGAGATACACCATCTCGAGCCCAGTTAATTCCTTCGCTTTACGCTCAAGGAATGCCCGAGTGTTTCTGATGTGCGATGTTTCCATATCTTTGATAGCAATACGCTTGCCATCTTTGCACGTCCAAATGCGTAGCCTGCTCATGTCTTGCTCCTCTTAGGCCAATCAGCGGGGCGGTCAGTCCATTCGATTTCATCCTGGATGACCGCTAGCTCTGGCTTTCGAGCGGTGCTTGCTGCAACTTTCACAGGCGTGTCTGCCCAAGCAGCTTGGCTCCAATGCTTTCCATTCCACCAGCGCACGCAACCTAAATCCTTGCAAACGCTGGCAGGCCACCAACCAATGCTGGGTGGCGGTCCTTTTCTCCAGTTCATTTCATGCTCCTTGCTCTCAGCATGGTGTCGGCTACCTCGCCAGCGCGACGTACTATTTCTCTCGGTGACATGTTCGGGAAGATCGACAACTCTACTTCCAGCGCTCTTGCGGCAAGATCATGTCGCAAGCTGACACAAATCATGTCGTCTAGCCAGTCGGTGCCGCTGTTTGGTACGCGCAGCTTGATGGCCGCGTATTGGCGCAGGGTCATGCCCTCTTCTTGGCCGTGCATGTGTGTTGACGGAAACGCCGGTCCGCCAGTTTGTTCAAGCATGTTCATCTTCAGCGTCTCCACGGTCAAAAGGTTCAAGCAGATTGCGGAGCTTTTTGGCATTCGCAATCATCCAGTCAGCAGTTTCTGTGCACGCAGTCACGGAATCTACTGTAGGCATATCACTATTAATGTACCTCAGTAGTGGCATTCTTGCAGCTTCGTAAAACCGCTCTCGTCGAGCTTTCAGTTCAGCCAATGCCTCTTCATCTTTCTTCGTCCACGTTTCACGTGTCATGATTGTTTCTCCTGAACAAAGATTTCAAAGATTTTAAAGATCATCCACAGCGATCTTCTTACGTGCTCCCGAAGCACTCGTGCCTTTTACCGTCGCCTTGACAATCTCAGTCTTCGTATGCACTTGTGCTGCATCAATGATGCGAGCAATTTCTGCATCATCCAACAAATGCACAGTCTCAGGATAGCTGATGAGCAGACTGTGAACATTGCGAAGATGCTGTGGCATCATGGGGTCTTTGGCAAGCAACGTAGATTCCAGCGATGCTAGAGACATCTCCAGCTTGGTCATTACGTCATGCGGGATTGCATCATTTGTCTTCATGGTTCTTTCTCTCCAGGAAAGTGGCTCGGCCGCGGCTCCGCCGTTGCAGAATGTGAGGGTCACAGCGATGTTGTCAAGTGCAGTCATGCGTTCTCTGTCAGAGAGTTGCATGAATTGCCACTCGATACGATCCAGCTTCAGATCACTGAGCGGTCGTTGCCAATAGTTTAGCGTGTGTGTCAGAAGCAAATGCCGTTGATAAGATCCCAGGGGAATCCAATCTTTGGCAAGCACTGCACTTGGAAACCTACCCAACACATTCAACACCAGCGGCAATGAGATGTGCGATTCTGCGGTGAAACGAGATGCCGGCGAAGTGATGTGAAAACAAAACCCTCGGGCTACATGAGCAACGAGGGTTCTTCGTTGTAGTTCCTCAGAAAATGGAGGAACAAAATAGGGAAGTCTGGGCATGTCAGTCAGTGATGACCTTAACCGGCTCAACTTCAATGGGCAAACCGTTGCGATCATTGACGAACATGTCAAAGTTCATGGGCAGAGTCGTTCCATCAACGTATGCAGAGATACGGAGAACAGAGAAAGTGCCGAACTGTTGAAGCTGCTGGGTAACACGAGTGACGTTGTGAAGTTCAAGGCGAGATATCATGATGTGTCCTTTGGTTGAGGTTGTTGAGACTATAGGGCTGTGAGATACAGAAGGGTGAAGTCAATTCTTGTGTGCGTTGCAGAAAGCTCAGTTCTTGTGATGACTAGCTTGCTCCAGCCTACCAAGCCTGCTTGCCGCCGTGCAACATTCTCCGCTGTCTTGACACGCTTGACACCATCTTCAACAGTGCGAGCATGCTCCTTGCTGACAGTGATGGATGCGCTGCCAGTTTGTTTGATTGTGTTCCAGATTGTGTGATATCTGGAAGACAGAATCATATGTTCTCTACGCTGAACATTTTTCTGCGGTGTTCTGTTGTGTTGCAGAGCCTGAAAGTTCCAACTTGCTCAGTGCTCGCGTATGAACATTTGAGAAACTTACCGTCATAAGTTTCCATACCAATGCTAGAGCATTGTTTCTGATAGGCAATGAACTTGCGTACCATCATGACGCGCAGACTCTCATACTCTTTTTGCGATAGCGCCGACACACGGACAGTCTCGCCATCCATAACGACGCTATTGAAAATAGACTGTAGAGTTTTCAATCAATGCTCCTGGCGGCTTCTTCTTGCAGTGCTTCGTCTACAAGTGTTTCGATTCTGTGTATGTCTTGAGGCGTCAGATCGCGCTCAAGCACCATACGTTGCTGGCCATTGGAAACTTTCCAATGGGAAGAATACACAATCCATGCGCCATCTTCATCATAGCTGACCCAACGAGTTTGAGTCTGTTCACCCTTGACAATGGAGATTTGAAACCCATGTTCCCCATCAAGTTCATGTGGACGAAAACTTGTGTGATCTAGGAAAGTCTTGCAGATGCTGGATGGAGTGTTCACAGTTCACCGCCCATCATGTATGCGCTCATGAAGTCATCGCAGTCAGCAATCTCCAGCGGAAAGTTTATACCTTTAGGTATTGCAGTGTCGCCGGCAGCATGAAAGAAGTCCAGATCGCAAATCATGTAGAAGTCCATTGAACTCATTTTGTTTTCCTTTGATAAAAAGATGTGGGTGTGAGGCTTAAAAAGCAAAGTGAGAAAAAAGGGGACCGAAGTCCCCTCTTGCTTGACTCTCTGAGAACTGCCCTGAATCAGAGCAGGTCCAGATTCGCAGCCTTCTCCGGCTCGCTGATCCACTTCTGGAACTTCTCGCTCACGCGGCTGGCGCAGTTGCCAGTGTCTTCCAGATTGGCAGAGTTGGCCATGTAAATGTCCAGCTGATCCACCAGAACGCGGAGCACCTCCTTATTTGCCTTGGCCTTGGCAGGCTTCTTGAACAGATTGATGTGGTTCTTGATCCGATCCGCAGTCTTGCCCGTGGCGGCAACCATGACAGCGAGGTAGTCGTCGAAGAAAGAAGTCCAGTCTTCTTCGGAGATTGCTGCAGCACCACGACGCGCCGGCGGAATGCTGGCGATGTAGACCAGCGTCAGCTTGTCGTAGTCCAGATGTGCCGACGAAACCACCTTGGTGTCATCGTCACCGAAACCGTCGATGACTTCGTCGAATTGTTCACGCGCTTGCGCGTAGACGATGTCAGCCACCGCGGAACGAATCAGCTCAGCTTCCTTGCTCTCAGGATTGCTGACCAGCACATCGACGATGTCTTGATCGCTGGGAACCGGCAGATCGCAGGTGACAGAATCCTGCTTGCGAGTGCGGCCGATTTCGTTGCCCGCTTCGTCCGTGATCTTGCGGCTCTTGAAGTTGAACTTGTACTGCTTGGCGATTGCCATGATGGAGTTCCTTTGCAAACTGTGTTGCGTAGTTGAGGGAGGTTGCCAGTTGGACCGGACTGGCCGCCGGTGAGATATAAGTATGCCTCAGCCCCCTAGGTGTGTCAAGGGGGTACGGATTGCCGATTAAGCAAAAGGCCACCAGACAGGTGGAGTTCTGTTTTTCCACTGTGCAAACGCTGCTTTGTCATCAATGTAGTATTGACGATAGATATCTACAGCATCTTGATGCGGTGTAGATGTGGAGCGCAGCGTCTCGTTCTTGACTGCAACTGCAAAATGCGTTGGCAATTCTGTGTTTGCGTGAATGCCAATACTGTCAAGATGCCGTTCAAGTTCACGAAGCCAGGGTGTGTAGCAGTGTTCAGGAGAAAGTGGATAGCGATGTTGATGTTCTGTGCAGAGTACATTGGCGAGTCTGCACAGATAGTTGAAATGAATGATGTTCTTTGCAGTCCACTGTGTGCATGGATGCTTTGCCATGCTGGCAGAGAGTGGTTTGCATGGAAAGTTGGCAAGGACTTCTGGAACATGAGCAGAAATTGCTGGGAAGTTTGCGCCGTGCAATGCAGTGACAAGCATTTGCGTACTCTCTGCAATCATTTTGACAACATGCTTGTTGCAATGATATGCAGCATTGTTGCGATGATGGAGAATGGGAGACATTGAACGAGATAGGACAAAGATGTTCATGATAGGATTTCCTCTTTACATTGATGTGGGAAACGTGGAACGAAGTGCATCGCTTGCAAGTCCCCAGCTGAGCACAACAACTGCATGCTCTGGAATAGCTGGACTGACTCGGAACTCTGCACGAATATTGAATGTATCTGTCTTGCCTTTCCACTCCTTCTCAGTTGGGGGATTGTTGAATGCCCAGAGAATCTTCCACTCTCTGCCGCCGTGAAGCAACGATTGCTTGTCTTCGTCACACTTAGATTCTATCACAGTCCTGTGGAAAACGCAAGTCCTTTTATAGCTAATCAGCTTTCGGGCTGCGTCACTGAGTTCAGCATATGGCCAGTATTTCACACGGTATGCCAGCTGAGTTTGTTGACGATCAGGATTGAGTAGTTTCTTGAACAGCATGATGTGTTCTCCCTTGATGTTTACTTCTTGAACAGATTGAATCGACGCACGAGAATGTTGTGCTGTGCTTGTGCTCTTAGGAATAGTGCAAGACTTGCAAAGTGTTCTCGCTTGGGCGCCGGGGGCAAACTCTCCAGCGATTCTACTTTGCGATCAAACTCTGCAAAGAATTCCTTCTCTTGTGAAGTCTGATCTTCACTTGGCATTGCAGAATCCCCACCACTGGAAACAATCGTAAAGCTTCCATAGAAGTCATTGAGAATTGCACGAATATGATTCATGCGTGTGCGAATGAAGTGTGTGATTTCATTCCCTTGATCGCACAGATCAAAGATTGCTTCACACAGATCATCTACGTCATCAATCACCCAATCTTGCGGGTTCAGATCGCCGGTGAGGAAAAGTGTTTTGAAGGTTTCTCGCCTACCAAGGGGATATGAAGAAGATTGTGCAATCTGTGCATCAATCCAATTCCATACCTTCTTGTGATCTATGCGTTTGTAGATGTTCTCATCTTTGATTTCACGCATTGCATCTGTGCGTCTCTTGATTTCTTCTTGGCTTTCATATTTCTTTCTTCCCGTTTCCCACTCTTCCTTAACACTGTATGCAGCATCTAGGAATGCGGCAAAGTTCTGCCACTGGAGATTCTCATTGCGATCTGAGACATGATAGATGGGAAGTGCTAGCCGCTTGCTGGATGCAAAATGCCACCATGCTGCAATGTGGAGAAGTCTCGCAGCACTAGCCAGCGTCACGGGCCATGATGGCAGTGTCGGAGCCATCTCTTTGGTTCGTGTAGATTCTGTGGAATCTTGCGTGATTGCTTCTACGCTCCACATGATTGCACTGATTGAGAGAGACATTTCAGTTCTCTCATGCTGTGGAGGTTGCCATTCGCTTTGCTCTGCATCTGTGATTTGCTTAGACAAGCGAGCGATCAGATGGCTGAGGTCTAGAGAATAGACTGGATGGAGAAAAGAATGCTGGATGCTGGAAAGCATGGGCCAGCCCTGTGAACAGAGCGCAGAGACTTCTAGAAGTGGAAGGCCACTGCGTGGGCAATATATGATCTTGCTTGCGTTCATAGCATTTTCCTCGTTGCTTTGTTTGCCAGATTCAGTCTTCAGATTGATTGGCTTGAGTGTTCACCAGTTCCTTTGCTTTCTGGGCAAAGTACCGGATCTTCTCAGCCAATGTAGTTCCCGGGATACGTGGCCGCTGTGCAGCTACACGAATGCTATTCTCGTATGGCTTCTTGTCTCCTTCGCAGATGATAAACAGAGAATGCTTGGCTCGCGTGACTGCTGTGTAGATCAGTTCACGAGAAAGCATTGTGGCGTGAGAGTTGTGAAGAAAGAGGAATACATTCTTCCACTCTGAACCTTGGCTCTTGTGAATTGTCAGTGCATAGCCAAAGGTCAGAGAATTTATCTCTCCAGCTGTGGAGAGAACTTTCTCAATTCCCAGGTCAGGAATGAACACTGTGATGTTGTGGCTGGCAAGATTCTTGCCTTCTTCATCATCGCCTTCAGCGCCAAGAGAATCGAGAGCATTGAGAATCTGGTCTGCCGTGAGTTGGCTGCTTTGCTTCTCATTCTCAGAATCACTACCCCAACGATCCAGCGTTTTGCTTGCGGTCGCAGGAATCGTGCCACTGTAACCGATTGTTGGCTCAATCTTCACAATCACAGATTCATGCCGATCATGCATCACTCGGTCACCGACAGACCAATATGATTTTTGATATCGAGCAATCACCTCGTGAACTTCACTGCCACGAGTCTTTGCAAGATGATCTGCAATGATCTTGTTGAGTTCAATCGTGCCGTAGGATTTATTGAATGGCATCAGAATCATGTCATTCTCAGGATCGTATTTGTTGGAAGCAATCAAACCCGGCAGGAACTTGCGCATCATGAGCGTGGCATCTTCCTTATCTGCACGAACTTTCCACGGTTGGAAATGAATAATGCCATGGCCTTCGGCATCTATCGTATGTGGTCCGGTGAGTTGCGGAATCTCTGAGACTTTGCCCTGACGAATGGCTGTTGCCAATGAGATGATTGGAGAGAGCAAAGCCTGCCGGTAAACATGCGTGAGTTCTACTGTGGCAAGTTCAGCCAGCTTGAAGCCCAAGATGCTGGGACCAAACACAGGAGGAATCTGATTCAGGTCACCCAGGAAAATCATCTGAGTGATTTGCGGCTTGGGCAATGCTGCGATGAGTTGACCATAAAGATCAAGGCCAATCATGGAAGATTCTTCCATAATCAGCGTGGAGATATGTGGGAGTTTGTTCAGAGCATGAAATGATGGCTCAAAACGCATTGTGGTTTTTGGATTGCCATCTGCATCGCTGATCTCATAATACACTGGAGCGTATTCCAGAAGCTTATGAATCGTCAAGCAATGTGCTTGCAAATGCTCAGGCAGTTTCTTCTTGATATTGTTGACTGCTTTGTTTGTATACCCCACGATTGCAATGCCAGGTGCATCTTTGGCAAGATGCTTTGTGGCTGATGCCAGTGGCACCATGTGGCTTGCACGTTGAAGGCGAGAAATGAGTTCTTGCGTAACTGTGGTTTTGCCAGTTCCGGCTGCACCAATCAGACAGAAACTCTTTCCTTGCAAACCATATTCAATGGCTTGCAGTTGTTCTGGATTGAAGCTGAGTGAGGATGTCTGTGCAAGGTTGGTTGTGCTTGACAACACGTGTTGAGTTTTTTCAGGCTCAACATTGGATTCAAGACTTGACGCGGGCGCGGCGGCACTGCGTGCCGGGGATTGCGCTTGGTTTGCTTGTTGCTCTGCGCGCAGCGCAGCATGCCGCGCTCTCGCTTGCTCTACAAGTTTTGCGATTTTAGGATTCATGATTGTGTGATGGTTGACAAATTTATAGAAATTTACTCCGCAGCTTAGATTGGAGTAGGCACGAATGTGGCTAATTTTAGCCACTTATCATCTACGCAATCTTTGTGAGATACTCCACAGTACCCATTCGGGGTGGCAATGTACCACATATCATTGGCATGTCCTGGTTGGCCACATGCTATGCAAGTAAAAGACGCACCATCGTTTATTACTGGTCTATAAAGTGGGGGCTTGGTTTCCATGATTGTGAGGATTTTGATTGAATAGAAAGAATCCCAACAAAGCGACATAGCTCTGCTAGACCTCTATCATAACAGGGTATGAAACCCGTGTCAAGGGGTATTTGCAAAGATAAGCAAAAAGACTCCAGCTTCGCTGGAGATATTGTTGTTTGCAAGGATACCGCTATGTAACACTTGTAACAGTGTAATAGCGTAACACCTCCCTCCCTAGGGTCCGACCCGTCCATCCGTTCGATATTGTTGTTT
>Ga0315907_10001660_pt1 | contig 29737 bp, 44 predicted proteins | sample LakEriMetagenome_3_FD_203525 | JGI IMG/M metagenome (GOLD analysis project Ga0315907, IMG submission 203525) | Freshwater fungal communities from buoy surface, Lake Erie, Ohio, United States - Buoy 12 MA123 | ecosystem: Environmental > Aquatic > Freshwater > Lake > Lake biofilm | place: USA...
ATTCATTTTGAGTTAATTCATACTGAGCAGTGACAAACAAGTCAAAAACCGACTGAATTCTTTCTTCGGGGTCAATGATGTTGACTGGAAGGGTTTCATCGGAAACATCTGCCACCCTGGCTGCGGCGCTTTGAACTCCTAAAGAATGCCCTGCATTGGAGTCAGAAGCCCAAGCAGCAAGAAGCGTGTCAGCAATGTATTCCCCTAGAAAAGTTGCATACATGGGATCTTCGGAAGAAATGACGGTGTGAAGAAGTTCATCTTCAACTGCGACAAATTCCAATCGCCCATTTGGCTTCATGGCTAGTCTTTGATATTCCATGCCAGTCAGAGTCAGTTCAGTTTCAATGAATTCTGAAAGCACCTCAACACTGACACCTTCAGCAATTTTCTTACCCAAGTTGTAAGAAATTGCAGTCTTTACATTTTGATCTTCACCACTCCATACACCTCGAACCATTGAAATTTTTTCACCGTTGTCATCGGTAAACGAAACATGACGCCATTCAGCTCCCCTTCGCGTTAATCGTTTAGCAACCCTCGTTTCAAAATTAATCAGAGCAAGTTCACTTGTGTAGGCCTCATCATCAGTAAATTGTGGATTTAAATTTACCTCTCGCGCATTTTTAATTTCTACAGAAGCATCACTCAAATAGTCAGGTTTGCCGTCTGGAGTCGCAGTTGAAAACTCTGCGGCGTCCTTGCGCTGCTGATGTCTAACCGCAAGCCATATTTGAAATGGATGAAGATCTTGAGTATATCCTGCACGCAAAAACATTGAAAAAGCATATTCAATGTCATCTTCAAGAGTAGATTCCTCAATGGGCTTAGCGTTGACACCAGGCATTGTCGGAATCCAAGGAGTGCTACTTCTTCGGTTACCTGAGGTTGAATATACCTCAAGGAGCGACAAGAAGCCTTCCCTAATTTCACCAACCACATCTTCTTTATCGCTAATTAGGCGAGCGGGTCCACTTGTTTCCGGATCACCTAACTTCAACTTCTCAATAACTTCTTTAAATTGATCCCTGTCTGAAATCGTTAGGATTTTTGGTAATTCCGCAACTTCTTCTGCATTTTGAAGAGCGTCAGCAACTTCGGGGACGTCAGCGACTTGCTCTTGTCCGCCAATACTGCGAACAAGACCGCCCTCAACAGCGTTTACTTGGAACCATGACTCAGCTCCAGACCAGTTGACCAAATCTCCAGCAGTCAGTCGATCTGGGTCGTCCATGCTTTGAGTGCGGGCCAATGTCAAGAGAAGGGCGACTTCTTCGGCCTCTTCTCGTGATGAAAAAATTGGGACGAATGCAAACATTCCACTTTTTGGATCGTACTTTTGCATCATTGGAAGAATGTCTGGATCTTTATCAATTCCAAGAGCAAACTCGGTCAACGCAGAGTCAACCGCTGCGAAATAAACTTCACGCGCGTAATCATCCTGCCAATCAAATCCGACTTTCGGCCAGTGGGTGGCTCCGTTGTATCCAATAGTGCTGGCCGCCTTAGTTGTAATGACATCACAGCCCAAGGAGCGATAAATCAATTCATTTCGAGCATTAATGATTCCAGAAATCTGCGCTCCCCGAACCTCATCGTCAAGATGCATATGATCGTGAACTACGGTTTTTGTATCTGGGTAGATAGTTCGATCAAAGAATCCAACTTCTTTGCCGTCTTTAAATATCTTTCCGTTAATTGAAAGACGACGCGGCGACGACCCATCTTCATACTTTACTTTTTGAAGATAACTCCTCTGTATTTCGGCTGAATATTTTTGTCCGTCCATTCCGATAAATTCAAAATTGAACATTGCCTTAACGTCAGTGTCAATATCATTTGGGTCAGCAGTATCAATATCAAAATCACGAGCAGCGGCTAAGGCCTCATCACTCACATTGTCAGGTGCTGAAACACGAGTTTTTGCATCTTTTGCAACTCTTGCTTTTTTGCGAGTGTCAATTATCTGCTCAAGATTTTTTAAAATGTCAGAGTCGCTGAGTTCGGAAATGTCTGGAGTTGGAAGAACTTCCTCTCTAATTTTACCCTGCTTGCGGACCTGCTCTCGCCCTAAAAGCCACTGACCCTCAATCACCCCAGGGTTCACTACACTTGCCAAACTGAGCTGTCCACCAAGCCAAGCCAAATCTGCTTCAAGGGTTGAACCTAGCGGTGGAGGCGCATCCCTGAAATATCCTTGGTTTAGATTAGCCATATGAGTCAAATCTTGATTGCTGCCTCCTTGGATTCGCATCATTTCCGACCTAAGGGATTCAACAATCGGACTATTTAGTCCAACGCCATACCAACGCGCTGTGGTTCCTTCCTGTCGCCAACCATCCCCATCAGCATCCGCAGAACGAGGATCAAATACAGCAGGCTTGAGGGCGCGTGGCTTTGACGAACCGCCGCCGCCCAAACTTGGCTTTCTTGGGGTGTTGGGAAGATTTGGCTTATTGGGCTTATTTACGGCCTTGAACTCAATCCCGCCAGCCATTGACTTCTTCTTGCCGAGAACTCGACGACGAACTTGTTGCTTACTTTTTTCTTGAATTCCCTTGGCGCTTATTCCACTAACTGAAGCATCAGCGTCTGGCGTAACATCTGGAACATCAGCAGATTTTCTTTGACCGCCGATTGCACGACTCAACTCAATCTGGATGCCTTTCTGCTGAAAGAACAGTTCAGCGCCAGACCAGTTGACAAAATCGCCGGCAGTTAGTCCATCTGAATCGCCAAATTCCTGATCACGCGCAATTGCAATTAAAAGCGCAACGGATTCGGCTTCTTCCCGAGAAGCAAAGATCGGAATCCTAACTTCGGTCTTTATGTCTGGATCATCTTTATCTTCAATGACCTTTGTCATCATTGGAAGTGCGTCTGGGTTTTCCTTGATTGCCAGAGCAAATTCAGTCAAAGCATCTTCAACAGCACGAAGTCCAAGTTCCTTTTGGTCCTCGTCTAGCCAGTCGTAACCAAGTTTTGGCCAATGAGTGGCACCGTTGTAATCCTGACCACTCAATGCGCCAAGAGCAATCGTTTCATAGCCCATTTCTTGATACATGATTTCATTTCGAGAGTTTAAAATTCCCGAAATTTGAGAACCGCGAGTACCCTCCTCAAGTTTCAAATGATCGTGATAAACAGTCGCTTCATCAGGCACGAATGTTCGATCAAAAAATCCGACTTCTTCGCCGGACTCGTTATAAATCTTGCCGCTCATGGAAAAACTGCCAGATTCGTTCTTCATCGCAGAATTAAGTTTCGTTGAATATGTTTTCCCGTCATTTCCAAGAAATTCATATTCATAGATTTCAGCGAGAGCGTTTCTTAGTTCAGCGTGCTTTAACCCTTCTTGAGTCCGCCTGTATTCAACGTACTCGTCCCATACATCTGCACTCCACTGCATGTACTGACGCATGCTCTCGTTGTAAGCATCAAGTTCTTCTTGAGTTCCGCCTAACGGATACTCCGTGTTTTTTTCAGGGGCGTCGGCATAATTCTCTTTCCATTCTGCCATTTCAAGAAGTTCTACATCATCGTCAGGTGGATAATCCTCAAAGTTAAACGCTTTGGCCTTTTCCTTAACTTCATCAGATGCTGCGTCATCGGCTTTTACTCGTGTTTTCGCATCAAGGATTGCCCGTCGCTCTTTACGAGCAGTAATGGCTTTGTCAATCGCTTCAATGACAGTTTGATCGTCAAGTTTTTCAATTTCTGGTGTTGGAACAACTTGCTCTCGGACCCCACCACGACGACGTGCCTCATCACGCCCCTGAAGCCATTGAGCTTCTAATTTAAACTCGCTATCACTGCTAAAGCCGCGAGGGGGAGGACCATCAAGGGGATTCCGTGAAGCGTTTCCTTGTTGCTGTTGCTGCAGGACAATTTTCCCGCCGAGCCAAGCAAGATCGGCCTCTGGGGTTGAAATTTCTGGACTTGGAGCGCCTTCAAAGATTCCATACCCGCCAGTCGCAATCATGGCGTTATATGAAGACTCTTTATCGTCATCACCAAGAGCGCCTAGTGATTGCTTGAGTGCCTGAACTACGGGATTATTTAGACCAGCGCCAAACCAGGCTGCAGTCGTTCCCTCTTGATGCCAGCCGTCATTGTCAACATCAACTGATTTAGGATCAAAGACCGCAGGTTTCAAAGCTCGAGGTTTTGATGGACCACCACCACCGACACCAGGCTTTTTCGGAGTATTGGGAAGATTTGGCTTTTTGACAGCCTTAACCCTTGATTCAATCCTCAGCCACTTGACTTGAGGCGGCGCAACTGCAGGCCCCAACGCCTTACGAAGTTGAGAATTTGCACCTTTTTTCATAAACCAAAATTCGGCACCGCTCCAGTTAACCAAGTCGCCAGCGGTTAGTCGATCTTTATCATCAAAACGTTGAGTTTTAACTTTTTCAATCAGAGCAAGAACTATTTCCGCTTCTTCTTTTGAGGCAAAGAGGGGGACGCTAACGATCTTGTCATTTCGCTCTGCAGCGATGGTTGGCAGTTCATCCGGATTATCAAGAATTTCGCTGCTAAATTTATCCAAAGCACTTTGAATTAATTCAACGTAGTAATCCCGCTCCCCCGCATTATCCCAGTCAAATCCAACTTTAGGCCAATGGGTTGCGCCGTTCATCTTTTCAGAACTAGAGGCACCAACGATGACTTCCTTTATGCCCATTTGAGCGTAAATTTGTTCATTCCTAGCGGCAACGATGGTTGAAATCTGTTCGCCTCGGACTTCATCACTTAAAGAAAAGTAGTCGTTGTAAACATTGCTGTCGTAAAAATTGATGGTTCTAGTTCCATTGCCAACTTGAGAGCCGTCAGGCAATTCAACTTCAGTACCGTCAGGCAATTCAACTTTTCGATCGCCTATGGTGAAAACGGAAAAATGCAAATCTATGGTTTCTTGGCTTGCATTTTGCTGATACTGGAAACTGAAGTAATACTTATTTCCAGGCTCGGTTTCAAATTCAAATGAGAAAATTTCGTCTAAAGCATCTAGAAGTTCTTGGTCGGAATCCGACCCCATAATTAAATCTTCATAATCAAAACTTCTTTGCTCATCCCAGTTTTCTAAGGCTGCTTCGTATAACTCCTCTGTAGCAAAATCGCCACGAATGGGTTCGGGGTTATTTTCTTCCCACTCTTTTTTCCATTGGTCATAATCTGGTTGTGGATCTAAAAACTTAGTGATGTCGAAATTACGCGCTAGTCGCTTTGTGTCATCATCTAGTTCAAAATCTTTGGCGATTTTTTTATCTCGCTCAACACGCTTTCTTTTCAGGGCATCAATGAAAGCATCGGCACGAGCCAAGACGCTTTCATCGTCACCACTTAGAACTTCACTTGACTTGCCAAAACGCTTTCGCTGAATTTCCCTACCCTTGACCCAAGCAGCAGCACGACGCGACTCGTAAGCAATGCTAGGAGCTTCAACTCCCCTTGCTTGGGCTTGACGGGTTTTCAAATCAATATGACCCGCAACAAAACTAAGGTCAGCCTCCATTGTTGAAAGTTCAACTGGAGGAGCCTTTAGTCGACCATTTTCAACTCGGTCAATCGTCCCAAGCCATTCTTCAACTGTGGTATTTCCAAACGGAAGCCAAGTAGTGTCGTTTTGTGGATCTTTGATCTTTTTGAAATGACTCAAGACATTTTTGTAAATTGGGCTACTTGGAATAAGCCCATACCAACGAGCGGTCGTTCCCTCTTGTCGCCATCCATCCGAATCGGCGTCAGCAGACTTTGGGTCAAATACAGCGGGGATTAACTTGCGGGGTCGCTTAGACCCCCCAGGGACATCCGGACCGTCGCCGATGCCTGGGATCCTCTTGATTTCAATTTTGTCCCAAGAAGTCCCAAAGAGGCTCATTAGTACTCGGGTTCCTCTTGCAATCCAGCAGCGCGCGCCTTACGACCACGACGAAGCACGTCTTCTGGAATGGACACAGAACGGCGCTCCTTCGGCGGTTCAAGGCCAAAGACTTCCTTGTACCGCTTCTTCCAATCAATATCGCCCTCTAAGAAACAGAGCAGGTACTCAAGGCGCACAGAAGCCTTATCTTTCTCATCGCTGCGAAGAGCGAGAGTTCCCGCCAACTGGTTAACTGAGTTGCGGTCAACGGACGAGAAGTTGCTGTCAAGGAGCGCCTTGTTGACCCTCACCCGCATGCGTTCTGCAAGCATGTCAATCGGCGGGGTCATGACTTTTGAACCTTCGGTTTTTGCCCCTGCGGTTTCTGGAGTTGGTGTTTCCGGCGCAGCAGCCGGTTCTGGGGTTTCGTTTTCAGTAGCCATAATCCCTACAGAATAGACGGTTTTATCGGTTGGCCACCAGCGGATTCTTCATGGCAAAGCCAAGAAAAAATTTTTTAGCGGTGGGTATTTACTTAAATATAGCGAACATAGTTGATGGTTGCTTTCCAAAGTTTGAAAGCCTCTTCGGCACCCTCAAACTGAAGCAGGTCATCGGCAGTCAAGCGATTGGGATCACCGAAGTCCTGTGAAGCCGCCATATCAACCATCTTCTTGATCATTTCATACTCTTCTTGGGAAGCAAACAACGGAACTTTGATTGTCTGCTCTGTCCCATCAGGAAGTTTCTTTGTCAAAGAAATGGTCACCGGCTTATTCGGGTCTGAACTGTTCTTCTTCTCACGCTCATAGAACTCCAAGAAACTCTTCATTCGACCAAGGAACTTGTCACGCTCCCATTCGTCTTTCCAATCAAAGCCATTCTTGGGCCAGTGCGTCGCACCGATGTATTCCTTCTCGTTGGAAAGGCCGGCAAGAGAAATGAACTCATAACCCATGAGCTTGTATACCTGCTCATTTCGGGCGTTGAAAATGCTAGCCAAGCCAAGATTCTGAGAGTTTTCATTCAAAATCAAATGATCATGGTGGACTTCTTTTGATTCGGGCTTGAAACTTCTTTCAAAGTTCCCGACAAATATCCCATTTTTGCCATAGATGGTTCCGGTGACCATCTTTTCGCCATAATTGTCAACAACGCCATCAACTTGGAATTCATAAATCTGACCATCTCTACCGACTGCTGAAAATGTAAACAGCTCGGTGAGCATTGCTTCATCGTCAATATTTGCACCGTCGCTAGGCGAATCGCCGTGGATCTTCTTGTACTCCTCGTCAGCAAGTCTGCTTACCTCTTGGATCCAATCGTTGTACTCTGGACGCGACAATTCCCACAACTTTTCAAATCTTTCATCGGTCCACTCAAGAAGTGCCTCACGAAGTTCGGTTGCATCGGGGTACATCTGAGGAGTTGGTTGAGGGTTCTTGATTTCCCAGTCTTGAATTTCTGGAGAACCTTCCCAGTGATCGGCACGGGGGCGTCGCTTTTTCCTGGCATATTCAGCCGCAACTCGCTGATAAATTTCCTCAAATGACTCTAGGGAGTAATCAACGTCAGTCATGAGTGCATCTTTGTACTTGCCAGCGGTTTCTTTCGTCTTATCGTCAATCATCCGATCAACGTCCTGCTGAAACCGTGACTCACGCTCTTCTCGTCGCCTCTTACGGGCCTCTACGAGCCGTTTAATTGCACCCTTAACCGATCCATCGGCATCCGGAGCAATACGGACATCCAAGTCCTCAGCGGGCTTCTCAGGGGTGTTTCCCTTCAAGGATTCTCGACGTTCACGGCGGTACTGAAGGAATCTTTTTGCTCCCGCCAAGGCTGCTTCGGAAAACTCTTGCATTTCGGGATCTGCCGAATACAAAACGCCAGTAATGAACGAAATGTCTACATCTTCGTCTGAAAGTTCAATCGGGGGAGCGTTATTCATCGCTTCCAGCTCGGCGAACTGCCTTCTCACCGTATCGTTGAGCTTTCCACCGCCATCACTGCGAAAAGACTTCTGTAATGCCTGAAAAAGAGCATTACTGCGACCCAAACCAAACCACTGGGCCGTTGTGCCTTCTTGATGCCACCCGTCGTTGTCAATATCAACAGAATCGGGATCATAAGCAGCGGGCTTAAGTTTTCTGGCCGTGCGCGCTACCGAGCCGCCCGATGGAGCATTCCCACCGATGCGGCCCGATACCACCTTTACCGAGGTCCAGTTCATGCCATTTCCGATCTTGTCTGAAAGCGACTTTTCATCGTTTTCTTCGGAATTGCAACTTTCGGTTCGGCTAACTTCTTTCCGAACACTTCCTCGTACTTTTTCTTCCAATCAACGTCGCCCTCAAGGAAAATCAACAGCCATTCCAAGCGGGCAACATTTTCATCGTCCCCGTAGGGAAGATTCTCGCTCAACCGAGTAGCCAAAAGGCCCATCTGTGTCCGTTCATATGAACTGATTTCAGATTCGAGCTTTAGTTTGTTGACTCGGGCGCGCATTTCAGCGACGACTAAATCAATCTTCTTTTGAGAACGCATTGAGGGTCCGATCCGACGTGGCCTTCTTCCTATCGTACCAGGAGTCAATCAGCCCGTGGATCTTCCCCACAGCCCAAGCGCATGCCTGCTCTTGAGAAATGTTGCGGTCAAAAAACGTTCCTACTGGATTGGGGTACCACTCGGCATCCCAATCACGCACTGCGATTTCCACACCCACAAAAACAGGTCCGTGGAACTCAACCACAGCAAGGTAACTAACCACGCCGGAACTCCGCTCAACGATTTCAAGCAGAGAACCGAGGATGTAGTCCTTATCAATGGTCATGACGATGCCGTTGATGTAGGTGTCATCGTCAACATCCCAAAAACTGGGTTCGGGATGCATTCCCCAATTGCAGGTAAAACGCTCAATGGAGTTGATATCCAGCAAGTGGGTCACAATGTCAGTTTGTGATGCAGTCATTTGCCTCCTTAAAAGACGTAATGGTGAGGCGGTGAAGATCAACGATTTCGCTCATTTCCACGTCACCCCATGTATAGCCACCGGCCAAGGTGAAGGCGGTAGCAGGGACATTGTCACGGCAGAACGCAGCGACAGCATTTTCACGGGCGATCAGTTCGTCAACGCTCACACCGCAGTTAAACGGATCCATACCAGCGTTGTACAGGCACAAGTCAAACGTGCCAAGCGAACTGGCGTAATCAAGTGCTGCGTTGATGTCCCATTCATATGAACCGGACTCAGACATGATCAACTTATTTTTGCCCTCAGCTCGGTAGCAATCGAAGCCCGAAACCGAAACGTCAACCTGGACCACGTCACCGCCCACGTCTTGGAGCAGGCTGTGAGTACCCCCACCGCAGTGGGCATCAAAGTCAAGGATCAGCACGCGCGCTCCGAGTTCCACGCCGTGACGAGCAGCAACCGCAAGCCCGTTGAACGTACAGAACCCTTCGCCCTTATCCCACTTAGCGTGGTGCAAGCCTGACGAGAGCGTTCCCGCCGTGCGCCCGAGTATAAGAGCTTCGTTAGCGGCAGCGACCACACCGGTCGTGTGATTAAACGCCATCGGGAAGATGCCTTCGTCCCAGTCAAACCCCTGCGACTGCGCCACGTGAATGGGCGTGCCAGACTTGACTGCAGCGTAATAATCGGTAGAGTGAACCTGTCTGATTAGGCCGTCAGTGAGTTGGGCGAATCCGGCAGGATCGACCAACGTGACCCCATCAACAGGGTTATCTAGAAGAGACTGCGCCACATCGCCAGACTTACGGGTCGTGTCAAACGCATAAAGCGATGCGGTGTAATTGTCATTGAAGTAGATGTTCATAAAGACCTCCAGGTCAAGTAGATAGCGGATAATTACTTCCCCAGCAGTATGACAGTTGGTACCGAGCCTGTCAAATGAGCTACTGAGAGTGAATCCGTTCCGTTTGTACGAACAGAAGAAGTGGTAGGGATGATATATGTGGGTACACGCGCTATCCACAGCCCTGTGGAAAAAGTTCTGCAGTCCCGCTTTTTCACACCTTTATCCACATATCCACAGACTTATCCACAAGTTATCCACAGACTTATCCACATAAAGAAGTTATCCACAGGTTTATCCCCAAGCCTGTGGATAAAGTTATCCACAACCTTATCCACATGCCTGTGGATAGTCCCGTCAGAGCATCAAGCCTGTGGACATACCTGTGGATATGTACACAGTTATCCACAGAGATAGCCCTTATCTCTGTGGATAACCATGGCGGGACTGTGGATAACCCTGCACTCGACACCCACCCTCAGTTATCCACAGCCTTATCCACAACCCATAATTCATCACAATTATTAGTTATTCACAGACATATTCACATGCCAAAGTTATCCACAACCCAGGCATAGCATTAGCTCATGACGATTGCCCTTGCATTACCCATGGCATTCGTGTACGTTGCATAGCAAGCACACAGCACACATCACAGTGCATCGTGCGTTACCTATCTACACAGAGGCAACAAGGCCTTTGCTTAACATGAAAGAGATCTACACATGACAGAGTTCAGATTCGAAAGCAATGACGACAAGAGCGTCATGGCTACAGCAAAGACAGCGAGTGGGCGTGACATCCTCGTGGTGACTGCTCCTGCATCATCGATTGATGGATCAGAGGGACCAGTCCTCATAGCGAGTGACCTGATGGAGAACGTGATCGTCGTCTACTCAGACGAGTACATTGACTCACTCATTCCAACTTCACCTGACGAGGTAGCAACATCCATTGCTCAGGTGTCTACAGTCATCAACGTTGGGATTGCCACAGGCATGGCCTACCTGAAGGGGTGCAATTGAAGTCAATCAAAGAGGTAGACAGAGAGTTCAAGGATGCATACTCATCTGCTCTCAAGAAGTATGGATCACATCATCTGATCCCAAAGGACGAGCTGCTCCTCATGGGTGAACGTCATCGTGCTGAGTGTGTGTTCATCACAACCAGTGAACGATCAGCCAGTGCATTGCGTGGTTACTCAATTGCCAACAGAGTCATTGAAGAACTCTGTGGATCAGGTGCCATTGAACCTGAGCGCAAGGTGAGAAACGTAGACAAGCGCAAGGCAGTGAGGCAGTGGATGTCAGAGAGTGTTGGATCAGTTGTGACTGTCAATGATGTGGCAGAGGCTGGTCAGTTCTCAGAGGCAACAGCAAGGAAGTTCATGAACGAACACATCACATACTTCCTCAAGGTTGGCAAAGGAACCTATGAGGTGCGTGATCCGGAAGCAGATCGAATCAAAGAGAAAGAAGGAAGCAAGTGAGCGACACAATGACAACCATCATCTGCCCTCGATGTGAGGGTTACATTCCGAACAATGCAACACCTGGTGCATATCCAGGTGCGATCAGTCGTGCTGACAACGAGACAGAAATCTGCTCAGAGTGTGGCACTGAAGAGGCACTAGTGGCACTCGTGGCCATTGATGCTTGGCCACTTAGTCAGTGGGACAATGATAAGTTTATTGATGCTGAAGCACGTCTGTCTGATCGTCTGAAGACCGAAGACGACGTCCGAAACAGAAAGCGTTAGGCATGAAGCCGGAAGAACTCATCAACACCATCAGGACAGCAGGACTCATCAAGGTTCATGATGGAAGGAACTGGATTGACCTTCGACCTGTATTGGTTGAGTTCATTGAGGAAGCCATGCTCATTCGTGCTGAGCTTGAAGCATCAGTGGATGAGGTAGAGGAACTCAAGAGTCGTATCCAAAATGTTGCCAATGGGACATGGTGAGCGATGAGCGAACAAGCATGGACGTGGTTGCTCTTTGCCTGTGAGGTAGTGGGCATCACGTTCATGCGTGTCATAGCAACACGTCACATATGGTGGGGGTGGATGATCATCCTCTTTGTGATGACACTCCCATGGGCGATGTACTCAGTCCTCACAGAGCGATGGGGATTCGTTGCACTCACAGCACTGTGGGCAACTGTCTATGTGAGCAATGCAATCACATGGAAGAAGGAATCCTCAAGGAATGAAGGACTTCCCACCATGTCTGATTTCACCAAGGACGAAGACTGACTCGTAGAGGATGACGTTAACTCCAGCGTCCTCAAGCATCTTCTGCCCTGCACTCACTGTGCCAATCCATTCAGGCGGAGTTCTCATGAGCGAGCGCGCATCTGTGAGTACCTCTGTAATCCCAGCAGAAATAATCGCCCGAGCGCAGTCCTCACAAGCCGCCCAAGTCGCAACCATTCCAAGGCGATCAGTGCAAATCCCATTCCGAGCTGCTGAGTAAATCGCAGCTCTTTCTGCATGTTCAACATAGATCGTCCTTGACTCACGATCCCCCCAGACTCCAACGTCCCTAACCCTCAACCTTTCGGGGATGTGATTGTTCCCCATCGTTTCAGGGTATGGAACTCCCCCGAAAGCCCGAGGGTAGTAGAGCATTGCTCCTACCTGAGTGGATGGGTGGGGTGACTCAGAAGCAGCCCCATAGGCGAGCAGTAGGAGTTGCTTATGGCTGAGCATCGTCATGGCGTCCTCATTGACTCTCGAAGTACCTCAGCCCATGACTTGCTTGTCAGCACTCTGAGGTATGTGCCTGATGGGTGACCAGGGTTCTCACTGCTCCACTCGGCATAGCCAGCGAAGGTCGGACGTTTCCCACCCCTCATGGACTCCAGTGAGTAAGCGCGCACAGCAGCGTAAGCATCATCAATTGACCATGTACGCGTGTAGACCCTGTTGTTCTTCCTGTCCGATGAGGTCAGGCCAGCAGACGCAAGGGCGTTGTTCCAACTCCCGAACGTCCAGACGATCACAGCGTGAGTGGGGGGAATGCGTCCCTCAAAGGTCGCACCGGAATTGCGCCACTTCTGGTAGCGGGGAATCGTGAGGATCCCTCCATAAGAAGCGTCTACCAGCACAGCGAGGAGTCGCTCTTGAGTCCAGAACTTCTCAACAGTGTTGGTCCTGACCACCTCGTACTTGCGTCCCTCAAGAAAGCGACGCACCCAAGTGGGGTGATGGGAGGGCATGGCTTGAATCGTTGCCCTGATGCTGAGAGTGTTGTCAAACGTCTGATTGACTGAGTCACCAAAGTTCTCTACCCATTGAGAGTAGGCAGCATCACTGGCCTCTTTGATTGAGCGTGATGCAACACCTTGAGTGACGAGAACTTGACGCACACGTTCACGAGAGAGTCCGTACTTGTGGGCAATGGCCTCCATCGTCATGCCTGACTGATACATCGCAGCCATTTCTTGATTGCGCTCTGAGGATTCAGCCCTTCGACCAGAAGGAACCTGGCCGACCATGCGCCCTGCCTTGATGATCTTTGAAATGGACACTTCACTCAGGTCAAACTTGAGGGCGATGTCTCGAATCTTCATGCCATCGTTGTAGTCAGCGATGATCGCTTGGTTCCGTTGAATGCGCTTCTCCATGTTCATGCCTTACCGTCCAGAGCAGCAAAAGCCTCTTCAAGCATTTCAGACCATTTCATCCCACCGGATGAGTAGCCAAGGGTCGCACGACAAGGCATCCCCTCTTTGGATGGACTCCACTGCTCGTATCCGTATGAAGTCGGGCGCTTGCCATTGTCCAGCGACTCCTGAACGTAAACACGAACAGCGTTCATTGCCTCGTCACGATTCCATGAGCGGGTGTAGACACGTCGCTTTGATGGGATCGCCTTCAGTCCTGCAGCAGCGACAGCATCATTCCAGGTGTCAAATCTCCAGCAGATGACGAGTTTCGTGGGAGGGATCTTCCCCTCGTAGAGAGCGCCAGAGTTTCGCCATTTGTCATAATCGCCTGTGGAGAGTCGCTCCCGATCACCAGCAACCACCTTCAGAAGATCAACAATCTTTGCTTGAGTCCAGAACGCCCTTGATGGACGCCTCCGGACTGACATCTTTGCTTTGGGAGCAAGATAACGCTGGATGTGTTTGCTTGAAAGCAGGGGGAACGCTTTTACGACTTCCTGAATATTTCGAGTTTTGTCAAAAGTTGCATCAACAGCCTCGCCATACTCAGAAACGAAACGTTCATAGCGACGCTCGCTGTAGTAGGTGTTAGTCCTCACCTCAGGAGAAAGACCAATGCCCCGACGAATGACCCGACGGACAGCCTCACCAGTCATGTCAAATGCAGAACCGATTTCCGCCAAGGACATCCCGCCTTCATAGAGGGAAATGAAGGTCTTGGCACGCTCTTGACGCTGCTCATCGCTGATGTGAGATGAACGTGCTGTTCGTGTGATGACGCCATTTTCCTTCGCACATGCAACTATTTTGTAGACAACAGCAGTGGATACGCCAAAATCTTTTGCTACATCAGATACGTGGCCACCACGCTCGTAAGCGCTGATGATTTCATCGTTCCGCTTTTGTCTTTCGGACTTATTCATTCATTTTCTCCAAAGTAATAGGACACTTCTTGCTCAGTGTCGCTCAGGATTGCACCGTAGTCTGACCTCGCAACACTGTCAAATCTTTCAACCACAGAGTTTGCTGCTTCGGGATGAAGAAATATCATCGCCCCACTGACATGCGAACCCTTTCCCCCTGTTGCCACCTGTACGCCGACAGCATCAAGTGGCACGCCAAGAGCAGACGCCAACTTTGCCCTGAGTTGATCCGCCTCAATCTGAACCTGAGCGTCACGTGCTGAATCAAATTCAGGCGTCCTCAAGACATTGATCAGTAGTCTTTCGTCAGACTTACAAGCAGCACATCCAATTTCCGACTTGCTTGACGCGCGCTTACGTCGCTCAACATGGCCACATTCAAGATCATGCAGCCACCATACAGATCCGTAAGAACCGACTCGCCTCACACGCTTAACCTCACGCCGAGGACCACTATGTCGATCACTCACTGAGCAATCCGCTTTTCAGCCACAACTACCGACGCTTCCAGCACAGCATCACCAAGATGCTCGGACCAAGGCAAATGGAGGGTCTTGCCCCACTTCGTCCATGGCCAGTTCGGCATATTGTCTAAATCATCCGTTGGCATCAACTCTTCAAGTTGACCAACCAAACCCCACGCATTCTCCTGAAGTTCCTCTTGGGTTTCAATCCAGGCACCGAGCTTGGAGCGACAAGAGTCAATCGTTTCTTCAGTGATTGAAGCACCAGTCAAACAGTGCTTCGCCACATTACGCAGTTCGGGAAAGCCCGTTTCCCCGTCAAGTTCGCCCTCTGTCACGTCCATGGCTAAAGCCATCCGCAACATGCTTGGGCATTCATCAAGCATCTGCTTACATTCAGCGTTCAAAGCAACCTCTCAACAAATCATTGACACAGGACGTATTACTCATCAATACTTAGTCCATGACTGACGACAACATGACGTGGATGGAATACGCAGCGTGCCGGAAGTACGACGCTGTTGGTGCCGATTGGTACGCAGACCCCGCAACTCCCGAACAACGACTCGCCATCAGCGTTTGTTTCAGCGTTTGCCCAGTGAAGTCGGAATGCCTCAGCCATGCCATCGCCACAGAGGAACGTCATGGAGTTTGGGGTGGACTCACTGTCAAACAGCGTCAAGTCTTGGCAAGGCAAAAGGGCCAGCTCCGATTTGCGGAACTGGCCCTTCGCAACTACTGAATTACCACGCCTCTTCTTCGGGGACTACCCGATCACTTGAGGCTGACTTGCGTGGAGCAGAAGCAGACTTCGCTGCACCACCCTCGCTGCGCTGACGACGAACTGCGCTTTCAATGCCCTTGACTGATGCTGCGATTTCGTCAGCAACAACCTCGATGGCATAACGCTTCTCGCCCTCAGTGGTTTCCCAAGAACGCTGTTCAAGTCGTCCAACAACAACGACACGCATTCCCTTGGCGATGATGTCTGCCGCATTCTCGGCGATGTCTCGCCATGCGATCACGTTGAAGAAAGAGGTCTGAGTTTCCCACTCGTCACCCTTCTTCCAGCTCCGATCTGCAGCCACTGAGAAAGAGAGCTTTGCGCTCCCAGACTCAAAGAACTTCAGTTCAGGGTCGGCAGTAAGGTTGCCGACAATCGTTACCTGAGCGTTATTCATAATGTACCTTTTCGCTTGGACGGACGTATCCGCATCTAAAAACCCATCCCAACTGGGAGAGGCGGATTGCACCATACACCCACGCCGATGTAAGGTCAACCCCATGAATGAACAAGACGCAGCACTCAAGTTACGTGACACCATCCAGTCTGTATTCCTTGACCTCATGCTTGACGAGGACGCAGACGCCACCGAGGAGGACTTTGAAATCAGTGAGTCACTCACCGACATTTTCTTTGAAACCCTGAACTTTCAGGTCGTTAACGTGACCGAAACCACGATCACGTGCGAAGTTACAAACTTTGTTGACCTTCCCTCGTAGGGTAACCTGAAGTTCACTTCCCTCAATCAAAGGAGTCCAAATGGGCTACTACCTCATTGACAATCCCCCAGCGAGTCAGCAATTTTGGCCATCTCGCAACAATGGCATTTCGGGTGGAGTCGTTATCCACACGACCGAAGGGTCTGGTGGCTACACGTCAGCAGAAGCCACAGCGGGCTTCATCTCGCGTAGGCGCGATCCTGGCAGTTACCACGTAATTGTTGACTCTGAGCCAAACGCTGCTGTCGCTCTTATGCCAGATGACTATGTCGCATTCGGAGTCGCCGCCTCTGGCTATAACAGTCGCTGCTGGATGATTGCCATCGCCGCACGCTCCGCTGACCTCAATCCAGACAGCCCAGAAACTCACACCGAAATTGACAACATGGGTCGTGAAATTGCTGAGTACTGGAAGCGGAATGGAATTGACATCGCAGCCGCCTCGCAGTTCATTGGCGAAGGGGTGAAGGATCGTCCTGGCCTCGCACATCATGGAGATGTTCAGCCAGCAGATCGCTCAGACGCTTGGAGTCGTCGTCCTGACCGCTGGGCATTTGATGCCGCCCTCTTACAGGCCATTGAACGACACGCAGGGATCGCCCCCGTCGCTCCCCCCACCCCAACACAGCCGGTTCCTGTCGCACCAGAAACCATGTGGCGAGTCGGATCAACGGGCGACAAGGTTCGTGAAATCCAAAAGATTGTTGGCGTAAATCAGGATGGAATCTACGGACCTCAGACCGAAAGGGCTGTCATTCAATGGCAGAAAAACCTTAGGATCACCCCAGATGGCATTTGGGGACCAGGGACCGAGCAGGCAACACACGATTTGTTTGTGTTCCTCGCCAACCTCCCCGCAGTTCAGGAAACCTCACCGGACAATCCATTTTTCGCTGCACTCAACAACGCAGTGACACAGGTTCTTCGCCAAGGTTCATCGGGGGATGCTGTCAAAATCCTTCAGGCAGGACTCAATGGGAAAGGCTACGCACTCGTTAGCGATGGGGTATTCGGCCCAGCAACTGACCGAGCAGTACGCCGATTCCAGTCAGATAATGGCCTCGCCGCTGATGGGATTGTTGGACCTCAAACTTGGTCCGCCTTGCTTCGCTAAAAGCAATCAGTTTCGCTTTGGGCCGACCCTCTCGGGGGTCGGCCTTTTGCTTATGTGGGGATAGAAAATCCGACTCGCTCGCAGATCATCGTCGCTCCATTGACCTTAACCATGTCGCCAACACTGAGTGCTTGACCAGGGGCTACCGACTCAAACTGAAGTCGCAATTGAAGTTCTTCGCCCTCTAACCGATTGATCGCAGCATTCGTGATACGCCAAGCTCGCTCCGACGCTGAGCGCGCGCTCTTGGACACATTGTCCTCGTAGAAGAACGCCAGTCTGTGTGCGTACTCATTGACAGGAACATCTGGGAGTCGACACAAGTCGCTCGCCATCCAAAGTTCAACCTTCATGCTAAGGACAACACCGCCGACTGCGCAGCCACCTTGCGTCGAGTGACCCAACTTGAATCGTCCATGGAGGTAAGCGCGCGCTCGCTGTCATCATTCGCAGGGCGATAATGATCAAAGTATTCAACAATTGCGTTCCACGCCGCCCATCCATTGTTCCCTACGTATCCGACATTCTTCGGACCTGCGTAGATGTGCTTGATCGTTTCAACTGCCTCGTTGCGATTCGCTTGTCGCCGAGCAGTATCAACAGGGGGGATCACTGAATCAATCACTCGATCAAGTTTCCCGGCAGTCATATTGATTCCAAGCATTTCCATCGCCATCGCTTGAAACTCATTCGCCCACGCAGTTGAGAGGTTGAGAACTTCCCTCGCCTCCTCAAGTCGTCCATGAGCATTGGGCGTGTGCTTCGCCTTGAATACCCGAGACGCCTTCGCCAGTCCCGCTGCCACAGTGTTGTTGCATACCGCTCGAACATCAGTGTTCGCGTAGGTCAGGGGCGTATTGCCATCGTGACCCGTCTTGACGAGGAGGTACCTGCTGACAAGGTCGGACACGCCGCCTGGATCAATCACCAGCGTCCCCAGGTCAATGGAAGCAAAGAACTGACGCCCATCAAACAGCACGCCTGCCGTATCCAATACAGCATCGCCCCTGGAGGCTCCGACTACTGCCAGCGCGCGCTCAATCACTTCTTGATTCTGAAGCACTGTGTAGCGGGACTTCACAGTTCCCAGGGCTTCAAACTCCCCGGTGTGAGGGTTCGTCCTCGCCGTTGCGTATTGCCCAGCAACAGTCACGAGTCGCCCATCCGGAGACTTGACATACATAGGCTCTAGCGAAACCTGATAGTTCGCATACGCCGCCTCCAGCATCGATGTCGCCGTCTGATGTCCCGCCATGGGGACACCCAGTCGATGCCAAGGTGCGCCAGTTTGCTCGTTGTAAGCGAAGCTCGCTCCGCTTTTTTCGTTTCGCTCTAGTCCATCCATGACACGCATCTTAGCGTGAACGCGAAAGTGGCCGCTCATTTCTGAACGACCACTCGCACTTCAGTTTGTTCGGGCCGCAAGTACGCAACCCTTGGGGGGAAACTCCTTCGTGGGATCCCATCCATCCTCAACCCATGTCCCATCTTCGTAGATGATGACGGAACAGAAGCCCGGTATTTCATCGGGTGGCCCCTTAATGAACGCATTCCCTACCAACAAAAGCAGCAGGGCAAACCCGATGATCCCCACCACGCTGATTAGAACTTCCTTTACTGACATTGCCTTTCCTTTCGTTGTTGACTTATGCATCGTACAACTTCACGCCAGAGAATGCAAGTCTTTAATCAAAGTGCCTTGTTGACCACGCGCGCACGCCGCTGTAGATTTCGCCAAATGCGTCACCAGAGAGGGCTTCGAATGGCCCTGGCCCAAGCAGAGAAGTCCCGCTACACCAAGTGGCGCATGGGAGCCGTACTGGTTAAGGGTGGTCGAGTCATCGCCGCAGGCTCAAACACCCTTCGCAACGAGCCTGGTCTGGCTGGCCTTCCCTTTGAGGAGTGTTCGCTCCACGCCGAAGCCGCTGTCCTCCAGAAGGTTTCCAACCCCGGCGGGACTATGTACGTTGCCAGGATCACCAGGTCCGGAAAGCAGAGTCTCGCTCGCCCGTGCAAAAGGTGTCGAGTCCTCTTGGTTGAGGCAGGTATCCGAACCGTCGTCTGGACCATTGACGAGGAGTCATTCGGGGTGTCAGACTATAGAAGCGACGCCTCTACTGAGCCGGACCTATACAGCGCGCGCAGATCTATTTAACTCTAGGAGAATGCATGACATACGAAGACTTCCTCGTCATCGTTGATGAAGAGGCCGCAATGAACCCCCAGATGCGTCACGCTCAAGTGTGGTTCAACATGCTTTACATGCATAGGCCCGAACTCGCCCACGCCATAACAAGTTCCGGCCTCAAAGACCCGTTCTACGAAACCGTCGTTCCCTCTCAGCACCATCGCTATGTGGAAGCCCAATGGTAGAAGTGGACCCATTCCCTACAACCTGCGACATCTGCGGAGCTGATACCGGGAGTCGATCTTTCTACACGCATCGAGCGTTGGCTCACCCGGAAACTGTCAAGAAGATTGACCTAGGGCCAGAGCCTCTGAAGAAGAAACGCAAGAAGTCCCGCTAGTTCTCCAGGCCCATCTGAAGGTACGCCGCCACAAGCTCGGAGCCAACAGAAAGCATGGGAGCCTCAACAACCCCGTCCGTTGCGGCATTGACAACCGAGCGCTTCATTGCGATGAGCCTGTCAATCTTCTCGTCAATTGTTCCCGCCGCCAGAATGTAATGCGCCGTAACGACACCCGCCTGGCCGATTCGGTGACACCTGGCAGCAGTCTGGTCCAGGTCTGCCGGAGTGAATGGCAACTCAATAAATGCAATGTCCTGGGCCGCCGTGAGCGTATGCCCGGTCTTCGCTGCCTGGATTGAAAGCGTGATCACTCTGGCATCAGGATCGTTCATGAAGCGGGACTTATGGTCCTCAACATCCTGCACGAGCATTCCGCCCTGGATCTTCAGTCCTCCGTACTTTTCAGACAAAGTTTCAACAACATCTCGATGATGCGCCGCCAGGACAACTTTGGCTCCAGATTCGAGCAGAGTCCCGACCCATTCATCGACTGCCGACATCTTTGCCAGGGCCGCCAAGCGTCGAAGAGCCGCAATCCGAACCAGGTGTTCGTTCGCTTCTGCCTTAATTTTTGCAATAACAGCCGCAGAACCAGGCGATTTCCCGAGTTCCCTGGCGATTTCCGCCGCTCGATCCGCCATGTACCTGGCGATGTCGTCCTCTGCTTTTCGATAGTCCCGCATTACTTTCGGGTCCGGAGTTACCAGGATTCGATTGTGGAGCATCGCTGGGAGATCCTGAAGCACCTGGTCTTTTGTTCGACGCACGTAGCACGAGCCTCGAAGGCGCTCGTGAAGCTCGTCGAGGTGGCTAGCCCCGTCAGTGTGCCAGACGCCGAATCGATCGCGAAAGGCTCCGCAGTAGCGCTTGTAAAACTTCCACTGTCCGCCGAAATCCCCCAGGCGTCCCAGGATGTCGAGCTGAGGGGCGAACTCAGCGGGACGATTGGTAATCGGAGTCCCGGTCAAACAAAGAACCAGACCTGGCGCCCCCTTAGCCATCTTTATCGCCGCTTTTGTACGCTGAGCGTTCGGTGTTTTCGCATAATGGGACTCGTCGAAGATGTAACTCGATGCCCCGGTCAGCTCCTCGACCCAGGTTGAAATATTCGACCACCCGACAATCGTCACGTCAGCGGGGCCGGGGAACTCTTTTCGATTCTCGACTATTGCTACGCTTCGACCTGGGATCCACGTCGCCGCCTCGCTCGCCCAGTTCAGGGTCAACGTCGGCGGGCATACGACAATCGCCGGGTAACAACCACTCGCTTCCAGAGCCACCAGGGACTGAATCGTCTTCCCGGTACCCATTTCGTCAGCAATGAAGCATCGCCGAGCCTCTAGGGCATACGCAATACCAGAACGCTGATAAGGCCGCAGAGTCCCGCCCACTTCAGGAAGGTCGAGCTGGGCGTCCGTCGACGAGGAAAGGTCAACCAGGCGTCGCTCGGCCTCGGACAGTCGTCGATGCGCCTCGATTGCCAGGGAGTCAACCACCAGGCCGAATCTCCCGGCAAGTTCAAGGATTTCGCCCAGGGCGGACAGCGGGGCTGTCCAGACCTTTCTCTTTTTGCTGAAAAGCACGTTCTCGACTCGGCGAATTACCTCGACCATCACCGGGTCGTAGGGAAACTCAATAAATACTTGACCTTCCTCAACCCACACCCTAGACTGTGAAATCTTCCCCCCTGGGATCGTGAACTTCATGACCTCCGGGGAAATGTAAAAATCGTGTCGACTCGCAAACTTGCGGGACTCCTCGATTGAACTAACTGGGAGCCGCCAGACTCGGGCAACCTTGTCCCAGGCAGCCCCGCTAATCATTTTGATTTCTCGAACTTGGCCAGCGTCATACGGGAAATCGGCAACCAAGTGGTCGTCAGCAAGCAAAAGCTCGCCGGTACTGTTCGGCATGAGGGAAGCGTACCAATAGCGAAGGTTTGGGGCAAACTACGGTGGATTTGCATTCACCCGCCAGTTTGTGTATTCTACTTCTGCAGCACCTATCTATCTATCCAATTACAGACAGGAGTATCACAATGGGATACACCCATTACTGGGAGCGCAATCCGGAGGCAGAAGCAAGCGACGCCTACGGTCGGCTAGCTCTAGACATCCAGAAGATCGTCAAAGCCGCAGAAGCCGCAGGGATTGCCCTCGGTGACGGTTTCGGTGAGAATCGGCCAGTATTCAATGAAGGTCACATTTCCTTCAACGGTTACGGGAACGAGAGTCACGAAACCTTCTTTTGGCCAGCGGTTGCCGAGAATCCGGAGTGGCGCGCAGAAGAACCGTTAGTTTTCAACTTCTGCAAGACCGCCATGAAACCATACGACGCTGTAGTCACTGCCTCGCTCATTCGGGCAAAGGACGTCTACGGTGACTCAATCCTCGTCCACAGCGACGGTGATTGGGACGATTGGCAGGAAGGCCGTCGGCTTTACGAAGCGGTCTTCGGTACCGAGGCGGTCAAGCCATGACCGTCATGACGGCTCTCATGAGAGAAACCATCCTGTGGCGACTCGGGGAAGTTGACGGTGAACTACACACCCTCAAAGAAGCCTCCGATCGAAGCGGGATTTCAATCCAACACATTGCGCTCGCCGAGCGCATTCCAACAAAGAAAGAAGACATTTATGAATAAGCCACTACTAGGACTAGACGTTGACGGTGTTTTGAACGCCTTCGCTAGCCCTTACGATTTGCCCACGCATACCGAAGCGTATGTCGGCGGGTACTGGGTACTCCTCAACACTGAGGATCATCCGAAGTGGATCGCCGAACTTCAAGAGCATTTTGAAATTGTGTGGGCGACCATGTGGACTCACAATGCGAACGAGTTCATCGCTCCGATTCTTGACATCGGACCGTTTCCGGTGATTGACCACAACGCAATTCCCGAATCGGTGGACCAGCGTCAGCTCGGCTCCATTGACAGTCTGAAGATCGTCACGATTGATCCGTTCGTCGGTGATCGACCTTTTGCGTGGATTGACGATGACATCAGCGTCGCCGCCAAGACATGGGCCAGCGCGCGCACCGCTCCGACCAAGTTGGTCGCTCCCGATCCGATTTATGGGATTGAGCGTGAGCATGTTGACGAACTCATCGCTTGGGCAAAGGGGCTTTGATGTCCATTTCCGGAGCGAAAGAGTGGAAGAAGTTGATCGCCCAGGCCACTGAGCGGGGCTGGCAGCAGGTTCGCAGCAAGAAACACATTGTTCTTGTGTGGCCGGCGAGCGGTCAGCGCATAGCCGTTCCAGGCTCAGGATCCGACCATCGAGGCTTGCTAAACGCAAAGAGCCTGATGAAACGCATTGAGGAAGGGCGTGTCAATGATGCAGTCACTCGCCGATAGTCCCGACCTTCGGGTTTCGGACCCAGGAACAAACTTGGTTTCGCACATCATTCCGAAAGAATCGCACTTGCGGGGCTACGTGCTGGGTGAAACTGTCCAGGCCGTGTGCGGGGAGAAGTTCATCCCCACGCGTGACCCGTCAAAGTTTCCAATGTGCGAATCGTGCAAACTCGCAATACGGGCAATGCTCGGTGAATAAGAAAGAGGGAGGGGTTTCGGCCCCTCCCTCTTTTGCGTTCCTCAGAACTCGTCAGGATTGAATGCGAACTTGTATCGCAGTTCCTCGTAGCGATTCGCCCGCTCAATGAACACCTTTCGAACTTCCTCGTTCTGAATGGTTTCAACTGCCTCTAGCGCCATGTCGCGCGCCGTTGCTAAAGCACCAACGAGCGTCACACGCTCTTCTCTACTGAACTCTTCGGACCTAACCGAACCTTCAAACTGGACAAGCATAAATGTCTTTCTGCCTTGGGTATTTCCCTTGGCATAGAGGGAACGCTCCAAACCCTCGGAAATGTGCATAAGTTCAGAAATTGTTTTCTCGACCTGGAACTCCGAGCTTTCTGCCAGGAGTCCCGCCCCGATTCTCCCAGGTTCGCGCATCGACAGCAGCGGGGCTACCTAGGACGCCAGGGAATGAAATTGACTGGGCAAAAACCTGAAGATTTGGCAAAAAATCTGGATCCCTGGAGCCTTAGTCGATTCGCCAAGAGTCCCGACTTTTCCACAGGTTTATCCACAGTCGACCCAGGCGGGGCTTCCCGGGCGCTCCTGGGCGCGAGTCGACAGCTCGTGAGCGCGCGCCAAGGCAGGGGGGACTGTCGCAGGGGTCTGTCATACTGTCTTTGTAGTTGAAGTGCTGTGCCGGACGGACCGGACAGCGAGAAAGGTGGAGTCATGGAACTTTGGGATCTGACCGCTTGTTGCCGGTTCTATCAAACCGGTGCTTGTTCTCACACTGAGGACTACGGCGATTACGAGGAGGCCACCGACGGCCCCCTCCCCACGCCGGATCGTCAGGACGGTTCCTCTGTGGAACCGTTCTGATCGGCCTGTCACACGGGCCTGTCATACTGACGGAGTAGTTGCGGTGCTGTTCGGAAGGGCCGGACAGCGGAAAGGCGAACATGCGTAACCCGTATGAAGATGACGGTTACACCGATTGGCTTGAAGGTATCTGGGCCGATCTGGTAGCCGAACTTGGCGAAGACCCCTCGGAGGAGGTGTACCGGAACCGAGTAGCGGTGCTTGAGGCTGAGCTTCAGGCACGGTACGAGGAGGAGGCTGACCTGCTGGCGGCGCAGTACGAAGCCGACAAGCGGTTCCCCAGCCACTCCGACCGGTTCTGATCGGACCGTCCCCCGCTTCGGCGGGGGATTTTTCGCGTTCGGGGACGGTCGACTCGGTCGCCCGGAAGCCCCGCCCCAGGAATCCTGTGGATAAGGCTGTGGAAAAGTCGGGACTGTCGAGGACGCCTGGGGGACGCCAGAGACGCCTAGAAAAGCGACTCCCGCTGTCCCACTTTCTTGCGCTGAATGTCAATGCACACCCTGCACGCGTACCCGGTCGCCGGGGACTGAAGCAGAGCGGGACTGCTCGATTTCTTATTCTCCACCCAGGCTGTGACCCTGCGATACACATAAGAGTCGTTTGGATCTACGGGAGATTGGCAGAAGTGGCACGAAAAAGGCTCCATTTCGCAACCATATCAACGAACTAATGAACCTTCCAGGTTTCTTGACCTGGCGCTCGACGAGTCCCGCCCGAGTCGATTTCTTTCGCCTAGATCGACTTGAGCGGGGCTACTGGGGCGGCTGCCGGTTTCCCGGCCAGCCTTTCCCTCAGCTCATGGCATTCCATATTCGGGCGAACTGGATGCGTTCTTGGTGGCACATATTCGGCGTGAACACGGCGAATGCTTCTAGGGAAACCTGTAGTTCCATCCACGCTGACTCGTCGTCGGTAGCCTCCCATTTCTTCAGGTGCCTCCCTAGGGCGTCGCGGGTGGCTGCGTAAACCGCCCATTCCAGGTCGGCGACCTGTTCGGCGGTCAGGGCGTCTGAGAAGTGATCCATCGTTACCTTTCCTAGCGAGGCGTTTCCTCGCTCGTATTAGTGAAACGCACGAAGTGACCTGAAATGTGCATAAAGATTTCTTTGTAGGCGCGCGCACATTTCTGAGGGTTTCGTGCGTTCTACATACATAGGGAGGAGAGTCCCCCCGAAGAAAGGCAGTCAGCATGTCTATTGACACCCTGTTCGCCACGTTCCCGAACGTGGACCCCGTTCCTGGCGGTATCGCCATCCTTTGGGATGACATCACGGTTTACGTGATTGACTCCATGTCCGGCGAGGAAACCTTCGTTTCCGTCATTCGCACTAGCGATATCGGCGACGGTGGCCCTGAAACCGTCACGTCGGTTCGTGATGCCGAAGAGGCCTTGGTTCTCGTTTCGTACATGGTTCTCAGGTACAGCGACGATTACGCCTCGCTCTCAGGTTTCCTGAAGCGAGAATGGTCCGGCAAAGAGGGGGGAGCGTGAGGCCAGGGGTGGCGTGAGCTGCCCCGACCAACAGCCCCGCCGCCGCTCCAGGGTTTCCCAAGAACTGACCCAGGCGGGACTTCTCGACGAACTTAGCGAATCCGCTAAGTCTGCCTTTTAGGCGCGCGCCTGGAAACAACTAAATCAACCCAGGAGTCCCGCCCCGGCGAGAAATCCCCTCGGATCTGACCCCAGCGGGGCTTCCGGGGGTTATCCACAAGCTCGAGCTTATCCCCAGGTTTATCCACAGGTTTATCCACAGCACACACCGGTCGGTTCGTGCGTTATCCCATTAGCGACGGTGGCCCTGACGGTTAGGACTGTCACACCCCCTCCGTACAATGATCCACATAAGCACAACGCCTGAGGAGGCAAACATGGAAGCACTAGTGAAATCCCCCGCCGACTTCATTGAGGATCTGATCTTCAGCGAAGTGAACGATGCGGCAATCTGGAGCAGCATCAACGTCGGCGAGAGCATTGCCGACCTATTCACCCAAAAGGGTGAAGCGGTCCCCGAATGGGCCACGGACCTATTCCTCACCATTAGTGGCGAATGGGAGGAATCCTACGCTCAGACAATGGAAGAACCCGCCGAGTACCGCTGCGAATGGTTCGCCTTCCTCTGGCGTGGCGATGACGAAATCTGGGGAGCGCAGGGGACGCACGAAGATTACTCGCCAGACTGCCCGCTGGCCGAGGTTCTCTGAGCGAAGGGGGGAGGGGAAACCCTCCCCCCTTTTCGCGTTCTCAATCGACTTCCTGGCCCGACAGTCCCGACGCCTTTCAGTTCCGACGGGACTCCCCAGCTCGCCAGGTTATCCACAGGTTTGTCCACAGCACACATCGGTGACTACGTGCGTTATCTAGGTACACAACGACAACGCCTTAGGAGGCATAAATGGAAGCCACGATTGACTACACGATCCCACGGCACGATCCGACGAGCGACTGCCACGGGGAACCAAACCCCAACTACTTCTGCGGCGAGTGCGAACACTTCCTCTGTCACTGTGAGGAGGGCTACGGCCACGACTGTGAGGAGTGACGAACCGAGGGGGAGGGGAAACCCTCCCCCTTTTCGCGCGCCCAGTCGACCAGGAGTCCCGCCGAGGCTAGAGAATCGCTAGAAACGTAACTCCAGCGGGGCTGCCGCTCGATCCCGAGCGCGCATCAGGTCCCGAGGCGGCGGTTCCTCGGGACCTGATGACTGGGCGTCAGCGGCTCTGCGCCCAGATCATGGCGATGGCGTCATCCTCAGAATCGGCTTCGTCAAAGAAGTACCCGTCCGGTCCTGCGACGTTCCACGCCCAACGTGTGTAATCGGGCAGGATGCGCTGCTCGTAGGTGTAACTCCACCCGTTCACGTACTTGACGTACTTACGGACCGTAGTGCCGTAGGTCGGGTCCGACCACGACTCTTCAATCACGAGGTCCTGATTCGCTCCCCGACGAGCAACCTCTTCGGGGGTCATCGCGTCCGATACGAAATCCATACTTGCCTTTCTTGGCGAGGCACCTCCTCGCCTACATACCTATAACGCACGCAGAGCTCTGAAGTGTGCGCGCGCAACCAAGAATCTTTTCTTTCAAAAGCAATGTCACACTCTGTCGTTATTGTGCGTTTATTACCCGAGGGAGGAAGTACCTCCCCTGAAAGGATTCCCATGAATCAGGTCCCACGTTCCATCGCCGAGGCAGAACCGGAGCAGTACGCAGCCGCAATCGCCGCTGGAGCTTCACCAGAGGAGATTGAGCAGGTCTACAAGCTCGCTCCGTACATCATTGACACAATCAGTGTCTACGCCGATGCAATCAGCCACGGTGTCACCCACAATCAGATCCTAGAGGCCTTCGAATCGGTCGGTGACCTCGGCGGTTATCTTGAGGCTCTGTATTCCGGTGCGACGCACGAGGAGTGCATTGAGTGCGGTGACGCTGAAATCATCATCAGCGACTACGCCCGCCTTCGTCGTCGGGCATGGACTCATGAGGCCGCTCTGACCGACGCCGACAAGTGTGGGGAGGAGTGAGTCAATCAGGTCCCGCGTCCCGAGGCGTCCCTAGGGCGTCCCCGGGACGCTCCTCGACAGCCCCGCCCCGAATTGACTCGGGCGGGACCAGGGGCGCGCGCAATCCTTGAGGTATGTGACATAACCTGTCATAATAATCAGAACGAAATCGACAGCACACTTCAGGTCGGTTCGTGCGTTATCTAGGTACACAACCCCACAGGAAAGGTGGAAGCAATGAGGATCATCCTCAACATTGGTCACCGAATAATCCGGTCGGCCAAGATTGACCGAGCTGCCAAGCTCTATGCCGAGGCAGCACTAACCCTCGCCGAGGCCCATGCCACGGTTCTACAGAAAGGAAAAAAGTGATGACAGACACAACGTGTGTCGGGTACGAAGGCCCTGGCCTTTTCACCCATGAAGGTCCTGAGTTTTACCCTAACGGTTTAGTTCTAACGGTGACGGTGAACGGTAAATCGATTGACATTCACCGTGACGGTCAGGCCTTACTGTTCTTTGACCCTGCCGGCATTTTCGGAAACGTAAACGTCCTGCGATCCCCTGAAGAGTTTGCTGAAGCATTCCCCTATGGGATTCCCAGCGACGAGGAGTTGCTTGATTGGCAGCACAACGCTTGGTTTGACCTCTACACGCCCGAAGGTGAACACCTTGACAGCGTGAGTCACACTCTCAGCGACGCCATAGAAAGCGCCAAAGAACTACTGAAATGAAAGAACCCCCTGGCCAAAAGGTCGGGGGGTTCTTTGTCGAGCAGTCCCGCTGCAAATTTCTCCAGCGGGGCCAGGCGGGGAAGTGGCCCCCCGAAGGGGGCCGGACCCTCACTTGAGCAAGGCCTTCAGTTCAGCCTTGACCCTGCGGGCGGTTTCGCCTCGCCAGCCTGTGGCGTTGCTGAGAAAGTAGATCACGATGTCCCTACCGGAATCGTAACCGTATCGGTCGTTGACGCTTCCCAGTGATGACAGGGCGTCAAGGTAAGGCACCGCACCGAAGTACGGGGATTTCCAATCGCTGCGAATTTCGCTAGCGACCTCCGACAAAGATCGGGCTGACATAGTTGCTGCCTTTCTGTGAGGGGTACTTCCCCTACATCTATATAACGCACAATGCGGGCGAAGTGTGACCTGAGAATCCCGACGAATTGCGCGCGCCTGGGCCTGAGCTGAGAGAGGTCGAGCAGTCCCGCCAGGCGATTTCACCGACGGGGCTACCGGCCAGGAACCCAGCTCGCCCCCGTGGGCGAGAACGACGCAGGGATCGCGGGTCACCCCTAACCCGCGATCCCCCGCCAAACCTCAGAGGTCTAGCCCCTGAACCCGTCCAATTTCCTTGAACATGGTGAGGAGTTTTGCCGAGTCGGTCATTTCCCGACCGTCCTCTTCAAAAAACTCGTCAACCTCAACCTGATGCTCTAGAGCGTAGAGCAGAACCTCAAACTGATCCTTGGTCATCAAGACCCCGTCTATGCGAATCATCGCACTGCCTTTCTGCTGGGGAGGCACTTCCTCCCCTACACCTCTATAACGCACGATTCCGGAAGTGTGTGCTGTGGATAACTAAGAATGTTTCACGTGAAACACGCAGAGCTTTCCACAAGTTTTTCCACAGCACACTTCAAAGCTCTTCGTGCGTTTACCTATTACAAGCGAGGAAACGCCTCGCCGAGAAAGGCAAGACAATGTCACGTCCGTCAGTAGAGCTTTACAAGCGGGATCACCCCGATTCCGCAAAGGTCGTGGAATACGCCGATGGCGACCCGTACCAATTCGGCTACCACCTCGGTGTCGCCGACGCTGGGGCAGGATTCGCACCGCTCGGTCCGCTTGACGAGGATTCGTTTTTCCTCGTCGGTCCGACCCTTGCGGGTTACCGTGACGGTTACGGTGACTATCAGGCCGAACTCCGGTACGCCCGAG
>Ga0315907_10001662_pt1 | contig 29712 bp, 22 predicted proteins | sample LakEriMetagenome_3_FD_203525 | JGI IMG/M metagenome (GOLD analysis project Ga0315907, IMG submission 203525) | Freshwater fungal communities from buoy surface, Lake Erie, Ohio, United States - Buoy 12 MA123 | ecosystem: Environmental > Aquatic > Freshwater > Lake > Lake biofilm | place: USA...
GCCCTTCGGAAATGACTCAATCCGGATACCTGGGCCGTTGGCCCAGGCTGGTATAACTCCGGGCCCTTGGCCCTCCTGATCCGCCGGACGCCTCGATCTATGGCGCGAACCCTCCCGATCCGCCGGAAGACAGGTCGATGGGCCCTCGTGTTCCGGCCTTGTACGAGCGCCATCGGCGCGCCCCATACCAGCCTGGGCCAGCGGCCCAGGTTGATGCCATCCACCACCGCGCAGGGCTGTAGGCCCGCCCCATCCTCATCTTCCGCCGGACGCCTCGATCATTGGGACGGGCCTTCAGCCCTTCGGAAATGACTCAATCCGGATACCTGGGCCGTTGGCCCAGGCTGGTATAACTCCGGGCCCTTGGCCCTCCTGATCCGCCGGACGCCTCGATCTATGGCGCGAACCCTCCCGATCCGCCGGACGACAGGTCGATGGGCAAAGCCTCTGGCCCTCGTGTTCCGGCCTTGTACGAGCGCCATCGGCGCGCCCTATACCAGCCTGGGCCAGCGGCCCAGGTTGATGCCATCCACCACCGCGCAGGGCTGTAGGCCCGCCCCATCCCAACGATCCATGCCTCAATCGCTTTCCTACCTTCTCACGCACGTCGTCTTCAGTACGAAAGACCGTGATCCCATACTCGACATCACCATCCGCGCGCCCCTGTACGCCTATCTCGCGACGGTCGTCCGCAACATGGATTGCGAATGCTTCCGCGTCGGCGGCATGGCGGATCATATCCATCTGGCTGTCCGGCTTTCTCGGACCATCACCATGGCGCAACTCGTCTCGGAGCTGAAAACCGCGTCCTCCAGATGGCTCAAGGATCAATCACCGGCATTGGCCTCCTTTGCATGGCAACGAGGCTACGGTGCCTTTTCCGTCGGGCCTTCAGACCTTCCTTCTCTCCTCCACTACATCGACAGCCAGGAAGAACACCACCGGACCCGCACGTTCCAGGAGGAATACCGTGCTTTCCTCACGAAATACGGTATCGCATACGATGAACGCCATGTCTGGGATTGAGTCACGGACTCCAGGGGCAAGGCGACATGCGAGTGTCCCTCCGGGCCCTTGGCCCTCCTGATCCGCCGGACGCCTCGATCTATGGTGCGGGCCTTCAGCCCTCCGGAAATGACTCAATCCGGATACCTGGGCCGTTGGCCCAGGCTGGTATGACCCCGGGCCTTTGGCCCTCCTGATCCGCCGGACGCCTCGATCTATGGCGCGAACCCTCCCGATCCGCCGGAAGACAGGTCGATGGGCGGGCCCTCGTGTTCCGGCCTTGTACGAGCACCGACGGCGCGCCCTATACCAGCCTGGGCCAGCGGCCCAGGTTGAGGCCATTCACCACCGCGCAGGGCTGTAGGCCCGCCCCATCCTCATCTTCCGCCGGACGCCTCGATCATTGGGACGGGCCTTCAGCCCTTCGGAAATGACTCAATCCGGATACCTGGGCCGTTGGCCCAGGCTGGTATAACTCCGGGCCCTTGGCCCTCCTGATCCGCCGGACGCCTCGATCTATGGCGCGAACCCTCCCGATCCGCCGGAGGACAGGTCGATGGGACGGGCTCTTCGGCCCTCGTGTTCCGGGCTTCATGTGAAATCCGCGGGCGTTGCCCTCCTTGGTATGGCACCCGGCCTTGGGCCACGGCCCGTGTACGCGCACGGTTTTTTCTGGCAAATAGAATACTAGATCGCTAAGTGTCCGGTTTCCACCCCGCCCGCAGTACCCATGGCATGAAACGCGATCCCAAGGACAAGAGCTACAACCAGGTCATGAATGAATGGGCCGCTCAGCAGGATTTTCTGAAGCGGTCGCGCAGTTCGATTTTTCTGCCGGGGGGTGGGGCGCATGGGATGGATGCGGTGCGGGGCTGGCTGCTGCGGATTCTCGGATTTCTGGTACTTCCGCTGGCTGCGTATACGCTGCTGCTGCGATCCCACCTTGGTGGCGAATCGTTCAACAAGGAGATGGAGGAACAAGTGGGCGCCTGGCTGGCGAGTCCTCAGGTAGAGACCAGTGGAGCAAGTATCGACCTCAGCGGCGAACTACGGATCAAGGAAGTCGCTGGACCCGGCGGGCCCAGTGCCCCGTTTTCCGAGATCAAGGCGGAGAAACTGACGGCGTCGCTTGGCCCAGCGGGATTCTTCCGTCAGAAATGGAAATTCCCGTCGCTTTCCGCCTTTTCCGTGACGGCGCAGCTGCGGTCGGGTGGGGCCAGCAAGCCGGCGGGCCCACCAAAGTCGGCGTCGCTTGGCGACGGTGCTGCCCTCATGACGGCTGGGTTCGGGGTATCGCCGGACTACCGCTACCTGAGCTTCGACCGTTTTTCGACGGGCAGTCTCAATCTGAACTGGGGCACGAACCCGGCGACGGCGGGTCACCTGACCAGTGCGGTGGCCTTTGCGCAGCGCACCGCGCAAGGCTGGGACCTCACGGCCCGCAGCGGCATGTTCGGACTCGGCTGGCTTGATGGACTGAAGATTGCCAATGCGTCCCTGCAGATGGCGGACGGGCGAGCCATTCTGCAGAAGGCGGAACTGACGCCCCCGTCGGGTGGCTCCGGCACCCTCGAAGGATCGATTTCCTTCGGTGAAATTCCGGACATTGCCGCCACTGCCACCCTGACGGAGATCAGGATCGATGACTTTCTGCCGAAGCCGTTCGCCGATTTCGGCGAAGCCGTCTGCACCGGGACGGTGACCTTCAAGGGATCGACGAACCGGTCGGAGGGCATCATGACCACGGCGGAACTGACGCCGCTTTCCGGGGCGCTGCATGCCCTGCCGATTTTCCGGGCGCTGGAACTGGCCACCGGCGGTCTGCCCCTTGTGCAGCCGCGCATCACGGGCGGGCAAATCCGCTTCCGTTCCGGCGGCACGGGCGAGAACAATGGCTACTTCCTTGATACGAAGGGGACCGAACTGATCTGCGGACCGGCCTTGAAGGTCATCATCAATGCCCGTCACGAACGAGCCCTCGCTCCGGCCAATCTTGACGACCCCACCGCGGATCGCCCGGTCCTCACGGTCAATTCAGGATCCCTCCTCATCGGACTTTCGACATCGACCGCTGCCAGCCTCGCGCCGAAGGTGCGCCAGACCTTCTTTGCCCGCGAAGCCGATGGCATGGTCTGGACGGAGATTCCCATCAGCGGAAACGGAAGCGACCTCACCCGCAAGGCCGCCGAGGCAATCACGGCTGCGCACAATGCCGAAGATTCCTGACTGCTCGATCGCAGTGAAAGTGGTGCCGTCGGCGAGCCGGGACGCCTGTGCCGGACTGATGGACGACGGCTGCACATGGCGCCTCCGCATTGCAGCTCCGCCGGTCGATGGAAAGGCCAATGACGCCGTCGTCCGCTTCCTTGCTTCGCTTCTCGGCGTGCCCGCCTCGGCCATTGCCATTCTGCGTGGCCAGAGCGGCCGACTCAAACTGCTCCGCGTCACGGGTATCACGACGGAGCAGGCCCACGACCGCCTGCGCCGGGCAGCGGGCTGAATCCACCACGTTCATTGTCCCGCCTCCGCCCGTCCCCCGTCGAGCGGCAGGAGGAGCTGACGCACCCGCATTTCCCGCAGGCTGGAAACACCGACGCCCAGCAACCGCAGGGGACGCAGCACCAGCCGGTCACGCGCCAGCAGCCAGCAGGCCAGCCGATAGATTACCTTCTCATCCTCGATGGGTTCCTCGAGACTGTACTGCCGCGTGAGGGTCGTGAAATCGCTGTAGCGCACTTTGACCTGCACGGTCGACGCCCCGAGATTGCGCTTCCGCAGCTTCCCGGCAATTTCCGCCGCCTGTTCACGCAGACACGACCGCAGCAGGGCCCGGTCGATGGTGTCTCTGCCAAAGGTATTCTCGCTGCTGATGCTGCGCACCTCATCGGAGAAATCGAGCGGCCGGTCGTCTTCGCCATGCGCCATTCTCCGCAGTTCGGGCCACCACGATCCCACCACCGTGCGCAGATCATCCCTGCAATCCTGAATGTCGGCCACCGTCAGCAAGCCGGCCCGCCGCAGCGCTTCTTCCGTCACTTTCCCCACCCCATGAATCGCTCCGGCCGGCAGCGGACGCAGAAAGGCGGCCTTCCCGCTCTCCGTCACCACCGTGAGCCCATCGGGCTTGAACGACGACGAGGCAATCTTCGCAGTCAGCTTGTTCGGGCCGATTCCAATCGTCGCCGTGAGCCCGCGCTCGCGCCGCACCACCGCCTTGATGGCCCGCGCAAGGGGTTCGGCACTATGGAGGAAAGCGTCGGCGGATTCCGCAGGATCAATCCGCCCGCTCACATCAATATACGCTTCGTCTACGGAAACCTGTTCGATGAGTTCGCCGGCCGTCTCGCGCACAATGGCCATGATGGCGCGGCTTTCCTCCCGGTAGACGTCCATGCGGGGCCGCACGAAAACTCCCTGCGGGCAGAGCCGTCCGGCCGTGACACTGGGCATGGCCGAGCGCACCCCGAATGCCCGGGCCTCGTAACTGGCTGCACAGACGACCCCACGCCGGTCGGGCGGCGACCCCACAATGACGGGTTTCCCCTGCCATTCCGGACGATCCCGCTGTTCCACGGACGCGTAGAAGGCGTCCATATCGAGATGAAAGATCACGCGGGGCTGCCCCATGGCGGGATCTTCCACGGCCGATCCACGCCGTCCACAAGGAATCCCCGGCCTGGCTTTCGCGGGTTGCGGACGTCCGCGATCCGCCTACGGACTCTTCGCGTTCTCATGCCAGCCATCCACCCCACCGCCATCATCTCCCCGAAAGCCGAAATCGGCAGCGGCACCGAAATCGGGCCCTACTGCGTGATCGGCGACGGCGTGGTCGTCGGCAGCGATTGCTGGCTCCAGCACCACGTCACCCTCATGGGCCCATCCCGCATCGGCCCGCGCAACCGCTTCTTCTCGTTCTGCTCGATCGGCCAGCAGACACAGGACCTCAAGTACCAGGGCGAACCCACCTTCCTCGAAGTCGGCAGTGACAATGTCTTCCGCGAATTCTGCACGGTGAACCGCGGCACCCTCCCGGGCGAAAAAACGATCATCGGCAGCCACGGCAATTTCCTCGCCTACTGCCACATCGCGCACGACTGCATCGTGGGCGACCACGTCATCTTCTCGAACAATGGTACCCTCGCGGGACATGTCACGGTCGAAGACCATGCCATCCTCGGTGGGCTCACGGCCGTCCACCAGTTCTGCCGCATCGGCCGCCATGGCATCACAGGAGGATGCTCGAAGATCGTCAAGGACGTCGCCCCGTTCATGATCGCCGATGGCAATCCCGCGGAAACCCGCGGCGTCAACCTCGTCGGACTCCAGCGCCACGGCTTTCCAGAAGAGGAAATCCGCGCCCTCAAGGAAGCCTACAAGGTCATCTTCATGCGGCCGAACAATACAAGCGACGCCCTTGCGGAACTCTCCGCCGGCCCCCTCGCCGCGAGCGCGCCCGTGCAGCACCTCATCGATTTCATCCGCACCAGCCCGCGCGGCGTCACCCGCTGAAGCACCAAGCCGCCGCCATCCATGCAGACTGTCTCCCCTTCCGCTGCCGAGGACGCATGGAACGAACTCTACAATACCACGGAAGAACACGCCGGGGAACTCGTGGACGAATTCGTCCGCGAACAACCCCACCTCGCTGAAATCCTCGGAGCCGCCGAGGAACAGATCAATGCCATCGACGACCGTGGCTTCCTCCTCCTCTACGGCGTGTGGGCATGGCTCGCCTTCCGCAAGGCTGGACGTTCCCGCCACGCCGTCAGTTCGGTTGTCGCCGAAGCCACCCTCGCCCGCAATCAGCGCGACGCCTCATGGCTGGAAGGAGCCGCCGACAAACCACTCCTCGATGCCGCCACTTCCTTCACCCGCGATTACCGCCAGTGGCCCCTCTTCAGCGCCATGATCAGCGACATCATGCAGGGAGAACTGGAACGCGAGGAAAGCGCCGACGACATCACGGGCATCCTCCTCATCCACGCCAAATCCGTCATCGACGCCCTCGATGCCTGACAGGCCCACCCGATTGAGATTGCAGGACCCCGCAGGCTGCCTCATGCTCGCCTCATCATTCTGACACATGGACTCCAACCCATGGATTGCCTTCTTCTGCCGCGGCTGCCGCGAGCCCATCCGCATTTCGCGCGGCATGGCCGGACGCCCCGTGATCTGCACGCTCTGCCGCACCAAGGTCACCGCCCCCCACGAAAACCAACCAGGCGCAGCCGGCATCCTCGCGGAACGGGAAGCTTCTTCCGGCCGCGCCATCCTGCCAGCCGGCCGTCAGTCGGATCCCTTATCCCCGGAATTCGCTCCCTCCACGCTTCCCAGTCCCTCTACGCGCCAGCCGACGGCCGCATCCCCTGAACCGGTCCCGACCCCTGCGCCGAGAGCAGCAGCCACCCCTGCAGACAGCGACCCCACCGGCCCGGCCGCAACGAAGCCTCCCCCGCCAGCCATTGGTTCGGTCCAGACCACCCGTTCCCTTCAGGAAGGGCCGGAGGAAATGCCCGACCTCGCACGCGAGCACCTGCGCGAACTCCGCAAGGCCAAGGAACGCGCCGGACGCCAGCCCCGCAAGCACCACCGCCAGCGCGATACCTTCGACAATCCAGAGACATCATCTTCGTCCGGGGGCACGCCCCGCTGGCTCCTCACCGCCTCCGGCATCGGCATCGCTGGCCTCACCGGTGCCGTCGCATGGTTCGCATGGAAATCCCTGAGCACGCCGCCGCCATCTTCCATCGCCATCCTGCCGGACCGCCCCGCCGGACTCGAGGTCGTTCCCGAGGAAACCTACGCGCCGGAACTCCTCCGCACCATCCGCCAGTTCCTCACAGCCCCGGACGTCGACGCCGCCCTCCCGTTCCTGCGCGACCGCCCACGCGTCGAACCTGCCATCCGCAGGTTCTACTCCGCGGAGCAGCCATGGAAACCCATGGCCCCCCGCACCGTCGCTCCCGCGGACGTCCCCATCACACCCATGGGCCGCTTCGCCGTCGCCCGCATCCCCCTCGAAGACTTCAGCAATGTCCTCGTCGCCGCAGAACAAACCAGCGATGGCTTCCGCATCGACTGGGAAAGCTTCGCGGCCTACGGCGAAATGCCATGGCCCGACTTCATGGCAAAACAGCCCCGCCAGCCTGTCGTCATGCGCGTCGTCATCCGCCGCAGCCCGGATACCATTTCGTACGGCAACGACTTCCCGGACCGCACCCAGTGGGAAAGCTACCAGCTCAATGACGGCTCCGGTGGCCACATCCTCTCCGGCTACGCCGCCAGAAACAGCCCAGCCGACGTCCTCATCCAGCAAGCCCTCCTCGTCCCCGGCAGCGGCCCCCGGCCTACCCTCGAATGCCTCGCCATCGTAAAACTCCGCTACCCCGAAAACTCCAGTAGCCCACGCGAAGTCGAAATCGCCGAATTCATAGAACGCGGCTGGATCCTCCGCGGCGGTCACCCCATCACCGGCGAACCGCTCAAGGATCCAGACCCGCCAAAGTAAAGCCCGGTGCTTCAAGCCACCTTCGCAGCCGGGCGTCCCACGGAAGAAAACCCGAAGGGCCTGCTCAACGAGGGGTTCCGCTACCGGGACATGGAGACGGGAACATTCATCAGCCGGGACCCGCTGGGTCTGGTGGACGGACCGAATATGTATTGCTGCGTCAGGCCGAATCCGTGGACGATGGTATCGGCAAATTGTCGGCAGCCCCCGATGCCGGTCATGTCACCTGGATGCGACGCGGAACAAAAGGTCTGTCCACTTATCGGGGTCGCCATGAAAAGGGTGCCGGAATCAGGCAGATGCGGGTTGGCGGCGTGGCCGACCGCGCACGATGAGGGCGATACCGAAACCAACGACCTGGAGCATGGCGATCCATGCTTCCTGCAGAAGGCTGTTTTCCCGGAGAACCCAGCCGAGGGAGAGTCCGACGGGAATCATGGCCCAGCCAGTGGACCACGACACGGCGCGGCTGGCGGCGGCGTCCCCGTTGCGCGAGTTACCCATGGTGACGAGTCCGGCAACGGCGACCACGGCGGCGCAGGGCAGCACGAGTCCCATCCACAGTTCCTTCTGATCGCTCCAGAGCAGGCCCACAGAGGACAGCAGTCCCCAGCCGAGGACGACCCATTGCCGCAGGCGGGGATTGACGGGCAGTCCGGCCGACAGTGGGTACGCGGCGGCGAGCAGTCCGCACCACCCGGCTGCCAGCAGGACGGTGATCCGTGGCCACACGATTCCCCCGAGGCCCATGCCCATGGCAACGGAGGCCACGTTTCCACTGGCGAGTTCGGCGCAGAGACCAACCACACCCCACACGAAGACCCACAGCAGGAGAATCACGGCCACGGCCATGCGCAGAAGGGTCGGCCGCAGCCATGAAATGAGGGTCAGCAGGCCGGCCATGCCCCAACCCATGAGGACGGCAGCCCCCAGTCCAGCCAGCCCGTCAAGGGGTGACCAGCCACCCACGAGCCAGCGCAGCAGGATAGTGGGCAGCACGGAAACCGCAGCCAGCAGAATCATCGAGGCCGTTGCCAGCCACTTACCCGACACAATGCTCCAGCCGTCCAGATTGGTGAGGACGAGCACATCCATGGTGCTGCCCTCCCGTTCTTCGCTGAGGGCCCCCAGACTGCGCAGCGGCAGCACCACCACCAGCACCGTGAGCACCGTCAGCCAGTACATGCCCGCCACCCCAGCCGAGCGTGGTTCATTCAGCTGAAAAGTCGTCAGCAGAAACAGACCGCCCTGCAGCGCCATGAACGGGCCCACAAACACCCTCGAACGCAAACCCTGACGCCATTCCCGCACCGCCACCGCCGGCAGGCGGTCCGAATAATCCATGAGTTGCCCCGTTTCCATGACCGGCAGTTTCCGTCCGACCGGTGCCTGGTCCCGCGGATCCTCAGACGAGCTTTTCCTTGAGCGCCTTGGCCACCGCCCCGGTCCGCGTGTTCACTTCAAGCTTCGAATAAATGCTCCGCAGTGCGGCATCGACCGTGTGGAAATTCATGTCGAGCACGGCCGCAATTTCCTTCTTGGTCAGGCCATTCACCATTTTCTCGAGCACCATTTTCTCCCGGTCGCTCAAGCCGTAATCCGTCTTCGCGGGAGCCATGCGGCTGAACATTTCAAGGACACGCTTGGCAATGGACGGCGTCATGGGCGCACCGCCCGCCACGGCTTCGGCAATGGCTCCCGTGATCTGATCCGCTGTCGCTGTCTTCAGCAGGTAACCCGATGCCCCGGAACAGATCGCCCGGAAAATCTTCTCCTCGTCCTCGAAGGCCGTCAGAATGACCACGCGCGTGTCCGGCGAAACCTCGCGCACCTTCGCGAGCAATTCCAGTCCATTCATCCCGGGCAGGCCTACATCCAGCATGATCACATTCGGCTTGGGCTGGGTCTGGAGCGACCTCAGGGCATCTTCTCCCGTCGCAAAGAGATGCGTGCAGGCCAATCCGGTCGTCGCATTGAGCAGCCTCGAGACCGTGTTGCGGAAGGGGGCGTAGTCTTCAACCAGCCAGACGGTCACCGGTGGATTCTCGGAAGCGTTCTTTTTCATCAGGGGAGGAAATACGGTAGGGAACTGCCACTAAACGGGCCGTCCTGCACCATTTTTTCGCGGAGCTTTCCACGGGACCCGCAAGGTCAGGGTCGTGCCAGCCCCGGGACTGCTCTCAACCGTGAAACTGCCGCCAAGGGTCTCGGCCCGCTGACGCATTCCTGTAACCCCCGCCCCGCTCCGCTCGACCGTCGGATCGAACCCGCAGCCATTGTCGGATACGGTCAGGCTGAACCACTTTTCATCACCGCCGACCCGGACACCGGCCCGGGTGGCCCCGCTGTGACGGATGATGTTATGCAGGGCTTCCTTGAAGAGCATGAGGACCTGACGCTTGTGCTCAAGGGGCAGTTCGCGGCCGGCGGTCTGGGGCTCGGTCACGAATTCATACTCAATCCCTGCCAGCATCGACGCCGACGTTTCCTCGAGCCGTTTGGCGAGATCGCCCACCGTATGCGTTTCGGGCCGGATCAGCCAGACAATGTCGCGCAGGCTCTCGGTCACTTCCCGTGAAATCCGGTGAATTTCCTGAAAATCGAGCCTCGCTGGCTCGGCATGCGCCCCCAGCCCTCCGTTCATCTGACTGATCAGAGAAATCGTCCCGAGGCCGCTGCCGATTTCGTCGTGAATGTCCCGCGCGAGGCGCTGGCGCAGCAGGGCGAGATCGCGCCGCCGGGTCCGAGCATTGCGCCAGAGGATGAGTCCGGTTGCGGCGAGGGCAGCCACGGCAATGCCGGACAGCGCGCGACCAAGGGTCCGCAGCACCCGCTCGGCCACCGCACGGCGCTCGCCGCCCAGCCTCCGGATCTCGGCCTCGATCTCCCGCCGGCGGTTCAGCCCGCTCAGGTACTCAGGCCAGGTCATGACATTCCGCAGACTCGTGAATCCATCGGTCACATAACGGGTCGACCAGATACCGCTCTCGCGGGAATCACTGGCGGTCACCACGGCTGCCGCCGCCATGTTCTGCTGCCCGCTGAAGACTTCGATCTCGGACAGTGCAAAGACGTAATCGTCGAGCCGCTCGCTCAAGCCCTGCGCCGAAACACGCACGTAGCGGGCCTTTGTCCCAGGAACCCTCAGGGTCACCATGTTCTCATGCGGATTGAAGAAGTCGCTGTCGCGGAAATCAGCCGCCGATTCGGCAGTCGTAAAGGCGGGGTCGCCGGACAACTGCACCTGAAACCGCAGGGGGAATCCGAAGCCGCGCCGGGCTGGGTACTCGCCAGCCCGCGCCGGATAAAGCCGGATTTCATGCACCGGGACTTCACTGCCCAGATCAAGCTGGAGCCAGCGCGTTTCCTCGGACTGCTTTGCGGGCATGCTCTGAAAGCCTTCGGTCGGGGCTGGATGCGTTCCCTGCGGGGCCCCGATGACACTATGCCCGTCCACGAGCCACCTCCGGTCCCAGACGGGCGGTGCATCATCGCTGTCACTCACCCGGATCGCCGAAACCGGAAGATCGGCAGCCAGATTCCGCACGCCCTGCAGCACCATGATCTCGCCCATCGCCAGCAGCGACCGCCCCCCCTGCGACCACAGGCCGGTCGCCGTAAGCCGCACATAGCGCGCGATCACACCCTCGGCAGGAATCACGACGGGAAACCTCCGCGGATTCGGAAAATCCGCCGCACTGTGGTCGACCAGTACCTTCGCATCCTCGAATCCTGGGTCGTCAGCCGCCTCCACCCGGAACCGCACGGGAAATCCATAGCCCGGACCCGCCGAATTCCCCGCAGTGTAATCCACCGCCACAAGGACCACCGCATCAATCGACTGCGCACTCCCCAGATCAAGCCGGATGGACCGCGTGTCGGGCAGCGAAGCCGGGCGGTCGCCCTGCGGCGTGAACGGCTTGCCATGATACCCGAGATGACCGGTCTGCAGATTCGGTGAAATGTCGGGCAGTCCCGTGAGTTGCGCCCGCAGTTCCAGCAATTGACCATCGACTCTCCGGATCTCGGCACTCAGCAGGTCGGTGACACCATCGAGGGCGCTGACACTTCGTTCGCTGCACCCTGACGCCATTGCTGCCAGCAGGGCGGCAAGGATCTGGCTGACATTGCGCGGCAGTTTCATCGAAAATTCAGGGGGGCTCTACGGAAACGCGGGGGGCTCTGCTGCCTTTTCAGCAAAGCTGCCGACGCCATCCGTATCCACATGCTGCGCACGATCGCTCTCGCCTCTCTCGCCCTTCCGGCCGCGGCCGCCCCCCAGTTCCGCGCCCAGACCATCGACGACCGCATCGCCATCGGCTACGGACTGGCCACGGCCGACATGGATGGCGATGGCAAGGAGGACATCGTCGTCTGCGACGCCCGCCAGATCGCATGGTACCACAACCCGGAGTGGAAAAAGGAAGTCATCGCGGAAAACCTCACCGCGCGCGACCACGTCTGCGTCGCCGCCCGCGACATCGATGGCGATGGCCGCGCGGAGATCGCCGTCGGTGCCCAGTGGAATCCGGGCGAAACGAGCAACGACCGTGAAAGCGGGGCCGTTTTCTTCCTCGCCCGTCCCTCCGCTGCCGGACAGCCATGGAAACCGGTCGCCCTGCCGCACGACCCCACCGTGCACCGCATGCGCTGGGTCCGCACGGGCTCGGCCAGCCATGCCCTCGTCGTCGCCCCGCTCCACGGACGCGGCAACACCAATGGGAACGGCCAACCAGTCCGCATCCAGGCCCATGTCCCCGGCAAAAATCCCGCGGACCCAGCCGACTGGTCCACTACCCTCGTCGACGCTTCCCTCCACATCACCCACAACCTCGATGCCCGCACCCTCCCGGACGGATCGGAGGAAATCATCATCGCCGGAAAGGAAGGCTTTGTCACCGCCAGACCGGACGGCAAGGGCTGGCTCACCTCGACCCCGGCCCTCGAATTCCCCAAGGCCCCGCAGCCATTCGGCGGCTCAGGCGAGGTCCGCTACCTGACCGAAAACTCCTTCGCCACAGTCGAACCCTTCCACGGCCCCATGGTCTCGGTCTTCCTCCGCAATCCCGCCACCCGCGCATGGCACCGCCATGTCATCGAAACCGGCTTCAATCAAGGCCACGCCCTCGCCTGCGCCGACCTCGACAATGATGGCCAGCCGGAAATCGCCGCAGGATGGCGCGAACCGGACGCGTCCGGCAACACCGGCATCCGCGTCTACACCGGCTCGGTCGCCACATGGTCACCCGCATGGAACAGCGAACCCAGCTCCATGGCCTGCGAAGACCTCCGCATCACCGACCTCAACAAGGACGGTCTCCCCGACCTCATCGCATCAGGACGCGCCACCAAAAACGTCGTCATCTACTGGAACGAATCGAAACCAGCCAGCCGCTGAAGTTTCAGCACACCAGAACCTTCCGGCAAACCACCCGCCGCCCGCACAAGCCTTCCGCCAGCGATTCGCAGCCCGGCCGCTCCTGCTCACCAGCGGATCACCGAGGCCGACCACGCAAAGCCGGCTCCAAACGCGACCATCAGAATGTGGTCGCCCTTCTTCACCACCCCAGTCCGCACGGCCTCATCGAGCGCAATCGCCACGGCCGCCCCGGACGTGTTCCCATACTTGTGCAGATTCAGAAAGGCCCGGTCGGGAGGCAGCCCCAGCCGCTCGCGGATCGCATCCACAATCCGCACATTCGCCTGATGCGGCACAATCATCGCAATGTCCTCCGCACGCAGCCCCGCCCGCTCAATCGCCTGCTCACACGCCTCCAGCGTGTACTTCACCGCCGCCTTGAACACTTCCTTCCCCTGCATGTGAATCGTGTTGAGCCGCTGCCCCGCATTCTCCGGCGTAATCGGAATCGCAGACCCCCCACCAGGCACCGAAAGAATATCGGTCAGCCGACCGTCGCTCGCCATCACCGATGACAGCACACCTCCGTCGTCCGCAGCTTCAGGATCCCGCGCCGTCAGCACCGCCGCCCCCGCCCCATCCCCAAAAAGCACACAGGTGTTCCGGTCCTCCCAGTTCACCATCCCACTGAGCTTGTCCGCCCCAATGATCAGGGCCGTCTTCCGGTTCCCGCTGTTGATGAAATGACGCGCAATCTGCATCGCATACAGAAAGCCCGCACACGCCGCACTCACATCAAACGCCACCGCCCGCACCGCCCCCAGATTCCGCTGCACATGACAGGCCGTGCTCGGAAAAAAAGTGTCAGGCGAGATCGTCCCCACAATGATCAGATCAATCTCCTCCGCCGTCACCCCGGCCGCCTCCATCGCCCGCAGCGCCGCCTTCGTCGCCAGATCACTCGTCTTCTCGTCAGGCCCCGCAATGCGCCGCTCCCGGATCCCCGTGCGCGACACAATCCACTCGTCCGTCGTATCCACCATCTGCTCCAGCTCCGCATTCGTCAGCACCCGCTCCGGTACATAACTCCCCGTCCCCGCTATCTTCATCACACACGGTACCGTCGCTGGTTGAGAATGGCTCATACGTTCAATCTGCTCCCCCGCAAGCCTCCCGCCCACAGGTTCTTACCCCGACCACATCCCATTTCCCCAAGGAAGCAAGTGCTTTCCCCGCCACCCACACCATACCAGCGGCGACTGATGCAATCTCTTTGCAGTTGATGCTTGCACGAATCCACCGGCTGCGCCAGAAGAAAGAAATCGCCTTCCATTTGCAATAAGACACCGATGCCATGATCCGATTCCTCCTTCCCTCTCTCGCGGCCATCCTGCATGCCTCCGCCGGAACTCCGATCCCTGCCGCGGCTCCGGCCGCACCAACGGTGCCACCGGCAACCTCATGGATCAATGCTCCATGGTTCACGGGGCGACCCGACCTGTCGCTCGGTGCTCCGCTAACCACTCCGCAGCTGGGGGCTCCACCGCAGCGCGGACTGAACATCGCCGATGTCATTTTTCCACACCTTCACCTCACCCAGGCATGGGGTCAGTCGACCGCCGAGGATCCGGCGAGCCTGATTGCCGGAGCCCACGACCCCAATGCGGAAGGCTGGACGCTTCAAGGCATTGAAGCGGAAAGCAGTTTCCGCTTTTCCCGCTACCTCGAAGCCTTCACGGGCCACCACTTCTACTGGGATCAACTCGGAGGCTGGGACTACGAACACGATGAATCATTCCTCAAACTCCTCAATCTGCCGGGAGGCTTCGAACTGCGCGCCGGTCAGTACTTCAACCGCTTCGGCTTCCATAACGCCCTCCACCTCCACGGCTGGGACTTCACGGACAATTTCCTCGCCTCAGGCCGCCTCCTCGGCGACCACCCGCTCACGACCGTGGGCGCAGAAGTGACATGGAACCTGCCAACCCCATTCCAGAGCGCTCTCTCGGTCAGCGTCGGCGATGCCCAGTACGATGACCATGCCCACGACCACGGAGACGAGGCGCACGGCGATCACGAAGAAGCCCCTTTTTCCCCGGAATCAGCCGCCTTCAAAGGCCTGCTCATTTCCGCAAACTGGACCAATCTGATCCAGATCAATGACTTCCACCGCATCCGCTTCGGAGCCGCCACCGCATGGGGCGACAATGCCGCCAACCGCACATCCTCGGTCTCCGGCCTCCACGCCGAATACGAATGGCGCGAAAATGGACTCGAACCCGGTGGCGATTACTTCCGCTGGCGCTCGGAATTCCTCTTCCGTTCCTTCGGCTCTGTCTCATCCGCCGGACACAGTGACCACGCCGACGAAGTCGATCATCACGGGGAAGATCATCACGACGAACACGAGGACGATCATCACGGGGAACACGAGGACGATCATCACGACGAGCACGGGGAAGACCATCACGATGAGCACGGCGACGAGGGCGAGGAACGCCGACGCTTCCGCGATTTCGGATTCTACACCTACGCCCTCTACGGACTCCAGACGGGCTTTGCGGGCCCGCTCGAACTGGGCCTGCGCGCGGACTACACCAATGCCGTCAGCGACGCCGGACTGCCGGAACGCTTCCGCCTCACTCCATCGTCCCGCCTCTTCCTGAACAAAGCGGCCACGGTCTCCCTCGGCGTCCAGTACAACTGGGACCGCATCGGCAGCCAGCGCGACGAACATTCGGTCTGGACCCAGTTCACATTCGACTGGGGCGGCCCGGAAGTTCGCTGAGCCGCAGCTCTCAGCGCAGCGCCCGCGGCAGAACCCGCAGCGCGGCAAGCCGCATGGCGGGATCATCAAGGAGTTCCTTCACCAGAGCGGCCAATTCGGGATCGTCTCCCTGCGCGAGCACCTGGAGCGCCTGCACCCGGCGCTCGACCTCAAGCGCCCGGTCCCGCACCTGCCCCCGCAACCCGGGAAAGGCCCGCCGGTCACCAAACGCCACCGCCAGCCCGCTCCGCAGATCGGCAATCTCCGCCGCATGCTCTTTCCCATCGGTCCGGCGCGCCACCACATCGTCCATGTTCTCCCACGCCCCATCCCATCCCGCAGGCATCGCCACCCCGACCCGACCCTTCAATCCATCCCGCGCCGCCCTCAGCAGAAGCACCAGCCCAGCCCCGGTCTTCTCACGCCCCATCGCCCGCACCAGATGACCCACCCCTCCATCAATTTCCGCCAGCCGCCGCGCGATATGCTGCGCCACCAGCGGAATCGCTGACTTCCCAGCCAATTCCAGCGCCCGTCCAGGATCGGCTGCCACCAGCGGCTCGACCGCATACCAGTACATCTGCGGAAGATTGTGATCGCCCGCATCTTCCCCATGCGACAGCAGCAGTTCCGCAACAGGCCAGCGCTGCTCCAGCGGCAGCTTCTGCAGGGCCGACGCCAGCCGTAGCCGCGACCGGACATCGCCCGCCGCTTCCCGCGCCCACTCGGCACTCGCCACCCGCGGGGCCGCAGGCCACTGACCCGACTCGCGCCGACGCTGCGCCACCATCCGCTCAAGCCAGCCATTGCCAGCCGCAATCCCAGCCGCCACTTCGGCCTCGCTCAGCTTCGCCACATCCCCACGCCACGGCTGCCAAGTCTTCTCATAACGCACCCGGTAAATCCGCCCGTTACTCCGATCCCATACCTCGGGCTGCGTGCGGTGACACTTCTGCTGATCATACCAGTCAATGAAATACACGGCCCCATCCGGACCCACCTTCAGCGCCACCCCACTGAAATTCCGGTCGTTCGCCTTCACGAAATCCGGCAGGTGCTTCGCCACATAGCCGGATCCCTCCGGAACCAGCTGTTCCTGATTGATGCGCTGACCATGAATATTGAACATCATGGCCCGCCCACGGTACTCGGCCGGAAAATTGTGCCCGTTGTAAATGAGGAGACCGCAGTGCGCATGCCCGCCGCCCGCCGCGTCACTCACCCCATTCCCGCTGTGCGGCGTGTTCCCGATGTAATGCAGATGGTCGGCAATCGTCTCGATGTTGGTGTACACATAGGGATTGAAATGCCCAAGCGGATTGCTCTGCCGCAGATAGTAACCACCCTCGATGATGTGCCAGAAATGCGGAATGACACAGGCCTCCGCAAACCAGTCGCCCGCCGCATTGAAGTCAAACCCCCACGAATTCGACGTCCCGGACGCATAGGCCTCGAAGGTCCGCCGCACCGGATGAAACCGCCAGTAATGACAGTTGATCGGTACGCGCGTTTCCTTCGGCGTTCCGGGTACACCCACATTGCTGTGCGTGAAAACCCCATGGCAGCCATACAGCCAGCCATCAGGACCCCACACAAAACTGTTGAGCGTCTCATGCGTGTCCTGCCAACCCCAGCCATCCAGCAGAATCTCCGGAGCCCCATCCGGCCGGTCATCCCCATCCCGGTCCGGAATGTGCAGCAGATACGGAGCCGCCCCCACATAAACCCCGCCATGCCCAATCTCAATCCCGCTCACCAGATGCAGCTTCTCCGCAAAGACTTTGCGCGACTCAAAACTCCCATCGCCATCCTCATCGGCAAAAATCAGAATCCGGTCGTCGCCCCCGAAAATGTCGGCCAACTGCGCCTCGCCGGGCCGCCCGGAATCGCCTCCCGGTGGCTGATTGTTCTTCCTCCCGGGATACGTCCGCCCCTCCACCACCCACAGCCGGCCCCGCCCGTCCCAGCAGAAGGCAATCGGCTGCACCACGTCGGGCTCGGATGCCAGCAGATCCACCCGGAAGCCCTCGGGTGCCGTGAACTTCTTCAGCGCTTCCGCAGGAGAAAGCAAATCATCAGCCCACGCCCCATGGCTCAGTACCAGTACCAGAATCAGCAGTCGCTTCAGCATCCCGTAACCTCTCACCCGCATCCCGCCACCGCAAGCCCCGCGCTCATGGGTCGCTTCAGCGCTTTTCCACCCGCTTCTTCAGCTGCGGCAACCGCTCGGCCGCCCGCTTCGCCCAGCCAGCCGGATCCTTCGCCCACGTCTCTTTCGCTTCCTCATCCCAGAAATACACGGTCACTCCCCCGTGCTCGACACTCGGACTGTCAGGCGTCACCAGATGCCCGGGATGCACCGGACAATACCGCTGCAGCAGCAGTTCCACCTTCCCCAGCCCCAGCTTCTCTTCCATCCCCTCGAACTGCGGCAGCAACTCAAGGCTGGCCTTGATGATGTACTTCTGATTCCGGTTCCACACCTTCCGGCACTGCTGACAGCAGAAATACACCTTCACCCCCTCGTACTCGATCAGTTGCTCCTCATCCACGTCCTCGCTCACCATGAGCGGACACTTCTCGTTCCGCTCGTCCGCACGCAGCACAGCCGGCAAGGCCAGCACCACCATCAGCAGAATCATCAGCCGCTTCTTCATCCCCAATCCTCACACTCCGCAATTCACCTTGCAACCAGAGGGCCTGCCGCGTATCCGCCCATCGAACGTTCCTCTCTTTCCCCACCATGTCTGTCCTCGTCGCCGGTTCCGTCGCCCTCGATTCCATCCACACCAACGCGGAAATCCATAACGATCTCCTCGGCGGAAGCGCTTCCTACGCCTCTCTCGCCGCCGCGTTTTCCTCGAAAGTCCACCTCTGCGCCATCGTCGGAACCGACTTCCCCGCAGAACACCGCGACCTCTTCGCCCGCCGCAGCATCTGCACGGCCAACATCGACACCGTCGAAGGCCGCACCTTCCGCTGGACCGGCAAATACCACGAGGACATGAACCACCGCGAAACCCTCGACGTCTCCATCGACGTCCTCGAGAAATTCAACCCGCGCCTCACCCCGGAGGCCGCCGCCGCCAGGGTCGTCCTCCTCGCCAACATGAGCCCGGACAACCAGCTCGCCGTTCTCGACCAATGCACGGCCCAACCATTCGTCATCGCCGACAGCATGGACCTCTGGATCAATATCGCCAGACCCAGACTGCTCGACCTCATGCAGCGCGTCGACCTCTTCGTCATCAATGAAGACGAAGCCCGCATGTTCACGGAATGCAGCAACCTCGTCACCGCCGGACGCCGCCTCCTCGCAATGGGCCCCCGCCACGTGGTCGTCAAAAAAGGCGAACACGGAGCCATGCTCTTCAGCCCCAGCCACTTCTTCACCACCCCGGCCTACCCCCTCACCCACGTGGCCGACCCCACCGGAGCCGGCGATACCTTCGCGGGCGGACTGGCCGGATCCCTCGCCGCTTCCCCGCATGCCCCGGAATTCAAGGACCTCGCCAATGGCATCGTCCACGGCTCCGTCCTCGCTTCCTTCACCTGCGAAGCCTTCGGAGTGAAACGCCTCGCCGAAACCACCAGCGCCGAAGCCGCCGGACGGACCGCCGAATTCCGCGCCTGCACTTCCTGGGGTTCCTGACCTGCTCCCATGGCCGCCGCCCGCCCGCAAGCCAAGGCCGCCACCGCGCCAGCCATCCCATTCTGGCAGCACAAAGCCTTCGGCCTCACCCTCGCCGCCACCGCAGGCCTCGCCCTGCTCGGCCTCACCTCGTGGCTCCAGCAGGAAAATGAACGCCAGCGCCAGCAGCGCCTCATCCAGAACAACCCCCGGCTCCAGACGCTCACCGCCGGTCTCCGCAGCATGATCGATGCCGCCGAAGAATTCCCCGGCATCCGGAAACCAGACTCCCTCTACGTCGGCAAAGTCTCAAGCTACAAGGAGTCGTCCCCCCTCGCCAGCATGCCGCCCATCGCGGTCATCACCCTGCAGCTCCCCACCCTCCTCGCAGGCACCCCTGCGAAGACCAATTCCAAAAACCGCATCGAAATCAGCGGCGACCCCGCCATCTTCCAGGGCCCAGCTCCCATCATCGGAGAAACATGGATCGTCGCCGTCCGCCACAGCAAGGAGGACCGCCCTACCCTCCACACCGCCGTCCGCGCCTCGGAGGGCACCCACTGAAGCCCACCAGCCAACCTCACTTCTTCGTGGCCACCGCCTTCTTCCGGTCGGGAAACAACCGACGGCACAGCGGACACTTCGTGCCATCACATCCCCGCGCCGTACAGTACTCCCGGCCATAGAAGATAATCTGCAGATGCAGCCGGTTCCAGCGCGACTCCGGAAACAAACGCTTCAGATCCGCCTCAGTCTTCACCACACTCCGGCCATTGGTCAGCTTCCACCGCTGCGCCAGTCGATGAATGTGCGTGTCCACCGGAAATGCCGGCACCCCAAAGGCCTGCGCCATCACCACCGAAGCCGTCTTGTGACCAACCCCAGGCAACGACTCCAATGCCCCAAAATCACCCGGCACCTCTCCACCATGACACTCCACCAGCATCCGCGACAATTCCACAATCGCCTTCGCCTTCTGCGGCGATAACCCACACGGCCGAATCAGTTCCCGCACTTCCTCCACCGGAACTTCCATCATCTCCCGCGGCGAACCCGCCCGCGCAAACAACCCCGGCGTCACCAGATTCACCCTCGCATCCGTACACTGCGCCGACAGCAGCACCGCCAACAGCAGGGTGTACGCATCCACATGATCCAAAGGCACCGGCGTCTCCGGATACATCCGGTCCAGTTCCCGATCAACCAACGCTGCCCGTTCCGCTCGAGTCACACCACTCCTTTCGCATCAAAGCCACACCCATTCCCATCAGCATCTCCCGCCCTCCCGGAGACCGCCCGACTCAGGACCGCCCGGACGACTTCATCTTCTGCTGAATGCCAACCGCCATCTCCCTCACATGCGGATGCTTCATCCGATCCTTCAGAATCGCCAGACTCCGCTCGTACGATCCCCACCGCAAAACCTGAATCTTCACCTTCCGGGCACCCCACTTCTTGATCCCATCAAAATCCGGCTTGTACAAATCAATCGTCTTCGTCCCCACCAGCGCACTGCCATAATCGTCCACCTGGTAAACATACGGCAATCCCTGGATCTTGAACACCGTCCCCAGCGGGAAAACCGACCAGTCACTGGCCGCACTCCGCACCGACCCATACTTCAAGGTCCCGCCCGCCGCACTCCCCTTCCCATACTTCAGACTGTCCGCCTCCACATGACTGTACGCCGTCGTCTTCACCACGTAGTACTTCGCATTGTCAATCTGCTTCCCCGTCTTCGTCCGGTACGTCTTCGTCTCATACGTCTTCGCACTCGCCAAATTCGTCGTCGAAGAACAACTGCTGAAAAGAACAGCCACTGCAGCAGCTGCCATCGCGATCACGGCTCGGATTGTCATGCGGTCTTGGTCATTTGAGGGGATTTGCTCCCAGGCCACCAACCCATGGAGCACTGTTTCCAGCTTCCCCAATGGATTGCCTCCCGGCAGGTCCAAGGCCACCACAGCAGCTCTCGCCACCACAGTCTCCCGTGACCCGCCCACCCAGCACCAGCATCACCACCTCCGCCACCGGAAAATCACCGATTCGCGTCTTTTCACGCAGCCATCGAAACCATAAAAACTGTAGAGCGGCGGGCCCTCAACCCTCCCCGCCCTTCCGACGCAGATCGTGAAACAAATTGTACAGGGCCACCGATGCCGGCAGCGCATTCTGCAGAATCCCCACCGAATCGTTCTTCCCAAACACAAAATACGCCGTCGTCAGCCCAGCACCCACCAGCGACACCACCCAGAACGACGTCGGCATGACCGCCGTGCCCGTCCGCTTCCGGTAATGCGCCTGCAGCACCCAGCGAGCCGCAAACATCGACGCCCCCAGCCAACCGACCAGCTTCCAGCCCCGCGGCGTCGTGAAACTCTCGCGCGAAGGCTCCGCCAGCCAGCCAGCCACCGCATCCCACCAGTCCATCACGGCTTCTTCACTGCCTTCTTGGCCGCTTTCTTGGCCGCAGGCTTACGCCCCTTCGGCCCAGCCGCCATCTTCTCCTGCACAAGCCCCAGCCACTCACGGTACGTCAGCCCCAGCCCCGGCGGGAAAATGTCGCTCCGGCATTCCTCGGCACAGAATTGCTCAAGGTCTTCCTCCGCTTCCATGTCCCGCACAATCGCCTGAATGTCCGAAACCACCTTCTTGCGGGTCGCCTCATCCACCCGGTGCATGTACTGATTGGTCACATCCATCCAGTCTTCCCCATCGTCACACCAGTCCTGATGGTACGTGGTTCCAAGGTACTTCTTGAGTTCGGAATAAGGCTTCTTCATTTTTGAGGATATCCAGTAAGTATGCGCCACCCCAGTGGCTCGAATTCGGCATCGCGCTCCAGCACCAACCGCACGGAATGCACAGGCTCCGCCCGCATCAACCGCCGGCTCACCATGATACCCACCGGACGGTTGGCCGTGAAATCCAATGTCAGCCGCTCCTCATCTCCCCGCAGCCATTTCGTAATCTCCTTCTGCCGCGACGCAATCACCAACCCCACCACCACTTCAGCCACCCGGCGGTCCGGAAAGGACGACGCGGAACGGATTCCGGGCTGGGACTCGAGCCGATCGATCAGTTCTTCCTCGGTCTTGCCCACATGACGCCGCAGCAGGTGCCCGCCAGCCTTCTCATGCGCGGACAATCCTCCCCCCGGCACCGCAGGAGCAGCCGGCTTCGCCTTCTCCGGCACCGGACTCTCCGCCCTGACCGGAACTCCCCACGACAGCACACAAAGCACCGCCAGCAGCAGCAGCCTCATCGGATTTGTCCTGAATTTCACCATCGTCTTGTCAGTTCCGGAACGGAATCCGGGAAAAACCCGGCTCCTTCTCTTCCTCACGCATCTGTCCCCGTTCCACCTCGCGCGCAAAGAGAAAATCAACGGAATCATCCCGCGTCGATGCGCTCGACTTCCCCCCGTTCCCCTGCCATCGTCCGCGCATTCCAGCGGACCTGACGCTCCCGGCCGCCGCCACCTCACCACTTTCCCAACGTCCCATCCCCATGAAGCGCCTCTTCCCTTCCCTGCCGCTGCTTCCACCCCTCCTCCTCGCGGCCCTGCTGCCCAGCCTCACCGTCAGGGCCGAGGAACCGGTCAGCGAAAAAGCCCAGCGCTACTACGATAGCCTGCTCAAACGCCCCGCCCCCGGCCCGGTATTCGACCGATTCTATACCGCATGGCTCGAAACCCGCACGTCGGACGACCTCGCCGCATGGCTCGAACAGCAGGCCAATGCCCCGGACGCCACGCCCGCCGCCCGCCTCATCCTCGCCTACCACCACCTCCGCCAGGGCGATAACCAGAAGGCCATCGCCGCCTTCCGCGCCGCCACCGCCGCCAGCCCGGACAATCCGGAAGCATGGCTCCAGCAGGCCACCGCGGAAGCCCGCACCCTCGACTTCGACAGCGCCCTCGCCTCCCTCGACAAGGCCAGCGCCGCCAACCCACCCGCCGCCACCAAATCCCGCATCCTCCAGCTCAAAGGCCGACTCCTCGCCCGCTCGGGCAAGGCCACGGAAGCCGTCAAGGTCTGGCAGGACCTCATCGCTGCCGCCCCGGAAGACGAAGACCTCAAGGAGGACCTCATCGAACTCCAGCTCCAGGAAGGCCTCACCAGCGAAGCCCTCGCCACCGCCGAAAGCCTCGCCGCCGCCACCGCCGACCCCTACCGCCGCATCCAGCGCCGCCTCCGCATCGGCGATATCCACCAGCGCGCCGGAAACCGCGAAAAAGCCGTCGCCACCTACCTCGCCTGCCTCGAGGAAACCGGCTCGGATTCATGGCTCGAAAAGGAAATTCTCTCGCAGCTCGACCAGACATTCCGCCGGGACGACGCCATCGACGCCCTCGTCGCCGAGTACCGCACCCTCACCACGAAATTCCCGCAGCGCACCACCCTGCGCCGCCGCTTCGCCACCCTCCTCGTGGAAACCGGTGCCACCGACGAGGCCATCACCACCTTCACCGACCTGCTCGCCCGCACCCCAGGCAACCGCGAGGTCCGCGAGGCCTTCACCGACCTCCTCCTCAAAGCCGGAAAATCGGACGACGCCGTCAGCCAGCTGCGCGAACTCATCCGGCTCCACCCGCAGGACCTCGAACTCACCGTCCGCCTCGCCGACCTCCTCAATGCCGCCAACCGGAAACCCGATGCCAAAGCCGCCGTCACCGACTTCCTGACCAAAAGCGATCAGTCGGAAACCGCATGGCTGCGCGCCGCCAGCCTGCTCGAACGATTCCAGCTCGCCACCGATTCCCTCGATACCCTCCGCAAGGCCGCCAGCCAGTTCCCGGACAGCGAAGCCGTCCAGGACGCCCTCGCCACTTCCCTCCACAAAGCCGGCAGCAAGGACGACGCCTTCGCCGTCTGGCGGAAACTCGCCAGCTCGACCGACAAGAACCGCGTCCTCTCGGTGGCACGCTCCGCCGCCGCCCGCGACGAACTCACCTTCGCCGCCGACCTCCTCACGGAACGGCTTGCCGACTTCCCGAAGGACCCCCTCTACCTCCTCCAGCTCTGCGAAACCGCCGAACGCACGGACCGCCACGCCCAGGCAGTCCCATGGGCCCGCACCCTCGTCTCGCTCGCCAGCGACCCCGTCGATCTCGAGGCGGCCATGACGGTCCTCCTCCGCATCTCGGAAAAAGCCGGCCAGACGGAGGCCCTCCTCGCCCAGCTCAGAACTGAAGCAACCTCGCCTCAGGACAAATGCCTGCTCGCCGAACTGCTCGACCGCACCGGCGACCCCCGCGCCTCGGAAGCCACCCTCAAGGAGGTCGAAACCGCCGCCCCGGAACTCGCCATCGCCATCCTCGTCCGCCTCCAGTCCCAGCGGGGCGACCTCGCCGGTGCCGCCGCCAGCATGAAACGGCTCGTGGAATCCCCCAGCGGCCGCAAATCGGTCCACGTGCAGCGCCTCACGGAACTCTACGAACGCGCCGGAAAACTCGCCGACGCCCTCGCATGGATCCCGGAATGGAAAAAGCTCTCCCCGGGATCAAACCTCCCATGGCAGAAGGAAGCATCTCTCCACCTCGCCCTCGGCAACAGCAAGGAAGCCCTCCGCTCGCTCCGCGAAGCCTCGCAGGAATTCGACGACAACGAGGACCTCAAGGCCATGCTCGCCGAAGCCTACCGCACGGAAGGAAAATACGCGGACGCTTCCCGCCTCTACACTCTCCTCTACGAGGAAGCCAAGGAACTCTCGGCCAAAATCCGCTGGGCCGCCGCCCTCGCTGAAACCGCCCGCGACGCCGATAAACTACCCGACCTCATCGAACAATTCGAAGAACGCCGCAAAGCCAACCGCACCTCCCTCCTCCCCATCCTCTCCCTCGCGGAAATCCACCGCGTCGCCGAAAATTACGAGGCCCGCACCGCCGCCCTCGCCGAAGCCGCCCGCCTCAAAGCCGGCGACCTCGACATCCTCCTCGAAATCGCCCGCCTCGCCGAAGCAGAAGGCGACTTCAAACGCGCCCTCGAAACCCTCCGCGAAGCGGAACCTCTCGACCCCTCAGGCAAGGTCCGCCAACGCATCGCCCGCGTCCACTTCGCCTCGGGCGACACCCCCAAAGGCATGGCCGCCCTCGAAGAACTCGCCAACTCGGCCAACTTCGACGCCCGCCAGCTCGAAGCGCTCGCCGATGCCCTCTGCGATCAGGAACTCTGGAAGGAAGCCGCCGCCTTCCTGTCACCGCGACTCCAGAAATTCCCCGCAGACTACCGCCTCCATTACCTGCTCGGCTGCGCCCTCGAGGAATCGGACCAGCCCGCCGCCGCCGCCAAGGCCTTCCTGCACATCCTCTCCATCAAGGACGACCTCCCCACCCCGGCCGCCACCACCACGGCGGCCAATCCCCAGCGCGATTTCCTCGATTCCCTCCGCCCCTACGTCCCCGCCGACGTCGTCGACATCATCAGCCTCACCTACGCCTACCAGGCCTACCAGTACCGCAACAACCGCGCCTCCCGCAGCACCTCGGCCGGCTCCAGCCCCACCATCCCGGCCAAGCGCGACGAAACCCGCTCGTTCGCCCTCGTCCACCTCGCCACCCTCGCCCAGCAGGGCGATGAAACCACCCGCGCCACCCTCACCGAACAACTCCGCAGCGCCGGCGTCACCTCAGCCGACCTCATCATCGAATCGGTTCAGGGTAACCGCATCGACCGCCAGATCGACCTCGCCGAACGCATCGACAAGGACCCGGAAAACGAATCCATCCTCGCCCTCGCCGCCCTCTGGGGCAATCAGCAGAATACCGACCCCGCCACCAACCTCCGCGTCTACCGCGGACTGCGCGAAAAACGCCCGGAACTCGCATGGCTCGCCGCCTGCCGCCTCGTCACGGACGATTCCCCGGACGGTTCGCAGGCATGGCTCGAAACCGCCGCCGCCCTCGAGAAACTCGAGTCCCCTCCGCCCATCGTTCTCAATAACATCTCGGCCCTCCTCCAGCAGAACAACGAACTAGCCGAAGGCATCCCGGACGCCAGCCGCGACGCCTTCAACCGCCTCCGCGCCAAACTCCCCGGCTGGTACCGCAAGGCCGACCCCCGCGGCTACCAGGCCCCCTACGTCTTCATCCAGATCGCCGGCATGCTCTCCCGCGAGGACAACCTCGCCCCCCTCATCTCCCTCATGGAAGATGAAATCGCAGCCCACCAGAACGACCCCCAGCGCTCGTCCCGCACCTTCCCCGCGCAGGGCGGCCGACCCCCGCTCATCGAAAGCCTCACGTTCCCCCCGCAGAAACTCCCGGACTTCTCCCCACTCGTTCTCTCGCTCCTCAATTCCCGCGCGGAAAACTACTATGGCTCCCGGCTCGCATGGGAAACAGACAAACTGAAGGCGGCCCTCCCCTCAGTCAAAAACCCCACGCTCAAACTCCTCCTGCTCTCCCGCATGGAGGACGAGGATGCCCTCGACGCAGCCCTCAAGGCAGCCGCCGAACCTCAGGACGCCCCGCTGGAAATCCTCCTCCTCGCCGCTTCCCGCGCCGCCGAAAAACAGGAATGGGAATCCGCCGGATCTCTCCTCCGCCGCGCCCAGCCCCTCCCGATGGGACGCGACCTCCGCCGCCTCGTCGACGGATCCCTCGTCGCATGGTCGCTCGAAGCCAATCCGGGCGAAGCCGACACCGCCGCCCAGCCCTCCGCTCTCCTCGATGGAGGCCGCGAAGCCCTCCTCCGCCTCCGCCGCGAAGCTTCCAATGCCGGACAACGCCAGGAACTGGCAGATGCCATGAAACAACTGGGCATGGACAGCGAAGCCGACCGCATGGCCGCCGCCGCCCAGGCATCCCCCCAGTCCGCCGGTTCCCCCGCCGCCACCATGTCCACCGGCGTCCGCATGCTCAACCTCGGCGGTCGCTCCAGCCGCGTCGACCAGCTCGTCGCCAAAGGAAAACGCGAGGACGCCCTCCGCGAACTCAGCCGCGAACTCAAATCCATGGCCAAATCATGGCTGTCAGGCAACGATGCCCTCCGCTACCAGGCCCGCGAATGGGTCGAAACCGTCAACCGCCACGGCTTCGGTCCCCAACTGACCGACAGCCTCGACCCCGGCCCGGAGGCTTCCCCGGACGCCACCGCCCAGTGGGCCGCCGCCCTCGATATCATGGGCGAACCCCGCAAGGCCGCCAACCTCTACGAAAAAGCCCTCGCCGCGAAACCAAAGGACGCCGGCATCCGCAAATGCCTCCTCCTCGCCTCCATCGCCGATGACCCGGAAAAAGCGGTCGCTTCCCTCAAGGACGAAGACGCTTCCCAGCTACTCGCCCTCGGCAGCAGCCTCTCCAATATCCTCAACCTCACGGAAACCCACGCCGGACGCTTCAGCCTCCTCGAAATGATCCTCTCCGCCATGGAAAAGGCGGACCGCGACACCCTCGCGAAAGCCAATCCCGACGCCCTCTTCAACGCCTTCGACTACGCTCTCCAGCAGGGCTGGGCCAACCGCGACCAACTCGACATCGGCTCGCTCTACCAGCAGAAACAGTCGAACTTCATGGGCAACGATACCCCGGAAGCCGCCACCCGGCGCACCGACCTCCAGAATCAGCGCCTCACCCTCCACCGCCGCGCTTCCCTGGTCTTCCTCTCCCTCGAATCCACCGCCCGCCGCGCCTTCCAGCGCTTCGCCGCCGTCGCCCTCACCGACCCCGAAAAATACCCACCCGCGGAACTCGACACGATGGCCGCATCTGTCCTCGAACTGGAACGCAGCAGCCGACGCTCCCTGCCATCCCAGCGCCAGATGAGCCTCCAGTTCGCCCGCAGCGACGCCCAGCCCCTCCGCCAGCCCGACCCCGAGGAATGGCTCCTCGAACGCGCATGGAAGGAAAATAAACCGGAGAAAATCACCGCCGATCTCCTCCCGAAACTCCGCACGGGCCGATCCCGCCTCGCCCGCGACCTCGAGGAAATGATGCCGCTCTATTTCTGCAGCGCCGACGATTTCCCCAAGGCTGCCATCGACTTCGCAGGCAAACGCCAGAAGGGCTCGCAGCCCGGTCAACCCCAGTTCCACTGGCTCACCGTCTTCCACGTGGCAGACCTCCGCAGCCTCGACGCAGACTTCGCCCCGCTCATCCTCGCAGGCCTCCGCCAGAATTCAGGCAATTTCTACGGCGGCCAGGAATTCTGGCACGTCATGCAGTTCGCCAGACGCATCCTCGACCGCTCGGGTCCGGAAGCCACCAACGACTTCTTCCGCGAAATCGCCGCCATCTTCCTCGGCCCCGCCGACAAACGGAAGGAGTTCCTCGCGAAGAACTACAACCCGAGATCGTACACCAGCGGTTCCCCGAACGCCAGAATCATGCAGTGGCTCAATCTCATGCGCACCGCATGGCAGTCACCCGACCTCGTCTTCCCAGCCGCCGAAACCTACGTCCGCGAATTCCAGCGCCCCGCAGGCGAGCTGGCCACCGAAGACCAGTTCTTCAACTACGGCAATGCCTACGCCGATCAGTCGTTCTTCCGCCAGCCCACCGATAAACTAGTCAGTTCCCTCGGACGCACCACCATGGTCCGCCCGCTCGACGCCTTCATGCCCTGCGCAGGCCCAGTCACCAATCAGCGCTGCCTCGCCGTCGATGTCCTCGCCGGCCTCAGCCAGGCCGCCAGCCAGAACAAGGAAACCCGCACGAAACTGCGCGACGCCTTCGCCCCGCTCCCCCGCACCTTCGGCACCGAACTGATCGACGCCGCCCTCGCCCAAGAGAATTCCGCCGAAACCGGCGACGCCATCCGCAAGGTCATCGCTGCCCAGCTCGATGCCATCCGCAAACTCCCGGAGGATGCCCAGCGCGACCTCGCCGCCATGATCCTCATCCTCGATCAGCGCCTCAGCTCGGCCAGCGGCAACGAAAACGCCTCTTCCCTCACCGCATGGGCCAACGATACCCTGTCGGGCAACATGGACGAGGCCGTCGCCGCCTTCCTCAAACCCACCCCGCCAGCCAAATCAGGCAAACCGATCTCGGGCGACCACGAACTGAGCACCCGCATCGTCCGCTTCCTCAACCCGCTGGCCCGCTCGAAACCAGCAGACGCCTCCGCAGTCTTCCTCCGCGCCCGCTCCCTCGTCTCGGAAAACCGCAAGGCCGGTGCCCCGTCCCAGATCGACTACGGCGACGGCTCAAGTGTCCTCGGCTACACCCTCGCTCAGATCGCTCAGCCTCTCCAGACGTCGGCCAATCAGTCGCCCTCCAGCGAGGCCGCGCTCAATTTCCTCTCGTTCGTATTCAGCGCAACCACGCCAGCCGACGGATTCCCCGTGGAATGGCGACCGGAACTCTCGGCCATCACGGGTGCCCAGACCCTCGCCGCCAGCACCGTCCAAGGCGAGAAACCGGAAATCCTCCGCTTCGACAGGGAACGCATGACCAAAGTCGCCGCCGCCGCAGGCCCGCACCTCCCCGCCCTCTCCGC